>CABEAM010000154.1_pt1 | contig 16902 bp, 13 predicted proteins | sample 3132391 | NCBI WGS metagenome assembly CABEAM01 (sample SAMEA5534343, study PRJEB31848) | metagenome | biome: tundra; feature: field; material: soil | place: USA | collected 2013-05 | depth 0.45 m
TTCCCGACGGTGCCGCGCTGCCTTCGGCGCTCGATCTGCACCTCGGCCACACGCCCGTCCTCGAGGACGGCGATGCGCGTCTCGCGGTCGGATGAGGAGACGAGAAGCTCTTTCAGCACGCGCGCAGTCTAACCTCGGCCACCGAGGGACCCGGCGTCACACGTTGACGTAGCGGCGGTACGCGACGGAGAGAATCAGTCCCACCATGCACCAGGTCGCGACGAGCGAGGACCCGCCATACGAGACGAACGGCAGCGTAATGCCGGTCGTGGGCATGACGCCGACGTTCATCGCGACGTTCACGAGCGCCTGGGCCGCGATGTTGAAGATGAGGAGCAGGACGAGCATCGCCCCGCCGCGGTCGCGCGCATCGCGCGCGAGCGCGAGCCCCTGCGCGATGAGAAAGCCGTAAAGCGCGAGGAAGATCGCGACGCCCGCGAACCCCCACTCCTCGGCAAGGGCCGCGAAGATGAAGTCCGTGTGCCGCACGGGGAGGAAGCCGAGCCGGCTCTGCGTGCCGCGCTTCCAGCCCTTGCCGAAAATGCCGCCGGAGCCGATCGCGATCCGGGCCTGCCGCACCTGATAGCCGGCACCGCGCGCCGCGAGGTTCGGGTCGAGGAACGTGCGGATCCGGTCCTTCTGGTAATCCTTCAGGAGGAACCACGAGCCGCCGACGGCGAGCGTTCCCGACACGATGAGGATCGCCCACCAGCGCCCAGGGAGGCCGCCGAAAAAGAGCGCCGTGAGGAGAAACGGCAGATACGTGAGCGCGACGCCGAGGTCCGGCTGCAGCATGACGAGAATCACCGGCACGCCGATGGCCGCGGCCAGCGCCCAGATCGTGCGCGAGCGCAGGAGCGCGCGGTCGTCGTTCTCGAGAATCCACGCGAGGAGAAGCGCGATCGAGATGCGCGCGAACTCCGAGGGCTGGAGCTGGAACCCGCCGCCCACCTTGAGCCACGACTTCGCCCCGACGATCCGCTTGCCGAAGATCGGGAGGAGGAGAAGCACGAGGAGCGTGAACCCGTAAAGGCCCGGCGAGTACTGCAGGAGGATGCGGTAGTCAATCGCGAGGAGGACGCCGGCGGCGATGAGGCCGAGGACCGCGAAAAGAATCTGCTTGCCGGCGAGATCCCCGCGCGGAGTTCCCGCGGTTGTCGAGACGACCATCGCGATGCCGATCGCCGTGAGGGCGAGCGCGAGAAAGAGGATGCGCAGGTCGATCCGCCGGGGGAGGATCTCGGCCAGCCGCGACATCGCTCAGTCCGCCCGCGCTCTCGCGTGGCCCACCGGGCGCGCGGCGAGCGCCGCGAGCAGCTCGGGCTTCCCGCCGCGGCTCTTGGCGACCCAGTACTCCGCGAGGCGCGCCGCGAGCGGAGCAGCGACCGTCGCTCCGTGCTCGCCGTGCTCCACGAAGACGACGACGACGATTTTCGGGTCGTCCTTCGGCGCGAAGCTCGCGAACCAGCCGTGATCGCGCAGCTTCTCGGGAAGGAGGTGACCCTTCTTCGCTTCCTTCTGTCTGACGACCTGAACGGAACCGGTCTTGCCGCAGAGGTCGAGGCCGGGCACGCGCGAGGCGTACGCGGTACCACCGGGCATGTTCACGACGCGCCAGAGGCCCTCGACGATCGTCTCGTGCGCGCCGGGAGGGTACGGGATCGACTCCTTCGACTCAGGGCGATAGACGAAGCGCTCGCCCGTGCGCACGTTCTCGCCGATATGGAAGAGGTGCGGCGTCGGAAGGGCTCCGTCCGCGTTCGCGATGCCGGACATGCCGCGCGCGATCTGCAGCGCGGTCACGAGGACGGGCCCCTGGCCGATCGCCACGGAGATCGTCTCGCCGAGATACCACGGGTGCTTGCGCGCCGCGAGGCTCCAGGCCGGCGAGGGAACGATGCCGCTCTTTTCATAGGCAAGGTCGATGCCGGTCGGCCGCCCGAAGCCGAAGAGCCCTGCCGACTCGGCGATCGCGTCGATCCCGAGCCGCTTGCCCATCGTGTAGAAGTACGTATCGCATGAGACCTGAAGCGCCGTCGTGAGGTCCACGGATCCGTGACGGCCATGGCAGCGGAAGAAGCGCCCGTAGAACGTGGCGCCACCCTGACAAAACACGCGCTCCGTGGGGTCGATGCCGTGCGTGAGGATCGCGTATGCCATGTAAGGCTTCCAGACGGAGCCCGGCGAGTACACGTTCTGCAGCACGCGGTTGTTGAGCGGGTGGTCCGGGTCCTCCACGATGTCTTCCCATTCCGGACGGCTCACGCGCTTGGTGAAGAAGTTCGGGTCGTACGCGGGGGCGGAAAGAAGCGCGAGGATCTCGCCCGTCTTCGGGTCGAGCGCCACCACCGAGCCGACCTTGTCGGCGAAATAGTCCTCGGCGATCTTCTGGAGAGAGAGGTCGATCGTGAGGCGCAACGTGTTCCCGGGCAGCGGCGACTCGTGCCCGGACTCGCCGACCTCGCGCCCGAACGAATCGATCACGTAGGTGCGCGAGCCCGATACGCCGGCCAGAAGCTCCTGGTACATGGATTCGACGCCCTGCTGGCCGATGGCCTCGCCGGGGCGTGGAGGATTCGTGTCGAGGGGGCGCGCCTTCGCGCGCGCAGCCACCTGCTCGGCCGTGGCCTCGCCGAGGTGGCCCAGGAGATGGGCCGCGGCGGCGCCCTGCGTGTACACCCGGCGCTCGGTCTTCTGGACGACGAGCTCCGGATGCTCGAGCGAGCGCGCCTGGACGGCGCCCACCTCGGAGATCGTGAGGTTCTCCTGGAGCACGACGGGCACGAAGTCGTAGTACGAGCGGTCGCGTTCGACGCGGCGCTTCAGGTCGTCGAACGAGCGGTTGAAGAGCTCGGCGACGAAGCGAAGGGAGGCGTCGAGGTCCTTCGTCTCGCGGCGGTACAGGAGGAGCGTGAAGGAAGGCTCGTTCTCGGCGAGGACGTTGCCGTTGCGGTCGAGGATGAAGCCCCGCGGCGCCGTCACGGGCACACGGCGCAGGCGGTTGTTCTCGGCCTGGCGCTCGTACGCCTCGCCCCGGAGCACCTGATGGACCCAGTACACGCCGGCAAGGACGCCGATGAGAACCCACGTGCCCCGCGCGATGACGTCGATGCGCGAGAGAACGGGGCGGCGGTCTTCGCGGGCGCTGGCCGGCATCAGTTCAGCCTCACGCGCCGGCGCGTCTCGCGCCGCTGTTTCCAGGGCACGCGCGACGCCGCGTAAAGCAAGCCGCCGAGCACCCCCGTTGTCGCGGCGCGCGCGGCGAGCTGCCAGGGCGCGGGCGGAAGAAAATCGCCCGTGAGCACCCAGATCAGAAACGTGAGCGTCGCCGCCTCCACGAGAACGGCACCCGTGAGGAGGCCGCCGACGGCCACGGGCTTCTCGACGACCGTGCGCGCGCCCACCGTGGCGAGGAGGTACCCGACCAGGATCTTCGAGAACGCGTGGAGCCCGAGCAGCCGGCCGGGCCCAAAGAGGCCATCCTGGAGAAGGCCGGCCGGAAGACCGGCCAGCATCGCCGGCACGGCGGCTCCGCCGCGCGCCATGTCCGCGACGACGAGAAGGAAAAAGTCCGGAGGGGCCGGTATGTGGAGCGCGCCGAGCGCGAGCGTCGCAAGGACCGCGAGGGAGAGCCCGACCGCGACGCGAAGCGGCTTCACGCGGCCCGCCTCACGCTCAGCGGCGTTCCGCCACGGAGGGGCCCGACGTGACGTCGGACTTCCTCACGGGAGGCAGGACGAACACGAGCGACTCGCCATGGGGGTCGGCGGCGGCCGAGACCTGGATCTCCCAGAACAGCGTCTTGTTGCGGCGGACCGACGCGACGCGGCCGACCGGGAGCCCGCCGGGGTAGAGGCCGTCCGTGCCTGAGGAGACGAGAGTGTCGTTCGGTTCGACGGGTTCGATCGTCGACACGTACTCGACCGACACGCTTCCTTTCCCGTCGCCTCTCGCCACGGCCACGCGTCCGCCGCGTGTTGCGTGCATCAGGAGCACGCCCACGGCGGCCGTGTTGTCCGAGAGAAGCTGCACGCGCGCCGTCCGCGGGCCGAGGGCGATGACACGGCCCAGGAGCCCGCCCCTCGCGAGGACGACGCCGTCGAGCTGGAGGCCGTCGGACGCGCCCCGGTCGAGAAGCGCGGTGTGGAAGGGCCCGCTCGACTCCACGGCGATGAGGCGCGCAGGGATCGTACCGGGCGGCGGCGAAGGCTGCGCGCCGAAAAGCTCGAGGAGGCGCCCCTTGTCCTCTTCGGCGTCGCGCAGGCGGAGGAGCTCGCCGCGGAGCCGAGAGACCTCGGCGGTCAGCGCGCGATTCTCGACGCGCAGCGCGCGCCGCGACATCGCCCATGTCCCGACCTCGTGGACACCCGAGCGCACGGACGTGACGAGGTCGACGAACGGGGAGACGGCAGTGAGAAGCCAGCCCTCTCCGACGGTGCGTCCGCCGGGCCGGCGCACCTGAAGCGACAGCGTGACGAGGCACAGCGACAGGAGCACCGCGAGGAAGATCTCCGGGCGGCGTTCGGCGAGGGTCGGGGCGGCCACGGGCGTCAGTCGAGGCTGATCTTCCGCAGAAGGTCGACGTCGGCGAGCATCGCGCCGGTGCCGAGCGCGACGGAGGAGAGCGGGTCCTCGGCCATGGCGATCGGGAGACCCGTCTCCTCGCGGAGGCGGCGGTCGAGGTTCTTGAGCATCGAGCCGCCGCCCGTCAGGACGATGCCCTTGTCCATGATGTCGGCCGACAGCTCGGGCGGCGTCTTCTCGAGGGCCACGCGCACGGCGTCGAGGATGATGCCGACCGTCTCGGCGAGGGCCTCGCGCACCTCGGCGTCCGTGAGGTTCAGCGTCTTCGGCACGCCCTTGACGAGGTCGCGCCCCTTGATCTCCATCGAGATGGGCTCGTCGAGCGGGTACGCCGAGCCGACCTCGATCTTGATGGCTTCGGCCGTGCGCTCGCCGATGAGGAGGTTGTACTTCCTCTTGATGTACTGAATGATCGCCTCGTCCATCTCGTTCGAGGCCACGCGCACGGACTTCGAGTAGACGATCCCCGCGAGCGAGATCACGGCGACGTCCGTCGTGCCGCCGCCGATGTCGACGATCATGTTGCCCGTGGGCTCGGTGATGGGGAGGCCCGCGCCGATCGCGGCCGCCATCGCCTGCTCGACGATGAAGACCTCGCTCGCGCCCGCCTGCAGCGCCGAGTCCTTCACGGCGCGTTTCTCGACCTGCGTGATGTCGGACGGCACGGAGATGACGATCTTCGGCCGCACGAAGAGCGAGCGCCCGTGCGCCTTCTTGATGAAGTAGTCGAGCATCCGCTCGGTGACCTCGAAGTCGGCGATGACGCCGTCCTTCATCGGGCGGATGGCCACGATGTTGCCCGGCGTCCGCCCGAGCATGTCCTTGGCGGCGCTGCCCACGGCCTCCACCTTGTTCGTGATCTTGTTCACGGCCACGATGGAGGGCTCGCGCACGACGATCCCGCGGCCTTCCGCGAAGACGAGCGTGTTCGCGGTGCCGAGGTCGATCGCGAGATCGGAGGAGAAAATCGAGAAGAAGGAACGAAAAGCCAAGACGGGTCCTTTCACGGGTCCGGCAGCCCGGGCGGCCGCCCCCCTCTGTCAATTGCTGCTGATGAGCACCGATTCTTTTTTGACCGTCTCACCGCCGGCCGTGCGCGCTTTGATGACGATCGTCTGTAGGCCGTCGCCGCCCATGGAGATGACCTTCCGGAACGTGCCGTCCCCGCCCACGTCCGCGATCTCGCCGTTGACGGTGACGGAGGCGCCGGGAGCCGTGCGCCCGACGAGCACGACGGACGAGCCGACGACGTTCGGCCTCTGCGTGATGACGAGATCGGGGGGCAGCGTGTCGAGCCTCGCCTGGGAGAGCTCGCCGGATGCGATCTTGAAACGGCGGGACGCCGACCAGTCCGAAAGGGAGGGCGGATTCCCCTTGTGCAGGGAACGCACGTGCCAGAAGTACGAACCCGGCTGAATCTGGGAGATGTTGATGAGAACCTCGGCCTTGCTTCGCTCGCTCGCGCCGATGTCGAGGATCGAGTCCTTGACGAAGAACGAGCTGCGCGAGATCTCGACCTCGTAGGTCGTCGCGTCCTTGACCGACGACCAGCGCAGGCGCAGGGGAACGCGCTTCTTGAAGTCGATCTCGAGGTTGTGCTCCGGCACGGTGAGCGTCGGGGACTCGGGGAGGGTCGACTTCGGCCCGATGCCGCCTTCCTTCGACGCCGCCGCTCGTTCGCGCGGCCCGAGCACGGCCGTGCGCCCAGCCTTGTCGGTGAGGGTCGTCGAGCCAGCGAAGCTGCTCACGTTCGTCCGCTGCGAGTCGGTGTCCATGCCCACGCTCGCATTCGTGCCGATGTTCGCCAGGGCGTTGTCCGTCGACACGGAGGCCTTGCTGTTGTCTCCCGTGTTCACGTCCGTCATGCCGACGACGAGCTTCACGTTCGCTCCCGAAAGGCTCCCGCCATGCACTTCGAAGAGCGTCTCGGGCCGGATGCGGTACATCGTCCCGTCGTTCCAGAGCACCTCGGCGGTGCCGTTCGGGCCTGTTTTGATGAAGTCGCCCTCGCCGACGCCCGTGTTGGGTTTGAGGCTCTCCCACGTGTTGCGGTTCGCCTTCTGGATCTTGACGTCGCCCGCGGTGTCGACGACGTTCGCGTTGCTCTTCACGCTCGCACCCGCGATGATCTTCAACGCGCGTGACTTCACCTCAACGGCCGTCCGCGCGGCCTTCTCGTTCGAGCCCGCCGCGAGGTCCTTGCGCGCCTCGCCGAGCATCTCCTCGGCGGAGGCGATCTCCTTGCCGAGCAACGCCGCGTCCTTCTGCTGCCGCGCGCGGACGAGCGCCTCGTCGGCCTCGGCGATCGCCTTCTTTGCGCGGACGGCGGTCTCGTCGCGTTTCAGGAAGAAGAAGACGCCGCCCGCGATCGCCCCGGCGAGAACGAGAATGCCGATCAGAGTCCGAACGAGCGTCCGGGTGGAGACGTAATACCACTCGAGCTGGGATTCCAGGTTGCTCGGGGACTTCTTCGGCATAACGCTCGTTTCTGGAAACCCTTACAGCAACGCCTCTTATAGCATGCCGGGCGTCTGGCATGCCCTCCGGGCGTGGCCGGGCAGCACCAACTTTACCGCCGTTTGTCTCTGGGGTATCGTCTTCGATTCTTTCGGACCCCGTGGCGGGCGTGCGCCCCGGACGCGTCCGGTTTCGGAGAACAAGATGCTCAAGGCGCTGCGCGAGAACTTCAAGCACCTCCAATGGATCCTCTGGGCGGTCATCGTCGTCTTCGTGATCTTCGTCTTCGCCGACTGGGGGATGGGCTCCCAGCGTGGCGGAGCCGGCGATGCGGCGCTCGCGGCGAAGGCCGGTGACATCCGGATCACGACCGCCGAGTTCCAGAGGGAATACGCCTTCGCCGAGGATCGCTACCGGCAGGCGTACGGCAAGAACTTCAGCCCCGAGCTCGCACGCGCGATGAACCTGCCCGAGCAGGTCCTCAACTCCCTCATCGACCGCCGCCTGTTCCGCGAGGAGGCCGAGCGGCTGCACCTCAAGGTGACCGACGACGAGCTCACGCAGCACGTTCTCGGCATCAAGGACCCGCAGAGCGGCAACGCGCTTTTCGTGAAGGACGGGGCCTTCGTCGGCGACGCGGCATACCGCCGCATCCTCGCGGCGAATCACCTCGTGCCGCAGGGCTTCGAGGAGCAGCAGCGCGAGCAGATCCTCCTCGAGAAGCTGAACCGGTTCTTCACGGAGTCCGTCGTCGTGTCCGACGACGAGGTGAAGTCCGAGTTCGAGAAAAGGAACGTCAAGGCAAAGGTCGCCTGGGTGCTCCTGCCCGTCGTCTCGGGAGCGCAGGCGCCCGTCTCCGACATGGAGGCCGAGGCGTTCTTCAAAACGAATCCGACGCCGTACATGCAGCCCGAGAAGCGCAAGGCCAAGTACCTGCTCGTCGAGACGGCGAAGATCCGTCCGTCGATCCAGGTGTCGGATGCCGACGTCGCGGCCGACTACTCCTCCAGTGCGGAGAGCTATCGCAAGGGCGAGGAAGTGCACGCGCGGCACATCCTGTACAAGGCCGAGGCGACGAACGACGCCTCGCAGAAGGCGAAGGCGGAGGCGGCGGTGCGTCGGCTCAAGGGCGGCGCGGACTTCGCGGCGCTCGCGAAGGCCGAATCGGACGACCCCGGCTCGAAGGCGAACGGCGGCGACCTCGGCTCGTTCCCGAGGGGCCGCATGGTGAAGGAGTTCGAGGAGGCGGCGTTCTCCGCGAAGGAGAAGGAGATCGTCGGGCCCGTGAAAAGTTCGTTCGGGTACCACGTCATCCAGGTGCTCGAAAAGACGGGCGAACGCGTCCAGCCGCTCTTCGAGGTCTCGGCGGGCATTCGCGCGCGCCTGCAGGAGGACCGCGCGAAGGACGAGGCCAAGCGCCTCGCCGCGGGCCTCGCCGAGAAGGTCGCGAAGATGGGCAAGCTGTCCGACGACGATCTGCGCAAGCTCGCCGGCAGCGGCGTGACGTTCAACGAGACGGAGCTCCTCTCGCGGACGGACGCGCCCCAGGGCATCGGCTTCAACCCGCAATTCAGCGAGAAGCTGTTCTCTCTCAAGGAGGGAGAGGCGGCCGCGACTCCGATCTCCACCGCGCGCGGCGAGGCCATCGTCAAGCTCGTCGAGATCAAGAAGCCCGGCCTCCCGGCATTCGCCGAGGTCAAGGCGCGCGTCGTCGCCAACATCCAGAGGAAAAGGCAGGACGAGGCGACGCTCGCGTCGCTCAGGCAGGCGATGACCGCGGACGCGACGCTCGAAGGCATCGCGACGAAGCTGAACCTCAAGATCGAGACGCCCGACGCGTTCGGGAAGGGCGGCCCGATTCCCGGGCTCGGCGCGCCGAAAGCCGTTCTCGACGCCGTGTTCGCCGCGAAGCCGGGCGAGCTGAAGGGCCCCATCGCCGTGGCGGAGCGCGGAGCGGTCGTCGTGCGCGTCGACAGCGTGACGCCGTTCGAGACGGCGGCGTTCGAGAAGGAGAAGGACACGCTGAAGGAGAGCCTGCGCGGCCAGAAATCGAACCGGCTCTTGCAGGCGCTCGTCCAGAAGAAACGCTCCGATCTGAAGATCGAGCTCAACCGCGAGCTCCTTTCGCGGATGGGCGGCTCGAAGGCGTAGGGACGACGGCGGATCGGTGATCGCCCGCCTCTCGGGGACCGTCCTCGATCTGCGCACGGACCGGCTCGTCCTCGACGTGGGCGGCGTCGGCTACGACCTCGCGATCCCGCTCGGCACGTTTTCCGCGCTTCCGCCCGCGGGTGAAAAGGCGACGGTCCACGTTCATACGCACGTGCGCGAGGACGCGCTCCAGCTCTTCGGCTTCTCGACGCCTCAGGAGAAGTACGTCTTCGAGCGCCTGATCTCGGTGTCGGGAATCGGGCCGAAGGTCGCGCTCACCGTGCTCTCCGGCCTACCGCTCCCCGAGCTCATCGGTGCGATCGTGACGCAGAACGCGCGCGTTCTCGCGACCATTCCCGGCGTCGGCAAGAAGCTGGCCGAACGCCTCGGCCTCGAGCTGAAGGAGAAGCTGGCGGGTTTTGGCGCGGGGGCCCCTTCATCGACCGGAAAGGCCTCGGCCGTCGAGGACGCGATCGGCGCGCTCGAGAACCTGGGCTACAAGCTCGCGCAGGCCGAGCAGGCCGTGGAAAAGGCCGTCCGCGACGTGGGCGTCGACGACCTGAACAAGATCCTCCAGGCCGCCCTGAAGTCTCTGGCGCGATAGGGCCCCTCGTCGGCCCAGTACGCCCCGCTCCTTCGCGCGCGAACTCGCTTCGCTCAGACAGCGCGTCGCGTGCGTCGCGGAGCGCACCGGCGCCTCCTCGCGCCATAATCGACAGGTATGGACGAACGCATTCTCTCGGGGGTGCTCCAGACGGCCGAGGCGGACCCCGAGGTCACGCTCCGCCCGCGCGCGCTCCTGGAGTTCATCGGGCAGCCGAAGCTGAAGGAGACGCTCGGCGTCTTTCTCCAGGCCGCGCGGCAGCGGCAGGAGCCGCTGGACCACGTCCTCCTCTGCGGCCCGCCCGGCCTCGGCAAGACGACGCTCGCGCACATCATCGCCCGCGAAATGGGCGCCCAGATCCGCGTCACGTCCGGCCCCGTCCTCGAGAAGGCGGGCGACCTCGCCGCGATCCTCACGAACCTCGCGCCGGGCGACGTCCTGTTCGTGGACGAGATCCACCGCATGCCGCCCGCGGTCGAGGAGATCCTCTACCCGGCGATGGAGGACGGGAAGCTCGACCTCGTGATCGGCACCGGGCCCGGCGCGCGCACGGTCGAGCTCAGGCTTCCGCCGTTCACGCTCGTAGGCGCCACGACGCGGGCCGGGCTCCTCTCGCAGCCGTTCACGGCGCGGTTTGGCATCACGCACCGCCTCGACTTCTACGACGCCGAGGCGCTCGCGATCATCGTGACGCGCTCGTCCGCGATTCTCGGCTGCCCCGTCGAGCCCGCAGGCGCGCGCGAGATCGCGCGCCGCAGCCGCGGCACGCCGCGCATCGCGAACCGCCTCCTGCGCCGCGTGCGCGACTACGCCGAGGTCGCGGGGGAGAGCGCGATCACCGAGCGCGCGGCGGAGGTCGCGCTCGACAAGCTCGAGGTGGACCAGCACGGCCTCGACGAGATCGACCGCCGCATCCTCACGCTCGTCATCGAGCGGTTTTCCGGCGGGCCGGTCGGCCTCTCGGCGCTCGCGCATTCGCTCGGCGAAGATAAGGGCACGCTCGAGGATCTGTACGAGCCGTTCCTCCTGCAGTCCGGCTTCCTGCAGCGGACGCCGAAGGGGCGCGTCGCCTCCGCGCTCGCGTATCGCCATCTCGGGTTGAAGCCGGCGGTGGGCCCGGACACGCTCTTTGGCTGAGAGCGGCGGCCCGCGGCGGGGCCTCCTCGTCTACAACCCGATGGCAGGCGGCGCCCGGCGAGTCGATATCCCGGGCCTCGTCGCGCGCGCAGCAGCCCGCGGCCTCGACCTCCTCGCGCTCCCGACCGAGCGCCCGCGCCACGCCACGGAGCTCGTGGCCGCGAGGGTCGGTATGGCGCTCGACGTCGTCGCGGTCGTCGGCGGGGACGGCACCGTGGGCGAGGTCGCCGAGGCTCTCCTCCACATGGATGTGCCGATCGCGATCCTCCCGACGGGCACGGCGAACGTCGTCGCGCGCGAATACGGCGTCGGCCGCATGCTTGCCGAGGCGGAACGCGCGCTGACGTCGCTGCGCACGCGGCCGATCACCGTGTGGCACGCCGCGGGACGCACGTGCCTCATCGGCGCGGGCGTGGGGTTCGACGCGCGCGTCATGAAGAACATCGTGCCGACTCTCAAGCGCCTCTTCGGTCGCACCGGCATCGGCTGGACCGCCACGCTGGAGTGGTTGAAGTACGAGTTCCCGCCGATCGAGGTGACCGGCGTGGACGCGGAGGGCGCGCCCTTTGCGGTGGAGGCGACGTTCGTCCTTGCCGCGAACACGCGCCGGTATGGCGGCGACCCGATCCTGTCCCCGTTCGCCGATCCGACGGACGACCTCCTCGATCTCGTCCTGTTCGCGTCCCGCTCGCGCCTGACGCTCATGCGGTGGTACGGCCGCCTCTCCCGCGGGAAGGCCGCCCACCTCGCGCTCGAGGGCTGTTCGCGCCGCGCCGTGCGGAGCTTTTCCGCGCGCTCCCTCGCGGGCTACGAGCTGGACGTGCAGGTGGACGGCGACGCCGTCACGACGACCCCGTTCGCGATGGGCCCGGCCGCGGGCCGGGTACGCCTCGTCGTGCCGGAGTGAGCTCGGGCCGCATAAGACGCATAAGATGCGAGGGAAGAGGTGACCATGCGCCGGAACGGGCTGATCCTTCTCGCGATCGGAGTGGTCGTCTTCCTCGTGGCGTCGAGCCAACGCAGGAGCTATGACAGCGTCGAAGGCGTCCTCAAGACGACGTTCTCGAAGAACGAGCGCGGCAAGAGCGATCTCGCGGGCACGGGGCGCTGGCTCGGGCTCGGCGTCGCCGCCGTGGGACTCGTCCTGGTCTTCCTGCCGCAGCGGAAGGGTTGACGCGGGAGACCGTCAGCTCTTGCGGTAGTGGCAGCCGCGCGACTCGGGGTTGCGGAAGGCTGCGGTCGCGATGAGGTGCGCGGCGTGGACCCCGTGGGTGAGGTCGACGATCTCCTTCGAGATCTTCGTCACCTGGTAGAAGCGCAGGATGCGCTTTTCGAGATCGCGCAGGTCGGCCACGGCGCGTGCGAGCCGCGCGGTCGTGCGCACGATGCCCACGTAGTTCCAGAGCGTGTTGCGGATCGTGGCCCAGTCCTGTTGCAGGAGGGCGGGATCCTCGTTCTGCGCCTCGCCGGGAGACTGCCAGTCGGGAATCGCGCGAAATACGTGCGGCTCGAGCGGCTCGCCCTTCTTCAGGCGTGCCGCGATCGACCGGCCGGCCGCGTCTCCCCAGACGAGCCCCTCGAGGAGCGAAGTCGACGCGAGCCGGTTCGCTCCATGGACGCCCGTGCACGACACCTCGCCCACGGCGTACAGACGCCGGATCGTCGTCTTGCCTTCGAGGTCCGCGAGGACGCCGCCGCAGTGGTAGTGCGCCGCGGGGACGACGGGAATGGGCTCCTTCGCGATGTCGATCCCGAACGTCGCGCAGGTAGCCGCGATCGTCGGGAACCTCTCCCGGATGCCCTGCCCCTCGTGAACGCGGTAGTGGTGCGCGAGGTCGAGGTAGACGCAGGGGTCGCCCCGCGACGTCATCTCCTCGACGATCGCGCGGGTCACGACGTCGCGCGGCGCGAGGTCCTTGAGCTTCGGGGCGTAGCGGCTCATGAACGCCTCGCCCGCCCGATTCACGAGCACGGCCCCCTCGCCGCGCAGGGCCTCGGAGATGAGAAAGCCTTCGGCGTCGGGGCGATAGAGCGTCGTCGGGTGGAACTGGACGTACTCGAGGTTCAACGTGGCCGCGCCCGCGCGCTCGGCCATCGCGAGGCCGCCGCCGATCGCATGACGCGTGTTCGTCGTGTGGAGGAAGAGGCGGCCGACGCCGCCGGTCGCGAGGACCGTGAAGTCCGCGAGGACCGTGTGGACCTTGCCCTTTCCGTCGAGCACGTACACCCCGAGGCAGGGGTCCTGGAGCGAGTACCGCTGGGCGACGTCCCGCGACTGATGGCGGGCCGTGATGAGGTCGATTGCGGTCGCCTCCGTGAAGAGCGTCACGTGCTCCTCGCCGGCGAGCCGGGCGAGGAGGGCCGTCTCGATCGCCCGTCCGGTGGCGTCGGCCGAATGGACGATGCGTGCCACCGAGTGCGCGGCCTCGCGCGTGAAATCCAGCTCGCCGCCCGTCGTGCGCGAGAAGGGGACGCCGACCGTGCCCAGGAGGATCTCCTTCACGACCTGGGGACCGCGGCGGGCGAGGAATTCCACGGCCTCCGGCTGGCACAGGCCGGCGCCGGCGAGGAGAATGTCCTTCACAAGAGAGCGGGGCGAGTCTTTCTTGCCGAAGTAGATGATCCCGCCCTGCGCCCGGGCCGTGTTGCAGTCCTCGGGCTCCTTCGCCGACGTGAGGACGAGCACGTTCACGCCGCGGCGCGCGAGCGTGAGGGCGGTCGTCAAGCCCGCGATGCCCGTGCCGAGCACGAGCACGGGCGTGTGGACGCGCGATGGGAAGGCTTTCACGTTCTGCCTTTCGGATTCGGAATTTTGTTTTTCGGAATTCTGAGAAGGCGCGTGAGGGGCTTGCGCGCCGCGCGAGGCTTGAGTCGCGGCTGGGGACGGCTCGCGACGACATCCAGCGCGATGTCGATCGCCCTGGCCGAGTGCGTCAGCGCGCCGGCCGACACGAAGTCGACTCCGGCTTCCGCGGCGTCGCGCGCCGTCTCGGGCGTCATGCGGCCAGAGGCTTCGGTCGTGACGTCCTGACCCGTCGCCTCGTTGAAGAGATGGACGTCCTCGACGGCCTTCCGAATCGCGGCCGTCGTCATGTTGTCCAGGAGCACCCGCTCGGCGCCCGCGTCGAGCGCCTGATGCACCTCGTCGAGGGTGCGCGCCTCGGCCTCGAGAAGAAGGCCGTGGAGGCGGCGGTTCAGCGCGCGAAAGTCTCCGGCGCGCCGCGTCGCTTCCCACGTGCTGCCGGCGCCGTCCGCGTGGTTGTCCTTGACGAGGAAACCGCCGGAAAGGCCGGGACGGTGATTCGTGCCGCCGCCGCAGCGCACGGCGTACCGCTCGAAGGCGCGCAGGGAAGGGGTCGTCTTCCTCGTGTCGAGAAGGACCGCCTTCGTGCCCTTCAGCGCGTCCACATACGCGCGGGTCATCGTCGCGATGCCGGTGAGCCGCTGGACGAGGTTGAGAGCCGTGCGCTCGACCGCCAGCACGGTGATCGCCGGTCCCTCGATCTCGGCGAGGACGGCGCCCGGCTCCACGAGGTCGCCGTCCGAAACGCTGAGCGTGACGTGGGCGGGCGGGGAGAGGAAGGCGAAGAGACGGGGCAGGAACGCAGCTGCCGAAACGACGGCGCGCTCGCGGCAGACCATCTTCGCGGCCACGCGCGCGGCCGGTCCGAAGACCGCGAGCGACGTGATGTCCTCGCCCTCCTCGGCGAACGCGCGCGTCAGGAGATCGTCGAGGGCGGCCGTGAGGGATTTCGGGAGGTTCATCTCTAAGCTTCCAGAATACTTGATGAGGGCGAGAGACAGCATAACGGGGGCATAATTCGATGTTTGCGCCGCCATCTTCTCGAGGAGGAATTCGTGAAAAGCCGTCTCATCCTCATCCTCGTCCTCACCCTCGCTCTTCTGCCCGCCGCCGCCCGCGCGGACGAAGGCATGTGGATGCCGCAGCAGATTCCGCAGCTCGCCGAACGCCTGAAGGCGATGGGCTTTCGCGGCGACCCACAGGCCTTCGCCGATCTCACGGGTCAGCCCATGGGAGCGATCGTTTCGCTCGGGGGCTGCAGCGCGTCGTTCGTCTCGCCGGACGGGCTCATCGTCACGAACCATCACTGCGTGCAGGGCGCCCTCCAGTTCAATTCCACGCCGCAGAAGAACCTCATGGAGGACGGCTTTCTCGCCACGGCGCGGGAACAGGAGCTGACCGCCGGGCCCGGCTCGCGCGTGTACGTCACAACCTCGGTCAAGGAGGTCACCGACGAGATCGCCGGGAAGATCGACGCGAAGCTCTCCGACCGCGCGCGGCACGACGTCATCGAGAGGCGCCTCAAGGAGCGCACGGCCGCCTGCGAGAAGGACGGCCTGCGCTGCCGCGTGGCGTCGTTCTTCGACGGCCTGAAGTATTTCGAGCTCGCGCAGATGGAGATCCAGGACGTCCGGCTCGCCTACGCGCCCGCGGAGGGCATCGGCAACTTCGGCGGCGAGACCGACAACTGGCAGTGGCCGCGCCACACGGGCGACTGGTCTTTCTACCGGGCCTACGTGTCGCCCGCGGGCAAGTCGGTGCCGTACGCGAAGGAGAACGTCCCCTTCAAGCCGAAGCACTGGCTCAAGGTCTCGCCCGAAGGCGCCGGTCCCGGCGACCTCGTCTTCGTGGCCGGATATCCGGGGCGCACTCAGCGCTTCGCGACGTACGCGCAGACGAAAGAGCTGGCCGAGTGGGCGTTCCCGCGCACTGTCCGCCGGAACACCGAGCTGATCGCTCTCCTCGACGAAGTCGGGAAAAAGAGCAAGGAGACGGAGCTCCGTGTCGCGACGAGGAAGCGCGGCCTCAACAACACGCTCACGAACCGCAAGGGCGTCGTGGAAGGTTTCAAGAAGGGCAACCTTTTCGGGAAGAAGGAAGGCATGGAGAAGGACCTCGCCGCGTGGATCGGCGCGGATTCGCGGCGCCAGAAGAGGTACGGCGACGTCCTGCCGGCGCTCGACGCCCTTCAGGCGGAGCGCGTGAAGACCCGCGAGCGCGACACGACGCTCATGGACCTCCTCGGAAACGGCAGTTCGCTCCTTCCCGCGGCGCACACGCTTTACGCGCTGTCGCTCGAGCGCCCGAAGAAGGACCTCGACCGCGAGCCCGAGTACCAGGAGCGCAATTGGAGCCGCATCCGTGAAGCGCAGGACCGCCTGCAGCGCTCGTACGACCCGGTCGCGGACCGCGCGCTTCTCCGGTACATCCTCGTCGAGGTGTCGAAGCTTCCCGCGGGTCAGCGGATCGAGGCCCTTGACAAGGAAGCGGGGTTCGCGGGCGGGATGTCCGAGGCGGAGGCCGGGAAGAAGATCGACGCGCTTTGCGACCGGCTCTACGCGGGCACGAAGCTCGGCGACAAGGCGACGCGCCTCGCGCTCTTCGGCAAGTCCACCGCCGAGATCCTCGCGGCGAAGGATCCGATGATCGGCCTCGCGGCCGCGCTCGATCCGCTCTGGCAGGCGAACCGCGAGCGGGCGAAAACGCGAGAGGGGGCGTTCGAGCGTCTCGGCGCGCGCTACGCCGAGGCGGTGCTCGAGAAGAGCGGCGGCCTCACGGCGCCTGACGCGAACGGCACGCTCCGCGTGACATACGGCCGCGTGCTCGGCGTGCCGGCCCGGGACGGACTCATCTATTCCCCGCAGACGACGCTCCAGGGCGTGGTCGAGAAGGCGACGGGTGCCGGTGAGTTCAACGCCCCGAGAAAAGAGCTCGACGCCATCGCGGCGCAGAAAGCCGGGAAGAAGACGCTCTATGCGGACCCGAAGCTCGGAAGCGTGCCCGTGAACTTCCTCTCGACCGTCGACACGACGGGCGGGAACTCGGGCTCGGCCACGCTCAACGCGAAGGGCGAGCTGTGCGGCCTCCTGTTCGACGGCACGTTCGACACCGTCGCCTCCGACTACCTCTACGACACGGAAAAGACCCGCTCCATCCACGTCGACAG
>CABEAM010000163.1_pt1 | contig 15763 bp, 13 predicted proteins | sample 3132391 | NCBI WGS metagenome assembly CABEAM01 (sample SAMEA5534343, study PRJEB31848) | metagenome | biome: tundra; feature: field; material: soil | place: USA | collected 2013-05 | depth 0.45 m
CTCGGCCTCGCGGACCTTCTGGTAAAGGACCTGCTTGGCGCTCTGGGCGGCGATGCGTCCGAGGCCCTCGGTCGAACGATAGAGGCGGATCTCGTCGCCGAGCCGCATCTCGGCGGGCTCGATGATCGACTCCTCGCCGGTCGAGTCCTCTCCGCGTGGATTGCGCACAACCTGCCAGCTCTGGCCGGCGAGCTCGCCCTGAAGGAGCGCGTGCGCCTCCTCCGGGAGGACCTCGATGTACGGGAGGCGGATCTCCTTGTCCGGATCGACGGGCGCGGCGGCCACGGCCGGGGCCCGCGCGGCGGCGGCGGCGAGGAGCACGTCGTCGGGGTCGATCGCGGCCTCGGGCGCCGTCTCTTCCGGCTTGATCGTCTTTTCGGCCACGATCCGATACGGGGTCCACGCCGTCAGCGTCCCGGTCTTCTGGTCGAACCGGGCCCCCATTTCGCGGACCTTGTAGACTTTGCGGGCGGCCGTCGCGATCGCCTCTTCGAGGGCGGCGACGAGGCGCTCGAAGTCGATCTCCTTATCGCGCGAGGCGTCCTTGAGGGCCTTGATGATCTCGTCGGCCTTCGTGGCGGGCGGAGCCGCCGCCGCCTTGGCGGCCTTGGCGCGCAGCTTTGCCGCGCCGCGGGGCGCGCGGGTCTTCTTCTTGTCGGGCGCCGGGCCGCTTTCCGTCGGGGGTTGAGTCGAACTCATCGTGTCGTGTTCTCCGCGGGCCGTAGACTGTTCAGAGCTCGGGGACGAGGCGCGCGAGCCGGACGTCGCCGAACCGCGCAGTGTATCTTCGGTGCTGGTCCTCATCAAGGACGGTCAGGGTGTCCCCCTGAACGTCCTCGAGGACGCCCTTGAGCCGCGCCGCTCCGTCCACCTTTCGGACGAGCTGGACCGTGACGCGCCGCCCGCGGAATCGGGCGCAGTCCGCGAGGGTCCACAGGGGCCGGTCGAGGCCGGGCGAAGAAACCTCGAGCGCGTAATTCGGGAGCTTTTCCTCGAGGGGATCGAGGATCTCGGACGCCGCCCGGGAGGCGATCTCGCAGTCCTCGAGGGTCACTCCTGCCGGCTTGTCCACGTACAGCGTCAGCGTGGCGCGCGCTCCCTTCTTCCATTCGACGTGGCAGAGATCCAGCCCGAACGCGGTGATGCGCTCGCGGATGAGGTCCGCCGTGCCGCCGTCGAAGGGGAGCGCCGCCTGCTTCATGCTGCCGGTTCGTGCCTTTCCTGAGCCGTTTTAGGGCAAAAAAAAGAGGGCGTGTGCCCCCTTTCAAGCCCCTTGAAAGTCCGCTTCGAGATTATAGGCCCGCGGGGCGTCCCGGGCAAGGGCCGAGCGCCTGAAACAGCCTGAAACCGCGTAACATGCGCAACGGATCGACGTGGCACGGACTTCCCATGAGGGGAGGCTCGGCGCGCCACGCATCGCCCTCCCGAGGCAACACATCAGCGATCTCATCGTCATCCCTCTGAACGACGAAGTTGTCGAGGGCGTGGAAACCGCCGAGGCTTGGCCTCCCAGGGAAGGCCTGCCCCCCGGCGAAGATCCGTTCGACGAGAAGGCGATGCTTCCCGCGCCGGAGTTCCTGCCGCCCGGCGCGGTCGTGCAGCACGACTCGCGGCGCATCAGCACCGAGCGCGCGTTCGCGATGTCCGTCATCCTGCACCTCCTCCTCGTCATCGTCCTCCTGACGGTGAAGCTTCCGGCGCGCACCGCCGCGCAGGACGAGATGGACCCGCTCGGCCTCCAAAGCCTCATGAGGTCGACGCCGCCCGATCCGGCGATTCCGATCCAGTTCTTCCCGGCGCCCGGCGCGCGCGCGAAGGAGGCGCCGAAAACCGGGCTGCCGTCGGACATGAACCGGCAGGCGCACGGCGGGGACCGCACCCTCCCGGTGATGCCGGCGCCGAAGGCCTATCCGCAGGCGGGCATTCGCGACCTCGAGGCCGGAAAGCCGGGTCCGAGGGTCGCGGCCGCGGCTCAGCCGCCGGCGGGAAGCCCGGCGGGCGAGAAACCGAAGCTCACGGACCTCGCGCCCGGCGGTTCGCTCCACGACCCGCCGACGGCCGAAGAGCGGGCCGCCCGGCAGCGGCTACTCGGCATTCCGGGCCCCGACCTCAGCGCGATCACCGCCGAGTCGGCCCGTAAGGCCGCCCAGTCCGGCGGCGGCGGAGAGGACGGAGGGGGCTTCGAGCGGGAAGGGGGATTCGTCGACTCGGGGCCGCTCTCGTTCGACACGGTCGGGTACGACTGGGGAGCGTACGCCGCCGAGATGATCAGAAAGATCAAGCGGAACTGGGACGTACCCGCTCTCGCGCGCTATGGCGTGAAAGGCCGGATCACGATCCGCTTTTTCATCCTGAAGGACGGCCGGGTCGAAGCCGAGACGGTTCTCTCGGGCTCCGGGCATCCCCCGTTCGACAACGCCTCCTTCCAGGCCATCGCGCGCTCGAGCGCGTTTCGCCCGCTGCCGAACGACCTCGGGCACGACCGCGAGGGCGTGACGGTCACGTTCTTCTACAACATGCGCCCCGAAGACGAGTACGCCGGCAGGGGCCGGCCGCGATAGGAAGCGAGATGGCAGGCATCAACGACCCCGGGGAAATCGCCCGCGCGCTGAAAACCGCCAGGACGATCGCCGTCGTGGGCTGCTCGCCCGAGGAGAGTCGCCCGTCGCACGCGATCGCGAGTTATCTGCTGAGCGCGGGGTTCGACGTGATCCCCGTGAACCCCGGCCACACCGAGATTCTGCGGCGCACGTGCTATCCGGATCTCGCTTCCATTCCGAAGGACGTGCGGCTCGACATCGTGGACGTCTTCCGGCGCTCGGAATTCGTGCCCGGGATCGCCGACGCAGCCCTTGCGTGCGGGGCGGGATTCTTCTGGATGCAGGATGGCGTCGTGGACGAGGAAGCGGCCCGCCGCCTCGCGGCCGCGGGCATCCCCGTGGCGATGGACCGCTGCATCTACCGCGACCATGCCGCTCTTTGACGGGATGTCGCTTTGACACGGGAAGTCCGGCACGAACTTTGCCCCTAACGCGAACAAGAGGCGGCAGAGGCCGTCCTCGACGAGGATCTATCATCTATGGACGGTATGCGTACAAAAACGAAGGTTCTGTCTCTCGCCGCTCTCCTCACCGGCTCGGTCGTCTTTGGGATGATCCTCGCCGGCGGTCTCGACTTCACGAAGCACGCGTCGGCCCAGAAAACGGCCGTCGCGCCCGCCGCCGCGACGGCGGCCGCTCCAACCCGCGCCCCTCAGATGATCGCGCTGCCGTCCTTCGCCGACATCGCCGAGCAGGTCATGCCGGCCATCGTCTCGGTGACGGCGACGGACATCATCAAGGCCGACAAGCGCCGCCGGAGCTTCCACAACTTCGGAAACCCGGACGGCTCCGACCCGTTCGAGTTCTTCTTCGGCCCGGACGGACCGAGGCGCAGGGGCGCCGACGATGACGAGGACCAGAAGCAGCTCTCAGGAGGCACGGGCTTCCTCATCGAGAGTGACGGCTACATCCTCACGAACAACCACGTCATCGACGGGGCCGACAAGGTTGAGGTCAAGGTCGGCGACAAGGACGACTACACGGCGAAGGTCGTGGGCCGGGATCCGGGAACGGACCTCGCGCTCCTGAAGATCGAAGGTCCTCGGCCGTTCCCGGTCGTGAGGCTCGGAGACTCGGACCGCATCCGCGTGGGCGAATGGGTGATGGCGATCGGCGACCCTCTCAACTTCGACAAGTCCGTGACCGTGGGCGTCATCTCCGGCAAGGGCCGGAACGTGGGACTCTCCCGCGCGACCGCGAATTTCGAGAGCCTCCTGCAGACCGACGCGGCGATCAACTTCGGCAACTCGGGCGGCCCGCTCGTGAACGTGGCCGGCGAGGTCGTCGGGATCAACACCGCGATCGCGCGCGCGCAGAACATCGGCTTCGCGGTGCCCGTGAACATGGCCAAGCGCCTGATGCCCCAGCTCCGGAAGGGCAAGGTCGTGCGCGGCTTCCTCGGCGTGAACATAGAGTCGATCGACAAGAAGTGGCAGGAAACCTACGACCTGAAGGCGCCCGAAGGCGCCCTCGTGACCTCGGTCGAGGCCGGAAAGCCCGCGGAAAAGGCCGGGCTGAAGCGGGAAGACATCGTCACGAAGGTGGACGACGTCGCCGTGAAGAACAACCGCGATCTCATCGACTACGTGTCGGGCAAGGGTCCGGGCACGAAGGTCACGATCGCGTACCTCCGCGACGGCAGGGAGAAGACCACCGTCGCGACGCTCGAGGAGCGGGTTGAAGCCGGCGAGAAGCCGGCCAAGGGAGAGGAGGATTCGAAGGCCGGCAAGCAGAAGATGCTCGGCCTTGAGCTCGACGAGCTCACGCCGCAGGCGCGCCGGGCGTACGGCCTCGACCGTGAGATCCAGAAGGGCGTCCTGATCACGCACGTCAAGCCGGTCTCGCCCGCGGGCGACGCGAACCTCCAGGAAGGCGACATCATCCTCGAGGTGAACGGCACGGCCGTGGGATCGGTGGAGGAGCTGCAGGCGCAGATCCGGAAAGCGCCGAAAGGCAAGTACGTCCGCTTCTACGTCCAGCGCGGCGGCGGGCACGGACAGGCGCTGAAATTCCTCGCGGCCCTGAAACCTTGAATGACCGAGCGGGTCCGGGGGGCTCGAAAGCCCCCCGGCTGCCTGCTCCTTCCCGCAAAGCCCGCCGGCTCGCGAAAGGCGGTCAGCTGGATGCGAGGGCGGCGTCCAGGGAAGAGGGGTGCCTCGACGAGCCGGCCGGCGCCGCGGAGAGAGCAGCCGCGAAGTCGTGACGGTTCGCGCGGAGGACGCGGCCGCTCGCGTCCCGCACGACGCGCTCGTAAAACGCGTCGCGCTCGAAGGGCTCGCGGCCGGCGCCCCGGATCATCCGCTCCATCTCGGCGCGCGCAAGGCCGGACTCGGTCTTCGCGCCCGCCGCGTGCGTGATGGTCTCCTCGGTCACGGTGCCCACGAGGTCGTCCGCGCCGAAGTGGAGCGCCACGGGCGCGAGCTTCTCGCCGATCTGCACCCAGTACGCCTTGACGTGCTCGACGTTGTCGAGCATGAGGCGCGCGACGGCGATGACCTTGAGGTCCGTGAGGCCCGTCGCCGGGGGCAGATGGGGGAGCTGCGTCTCCTCGGGATGGAACGCGAGCGGGATGAACCCGAGGAAGCCCGCCGTTTCGTCCTGCAGCTCGCGGATGCGCACGAGGTGGTCCACACGGTCCTCGACGGTCTCGACGCTGCCGTAGAGCATCGTGACGTTCGTCCTGACGCCGTTCTCGTGGCAAAGGCGCGCGATCTCGAGCCAGCGCTCTCCGGAGATCTTGTCGCGGCAGATGACGTCGCGGACGCGCTTCTCGAAGATCTCGGCGCCTCCACCGGGGCACGAGTCCATGCCGGCGGCCTTCAGGTCTCGGATGACGTCGACGACGTCTCGCTTGCCGACACGCGCGATCCAGTCGATCTCCACCATCGTCCACGCCTTGAGGTGGACGCCCGGGAAGCGGGCCTTGAGCGCGCGGAGGAGATCGAGGTACCAGGAGTAGGGGAGCGACGGGTGGAGCCCGCCCACGATGTGGAGCTCGGTGATCCCGTCGTGCCAGCCGGCGGCGGACTCCGCGACGGCTTCCTCGATGGACATCGTGTAGCCGCCGTCCACGCCGGGCTTGCGCGCCCAGGCGCAGAGCGCGCAGTCCACCCAGCAGAGGTTCGTGGGGTTCAGGTAGCGATTCACGTTGTAGTAGCCGGTGTTGCCGTGCCTTCTCTCGCGCACGAAGTTCGCGAGCGCGCCAACGCCGAGGACGTCGGGCGACGTGGACAGGGCGACGCCGTCGTCGAACGAGAGGCGGCGGCCTTCCGCGACCTTTTCGGCGATCGGAAGGAGCGGCGAACCTGCGAAACGCTCCAGGAGGACGCTCAATCCGGCAGGTCACCCGTGGCGATGGGGCGCGAGAGAGCGGGCGGGTTTTGCTGTTCGTCGACGGCCTTCGGGTTCAGCTCGTCGTACCGGCCCGCATAGCGGGCGTAGCAGGACGCGCAATAGCGCGAATCGGGCGTGAACGCGAAATCGACCACGGTGCCCGAGGCGAAAAGCTCGTCGCAGGTCTCGCCGCAGGCGTCGCAGGTTCCCTTGAGGCGGAGGCGTTTCCAGACGGGTCCTGACATGACGGGGATCTTACCCGGCGGGGCGCGGGCGGGGAAACCGCAGAACGAGGAGGGCTGCCGCGGCGATTCCGGCGATCGTGGCTCCCGTCAGGAACGCCGTTTTCGAGCCCGCGTGCTCCCAGAGGAGCCCGAAGCCGACGCTGGCGGGCAGGGCGGCGAAGCCCATGAGACCGTTCATCCAGCCGAACGCACGCCCGCGCGACGCGGCGGGCACGAGGTCCGCGACGAGCGCGCGCTCGGTGCCTTCGGAAAGCGAGTAGTAGAACGAATAGACGCCGATGAGCCCGACGAGCGGCCACGGCGAGGAGACGAACGCGAAGCCGGCGTAGCAAGCCGCGTAGAGCGCCCACGCCGCGAGAAGGAGTCGCCGCCGCCCGTAGCGGTCCGAGAGGCCGCCGCCCCACATCGAAAACGCGGATTTCACAGCGTTCGAGAACGCCCAGAGGACCGGCAGCCAGCCGGCGGCGACACCGATCTCCCTCGCTTTCAGGAGCAGGAACGTGTCGGACGAAGCCGCTAGCGTGAAGAAAGCGATCAGCCAGGCGGCGCGCCAGAAGACGGGGGGAAGATTTGCTTCGGACCCGTGCGCTTCGTGCGATGGCCCGGTGGAGGGATCGGTGGTTTTCTCTTTAGAAATCTTCTCTTTCTCTTCCTTCACTCCGAAGCCCAGGACCAGCAGCGACAGCACGGCGGGAACGGCAGCCAGGAGGAAGACCGATCGCAGCGAGAACCCCAGCCATCCCACCAACCCCGCTGCGACGAGCGGGCCCAGCACGGCCCCCGCGTTGTCGAAAGCGCGGTGGAGGCCGAAGGCCGCGCCGCGGCGGCCGGGGGGCACCGCGTTCGCGATCATCGTGTCGCGCGGCGCGGTGCGGACGCCCTTGCCGACGCGGTCGACGAAGCGGATGAGGACGACCGCGGGCCAGCTCGGGGCGAGGCCGATGATCGGGCGGGCGAGGGAGGAGAGGCCGTAGCCCAGGAAGACGAGGGGCTTTTTCGCCTTCGCGCGATCCGTCAGCCGGCCCGAGAAGATCTTCGCGAACGACGCCGTCGTCTCCGCGACGCCTTCGATCCACCCGAGCGCCATCGCGGGCACGCCCGACAGCGTCGCGAGGAACGCCGGCAGGAGCGGGACGATCATTTCCGAAGAGACGTCGGTCAGGAACGACACCCATCCGAGCCGCACGACGGCGCGCGGGAGACCGGCCAGGCCCGGCGGAGCAGAATCGCGTCGCATGTCGCTCGTCTCCACCACGGCCTTCATTCTGAAGCTCGACCCTCTTTCCGAGAAGGACCTCGTCGCGGCGCTGCTCACGAAAGACCACGGCGTCGTGCGCGCGGCAGTGCGCGGCGCGCGCGGAAGGTCGAAACGGGCCGCCGCGCTGCAGCTCCTCACGGAAGTCTCGCTCACGTACTTCCGGCGCGAGGGCGCCGATCTCGCGCGCGTCGACGGCCTCGAGATCGTCGCGAGCGCGTTCGACCTCGCGTCGCGCGCCGAGACGGCGATGCTCCTCCCGTATCTCGCCGAGAGCGCGCTCACGTTCGTGCCCGAGTCCGAGCTGGGAGGCGACGTCTTCCGCCTCGTGAGGCACGTCCTCGACGCCCTCGAGGCGGGTGTCCCCGCGCCGCTCGCCGCGCGATACTTCGAAGTGTGGCTCCTGCGCTTCGCGGGGGTCCTGCCCGAGGACGAAGCGCCGGAGGGGATCCGTGCGCTCATCAGGGTGATGAGAAGGCTTCCTCTCATCGCGCTTTCCCGGAAGCCGCCGACGCCCGAGGCTCTCGGCGCTCTCGAGAGCCTGACGCGGGACGCGCGCCGGACCTTCCTCGGCCACGAGCTGAAGAGCTACCGGTTCCTCGGCGCGCTCGGCTGAGCGCCGATTCGGTACACTTGGCAACCCCAAGGCGGGCTTACACGACATGGATCTGCAGACTCTCATCCTGAAGTTGTCGACCCACTGGGCGTCGAAGGGCTGTCTCCTCGAGCAGCCGTGGGACGTCGAGGTGGGGGCGGGGACGATGCATCCGGCCACCTTCCTGCGCGTCCTCGGACCGGAGCCGTGGCGCGCGGCATACGTGCAGCCCTCGCGGCGCCCGGCCGACGGGCGATACGGCGCGAATCCGTTCCGGCTCGTGAAGCACCAGCAGTACCAGGTCGTCCTGAAGCCCGCGCCAGCCGACGTGCAGGACCTTTACGTCGAGAGCCTCGTCGCCCTCGGCATCGACCCGAAGGAGCACGACCTCCGCTTCGAGGAGGACAACTGGGAGTCGCCGACGCTCGGGGCGTGGGGGGTCGGCTGGCAGGTGCTCCTCGACGGCATGGAGATCACGCAGTTCACGTACTTCCAGCAGGCCGGCGGCATCGACCTCGCGCCGATCACGGCCGAGATCACGTACGGGCTCGAGCGGATCACGATGTTTCTCGCGAAGCGAGAGAGCGTGTACGACATCGAGTGGGCGCCCGGCATCACGTACGGCGAGGTGCGCAGGCAGGACGAGTACGAGGTCTCGAAGTACGGATTCGAAGTGGCCGACACAGCTCTCTGGCAAACGCTGTTCGAGCGCTTCGAGGCCGAGGCGGCACGCTGTCTCGACGCGGGGCTCGTGCTTCCGGCGTACGACCTCGCGCTGAAGTGCTCGCACGCGTTCAACCTCCTCGACGCGCGTGGCGCCGTCTCGGCGACGGATCGCGTCGGCGTCATCCGGCGCGTGCGCGAGCTCGCGGTGCGCTGCGCGAATGCGTACGTGGCCTCGCGAGAGGCCCAGGGCTTCCCGCTGCTTCCGAAGCCGGCGTCACGACCCGCACGAGACGAGGCGGGGAATGGCTGAATTGCTCGCCGGTGGGCTTGCCTGCGGGCGCCCCCCGGGCCCCCCGCGCCCCGGCTCGTGTGGAGTACGTTCACATGGCTGAGTTCCTGCTTGAGATCCTCGCGGAGGAAATCCCGGCGGGAATCCTGCCCGCGGCGCGCGAGGACCTCCTCGCGAGGGTGTCGGCCGCGTTCGCCGAGGCGCGGCTCGGGGGCACGCTCGCCGTGCACTCCACCTCGCGCCGGCTCGCCCTCGTCGGCGAGGACGTGGCCGACCACCAAAGAGACGCCGAGACCGAAGTCACCGGCCCGCCGGCCTCGGTCGGCTACGACGCCGACGGCAACCCGACGAAGGCCGCGACGGGCTTCGCGAAGGCGCAGGGCGTCGCCGTGGAGGACCTCCGCGTCGCGTCGCTGCCGAAGGGCGCTTACATCGTCGCGCGCAAGGTGACGCCCGGACGTCCGGCGAACGAGGTGATCGGCGAGATCCTCCCGCCACTCGTCGAAAAGATGACGTTCCCGCGCATGATGCGCTGGGGCGACGGCACGCCGCAGTGGATCCGGCCGGTCCACTCCGTGCTCGCGCTCTTCGACGGGCTCGTGATCCCGATGACGCTCTTCGGCGTCGAGAGCGGGCGCACGACATACGGCCACCGCACGCTCGCCCCGGGGCGCATCGTCACAATGGGCGTCTCCGACTGGCTCCAGAAGCTGCGCGCCGCGCACGTGGAGCCCGATCTCGCCGTCCGGCGGGCCCGCCTCGAGGAGCTTTCCCGCGCCCTCTCGGCCGAGGTCGGAGGTGAGCCCGCCGACGATGCCGCCCTTCTCGACACGTGGGCGCATCTCGTCGAGTCGCCCGGTGTCGTGCGTGGCTCGTTCGACCCCGCGTTCCTCGAGCTGCCGGAAGAGATTCTCGTCACATCCATGCGCGAGCACCAGAAGATGCTGCCCGTGCGCGTGGGCGGCCTGCTCGCCTCCCACTTTCTCGCCGTCTGCGACCAGGCGGGCGACCCGAAGGGCCTGATCGCGCGGGGCAACGAGTGGGTCACCGCCGCGCGCTTCTCGGACGCGCGCTTCTTCTGGGACGACGATGGGAAGACGAGGCTCGAGGACCGCCTCCCGCGGCTCGGCAAGCTCCAGTTCCAGGAGGCGCTCGGCGACTACCTGAAGAAGACGGGCCGCATCCAGGACCTCACCGAGAAGCTCGCCGCGCGCCTCGGCCTCTCGCACCTCGACGGGATGCTCGTGCGTGCGGCGCGGCTCGTGAAGGCGGACCTCGTGACCGACATGGTGCGCGAGTTCCCCGACCTGCAGGGCGTCGTGGGCGGCCTCTACGCCCGGCGCGATGGCGAGTGCGAGGAAGTCTGGCAGGCGCTGTACGACCACTACCGGCCGGCTTCGGCCGACGACGGCGTGCCGCGGGGGGACGTGGGCGGCGCCGTGGCGCTCGCCGACCGCCTCGACACGCTCACGGGCCTCTTCGGCCTCGGCCTCGCGCCGACCGGCTCGAGGGACCCATACGCGCTGCGGCGCGCGGCCCTCGGCGTCGTGAAGATCCTCCTCGACAAGAAGTGGAGCCTCGACCTTCCGGCGGCCTGCGCCGACGCCGCGGCGCTGCACGCCGGCCTGCCGCGCACGAAGGACGAGCTGCTGAAGGAGCTGTCGGCGTTCTTCCTCGAGCGCCTACGGTTCCTCCTCGAGAAGAAGGGGCACGCGCCCGACACCGTCGCGGCCGTCCTCACGACCGCATGCCCCGACCTCGCGGACGCCGCCGAGCGCGTGGAAGCCGTCGAGGCGCTCCGCAAGGAGCAGGACTTCGCGCCGCTCGCGACCGCGTTCAAGAGGATGCAGAACATCCTCGAGAAGGCCCCGAACGAAGGCGCCGAGCCCGACCCGGCGAAGATGACCGACGACGCCGAGAGGGCGCTCGCGCTCGACTATCTGCAGGCGCGCGGCATGCTCGACGACCTCGTGGCAAACCGCCGGTACCGCGACGCGCTTTCCATCATGGCGTCCCTCGGCCCGAGCCTCGACCTCTTCTTCACGGAGGTCCTCGTCATGGCCGAGGACCCCGAGGTGAAGGCGAACCGCATCGCGCTCCTGCGTTCGATCCGCGACCAGTTTGTGCGCGTCGCGCGCTTCTCGGAAATCCGGGGCTGAGTCGTCTCCGCCGCGTCGTGCTCTGAGGCGTCAACGCATTCGTTTCGCCTTCGAGTCGACGCGCGGGGCGCGGCCCTTGAGCGTCACGCGCTTGCCTGGCGCCGGGCGGTCGACGCCGCGCCCGAGCAGCTCGAGAAGGTCGAACACCGTGACGATGCCGACGAGCCGGTTGCGATGATCTTCCTCGACGACCGGCAGGCAGCCGATGGAGCGGCCGCGCATCAGGTTCGCGGCCTGCCTGACCGACATGTCCGGGCTGGCCGTCACGACCTGCGTCGTCATCAGGTCGGCCACACGGTGCTTCTCACGGAAGTCGTGCTGATCGGGCACACCGAGGTCGCGCTGCGAGAGCACCCCCACGAGCGCGGACCCTTTCTTCACGACGAGGTGCCGGATGCCCTTCACTTTCATGGAATCGAACGCAAGCTCCGCGCTTGCCTGATCGTCGATCGTCTCCACACGGCGGGTCATCACGTCCTGAACGCGCATGGGACCTCCTCGGGAAGGCCGCTTGCAGCCCCCGATCAATGGTGCGGCCCCGGACGTCTCGTCGGCAAGGGGCATCTGAATCAGGCCGTTTTCGGCTGGGGTCGTAGAATCGGGTCGGAGACTGCCCATGCCTCTCTTGGAATATCGCTGTTCGGATTGCGGGAAGAAGACCGAGGATCTCGTGCTCGCGGGCGACACGGCGCGGCGGCCGGTTTGCGCCTCGTGCGGCTCGAAAAAGGTCTCGCGTATTCTCTCGACGTTCGCGGCGCAGACGGCGTCGCCGTCCAACGGCGGCTTCGACGCGTCGACCGCCTGCGGCGGCGGCCCCTGCGGCATGCCGGACGTCTGCGGCGCGGGGCGCGGGTTCGAGCCGAACTAGCCGCTCCCTGAGGTCTCGCCGTCTGGCGTACGTTTCGATGCGAGAAATCTCGGTGCGCGGAGCGCTCGAAAGGTGAGGTGCGCGCATGAAGCATTTGAATCAGGCGCCAGGATCGTCGATAGTGGCGGTCGCGTCACCGACGGCAACCGCCTCCATAAAGAATCCATCCATCTGTTGAGTGAGGTTGACTCCATGAGCAGTTCCGCGCCGGGGTCCCGTGCCACCCGTACCGACGGCTGGTCCGGCCTTCTCTCCCGGATTGCCGCCGGGCTCCTCGTCTACCTGGTGGTGAGCGGCCTGCCGCTGCGTTTCATCCGCTTTTCGCCCATTCTGGAGTGGACCGTCCTCCTCCATACCCTGGCGGGCTTCCTGTCGCTCGTCCCGGTCGGGCTCTACCTCTGGCGGCATTTTGTGGAGTATCGGGCCGACGCCCTGACGCCGCCAAAGGTGCTCGGCTACTGCGGGCTCGGCGCGGTCGTCCTCGCCGAGGGGACCGGACTCTGGGTGACGTACCTCGCTCTCTTCTCGGACCGCGTGCCGCCTCTCACCCGGACGCTTCACCTCGTCCCGTCGATCGCGCTGGCGGTTCTCCTCTTCGCGCATCTCTGGCCGCTCCGCCGGAGGAGTCTGGCCGAGGGCGTGACAGGCGAGGCCTTTTCCGCCGCGCGCCGCGGGTACGTCGGGGCGCTCCTCGGCGTGCCCGCGGTCGCGCTCCTTCTCGCCTTCCCGGCGAGCCTCCTCTACGACGGTCCGAAGACGGCCGGGCGATTCCCGAAGGACTACCGGATGCCGTACGGGCAGAACCGCCCGTTTGCGCCGAGCCTGGCGCGGACCGAGTCGAACGGCGCGCTCGCCCCCGAAGCGCTCGCGGGCTCGGCGTCGTGCGGCGATGCGGGCTGCCACCCGACGATCTACGCCGAGTGGTCGGTCTCGGCACACCGTTGGTCCGCGCTCGACCCCGCCTTCCAGAGGGTCCAGGAGGAGATGGGAAAGCAGAACGGCCCGGAGTCGACGCGCTATTGCGGCGGGTGTCACGATCCGATCTCCCTTTTCTCCGGCGCCAAGGTTGTCTTCAAGGAGAAGCTGACGGAGGACCTCGGCTTCCGGGAAGGGGTGTCGTGCCTCTCCTGCCACGCCGTCACGAAAACGGACGTGCAGGGCAATGCGAACTACGTCATCAGGCCTCCGAAGCGGTACCTCTTCGAGACCGCGAAGAGCGCGCCCCTTAAGCTCGCCTCGTATTTCCTGATCCGGAGCTATCCGGGGCACCATGTGAGCTCGCTCGAGAAGCGCCTCTTCAAGACTCCGGAGTACTGCGCCGCCTGCCACAAGCAGTTCGTCGACCAGGAGGTCAACAATTTCGGCTGGGTCCAGCTCCAGAACCAGTACGACAACTGGCGGAAGAGCAAGTGGAACCACCCGAAGGACGCGAAAAGAACGGTGGAGTGTCGCGAGTGCCACATGCCGCTCCTCGAAGGCCGCGAGCCCGCTTCCGGCGACACAGCCGACTACAACCGGACCGCGACCGACGGCAAACACCGGAGCCATCGTTTCCTCGGCGCGAACCAGTACATGCCCGCGCTTCTGAAGCTTCCGGGAGGCGAGGAGCAGGTCGCGCTCGTGAAGAAGTGGCTGAAGGGAGAGGTCGAGATTCCGGAGATCGCGGCCAAGTGGGCCACGGGCGCCGCCGTGCAGCTCGACCTCGACGCGCCGGCGAAAGCCCACCGAGGCGAGCCCCTGAAGCTGCGCGTCGTGATCACGTCGAACAAGGTGGGGCACGACTACCCGACCGGGCCGCTCGACCTGATCCAGTCGTGGGTCGAGGTCGAGGTGAAGGACGAAACCGGCCGAATCGTCTTCGCGTCGGGGAAGCCGGACGAGAAGAAGATGATCCCGCCCGGCACCTTCATCTTCAAGGCCGAACCGGTGGACCAGTACGGGAACCTCATCGACCGGCACAATCTCTGGGAGATGGTCGGCGTGAGGTACCGCCGGAGCCTCTTCCCGGGCTACTCCGACGCCGCCGAGTACGCGTTCGGTTGCCCAGGCACGCTCAAGAGCCTCAGGCCCGCGCGCGACCTGACGATTCCCGCGCCGCCGCGTGGGAAGCTAGACATTCTCGCGACGCTCCACTACCGGAAGCTGGACCAGTACCTCGTCGACTTCCTCTTCCCGGGCAAGGGTCTCTCGGCGCCGATCACCGACCTGGCTCAGGCGCGAGCGACGGTGGAGATCGTCGACTAGCGTGCCGCCGCGGCCCACCCTGAAGCGCTGGACGCACCGGCGCGTCCTGATGGCCCTCGGACTGGCGGGCCTCGGGGCGTGCGCGGTTCTCTGGTTCACGCAGAAGGGGGACGACGCGCCCTACACGCCGGGGGGGGATGTCGAGGGAATCACGGACGTCCTCAAGAAGGACGTGTCGGGCGCGGGCTGGGGCGTCGTGTTCCGGGACGTGGCCGGGAGCCGCGGGATCGACTTCCGGCACTTCTCCGCGGGGCCGCGCTCGACGCAGCTCCCCGAGGACATGGGCTCGGGCTGCGCGTTCGCCGACTACGACGGCGACGGCGACTGGGACCTCTTCGTCGTCGACACGATCGGGCCCCTGACGCTGACGCCCGACGAAGTGCGCGCCGCGAAGGGAGGCTGCCGCCTCTACCGGAACGATGGCGGCACGTTCACCGACGTGACGGTCGAGGCGGGGCTCGGCGACCTGAAGGGGACGTACATGGGGGCCGCTTGGGGCGACTTCGACAACGACGGATACCCGGATCTCGTCGTCACGTCGTTCGGCGGAATCCGCCTCTTCCACAACCGGGGCGATGGCACGTTCGAGGACGTCACGAGCTCCTCCGGCGTCGGCGGGCACAAGGGCTTTTTCACGGGCGCGGTCTGGGGCGACGCCGACGGCGACGGCCTCCTCGACCTCTACATTTGCGGCTACGTCGACTACCGATTCGACCCGAAGGACGCCGGGAAGGCCTCGAAGTTCCGGCATGCGACGAGCCCCTTCACGATCAACCCCTCCTCGTACCCGCCGATCGCGAACCTCTACTTCCACAACGAAGGGAAGGGCCATTTCCGGGAGATGGCCCTCGAGGCCGGGATCGCGAATGCCGAGGGGCGGAGCCTTTCGGCCACGTTCGCCGACCTGAACGACGACGGGGAGCCCGACCTCTACGTGGCGAACGACGTCTCCGAGGGCGCGCTCTTCGTGAACGAGGGCAACGGCCTCTTCTCCGACCGCGGACACGAGGCGCACGTGGCCGACTACCGGGGCGCGATGGGGATCGCGGTCGGTGACGCGAACGGCGACGGGGCGCTCGATCTCTTCGTCACGCACTGGATCGCCGAGGCGAACGCCCTCTACCTGAACAAGCTCGGCGGCGGGAGGAGCCGGACGCTCGACTTCGAGGACGCTGCTGAGCGGCTCGGCCTGGGACAGATCTCCACGGACGACATCGCGTGGGGGACGGCATTCCTGGACGTGGACGGCGACGGGCTGCCCGACCTCGTCGTCGCGAACGGCTCCACGTTCGAGGAGCCCTCCGACACGCGGAAGCTCGTGCCGATGCCGATGCGCCTCTTCCGGAATTTGGGCGAAAAGGGCTTCGTCGATGTGGCGCCGCTCTCGGGCGCGGACCTGACCGTGCCCCGCGTCGGGCGGGGGCTCGCGATCGCCGACGTGGACGGAGACCTGAGAGAGGAGATCGCCGTCGTCGTGAACGGCGGGAAGCTCGTCCTCCTCAAGGCCGA
>CABEAM010000171.1_pt1 | contig 14893 bp, 9 predicted proteins | sample 3132391 | NCBI WGS metagenome assembly CABEAM01 (sample SAMEA5534343, study PRJEB31848) | metagenome | biome: tundra; feature: field; material: soil | place: USA | collected 2013-05 | depth 0.45 m
TCGACGAGATGGAACTCCATGACCGTCCGGATCTCCTCCGGCAGGTCGTCGAGGTCTTTCTCGTTCTCCTTCGGCAGGAGAATCGTCGTGATGCCGGCGCGGTAGGCCGCGAGGAGCTTTTCTTTGATGCCGCCCACGGGCAGGACCTTGCCGCGCAGCGTGATCTCCCCCGTCATCGCGAGGTCCTTGCGGATCGGGATCCTCGTGACGGCCGAGAGGATGGACGTCGCCATCGTGATGCCCGCCGAGGGCCCGTCCTTCGGGATCGCGCCCTCGGGGACGTGCACGTGGATGTCCTTCTTCTCGTAGAAGTCGGCGTCCGCGCCGTACAGCTCCGCGCGCGTCCTCACATACGACAGCGCGGCCCGCGCGCTTTCCTGCATGACCTCGCCGAGCTGGCCCGTCAGCACGAGGTTGCCTTTGCCGCGCATGAGCGTCGTCTCGATGTAGAGGATGTCGCCGCCCGATTCCGTCCAGGCGAGGCCGGTAGCAAGGCCGATTTCGGCGGTATCGCCCTTCTTGTTCAGGCGGAACTTCGGCTTGCCCAGGTACGCCCCGAGGTTCTCGGCCGTGACCGTGAGAGGCGTCTCGGCGTCCTTGCCGATGATCTTGCGGGCGATCTTCCGGCACACGGAGGCGATCTCGCGCTCCAGGCTGCGGACGCCTGCCTCGCGCGTGTACTTCTCGATGAGGCCGTACAGGGCCCCGTCCTCGAAGACGGCCTGCCCGGACTTGAGCCCGTTCTCCTTGATCTGCTTCGGCACGAGGAACTGCTTCGCGATCGCGACCTTCTCGTTCGGCGTGTAGCCCGAGAGCGGGATGATCTCCATCCGGTCCCTGAGCGCGGGCGGAATCGGGTGCACGACGTTCGCCGTCGCGATGAACATCACCTTCGACAGGTCGTACTCCGTGTCGAGGTAGTGGTCCACGAACGCGTGGTTCTGCTCGGGGTCGAGCACCTCCAGGAGCGCCGACGACGGGTCGCCCCGGAAGTCCATCGACATCTTGTCTACCTCGTCAAGCAGGAACACGGGATTCACCGTGCCCGCCTTCTTCATGAGCTGGATGATCTGACCGGGGAACGCGCCGATGTACGTGCGCCGGTGGCCGCGGACTTCGGCCTCGTCGCGCACGCCGCCGAGCGACAGGCGCACGAACTTGCGGTTGAGCGACTTCGCGATGCTCTTCGCGAGAGACGTCTTGCCGACGCCCGGAGGGCCCGCGAAGCACAGGATCGAGCCTTTCGTCTCCGTGACGAGCTGGCGGACGGCGAGGAACTCGAGGATGCGCTCCTTCACCTTCTCGAGGCCGAAGTGGTCCTCGTTCAGGATCTTCTCGGCGCGCTTGATGTCCCTCATCTCGCGCGTGGCCTTCTTCCAGGGCACGTTCACGAGCCAGTCGATGTAGTTGCGTGAGACCGTGGCCTCGGCGGAGACGTTCGGCATCGCCTCGAGTCGCTTCATCTCGGCGAGCGCCTTCTCCTTCGTCTCCTTCGGCATCCCGGCCTTCTCGATCCTGACCTTCAGCTCTTCGAGCTCGTCGGACTTGTCGTCCTTCCTGCCGAGCTCCTGGTGAATGGCCTTGATCTTCTCGTTGAGGTAGTACTCCTTCTGCGCGCGCTCCATCTGCTTCTTGACCTTGTTGTTGATCCGGCGATCGATGTTGATCTTCTCGATCTCGATCTCCAGCAGGTCCTGCAGCTTCTGAAGGCGCTCGAGCGGGTTCACGGTCTCGAGGAGCCCCTGTTTTTCGGCCGTGGCGATGGACGTCGGGAGATGCCCGGCGAGCATGTCGGCGAAGGCCTCCGGGTCGTCCATCTTGAGCGACGAGAGCAGCCCCTCGAACGCGAGATTGTGCGAGAGCTTCGCGTACTGCTCGAACACGGAGAGCACCTTCGACAGATACGGCGCGAGCTCGGCGGCCGACGCGCCAAGCGGCTTCGGCTCGAGCCGCTCGACGCTCACCGCGAGATGGCCGGTGCCGGACGTGAAGGCGCGGATGCGCCCGCGCACGACGCCCTCGACCATCACCTTGATGTGGCCGTTCGGGAGCTTCAGCGACTGCACGACGGACGCGATGACGCCCGTCTCATTGATGTCGCCCGCCGCCGGCTCGTCCACCTTGGGGTCCTTCTGCGCGGCCAGGAAGATCTTCTTCTCGGACGACGCGAGCGCGGACTCCAGCGCCGCGATGGACGACGCGCGTCCCACGACGAAGGGCGCCATCATCCGCGGGAAGACGACCATGTCGCGCAGGGGCACGAGCGGAAGCGTCCGGTCGGCGGACACGAACGACTCGATGGAAGTCGGATCGCTCATCGGGATGTCACCAATCCCAATTCTCAGCCCGCTTTCCGGAGCGACAGGATGGGAGCGGCGCGGCGGAGCACGACATCCTTCGTGATGACGCACTCTTCGATCTCTTCCTCCGAGGGCACGCGGTACATGACGTCCAGCATCAGCTCCTCGAGGATGATCTTCAGGCCGCGGGCGCCGACGTTGCGGACATACGCCTCTTCGGCGATCTGCTCCATCGCGTCTTCCGTGAAGCGCAGGTTCACGTTCTCGAAGTCGAGAAGCGCCTGGTATTGCTTGATGAGCGAGTTCTTCGGCTCCTTCAGGATGGCGACGAGAGCCGCGCGGTCGAGGTCGTGCAGCGTGGCGACGACCGGGACGCGCCCGACGAACTCCGGGATCATTCCGAACTTGATCATGTCCTCGGGATGCGCCTTCTCGAGGATGTCGCCGGCGCGCTTCTCTTTCTTGGAGATGATCTTCGCGCCGAAGCCCATGGACCTCTCGGTGAGCCGCCGGCCGATGATGTCCTCGAGGCCCACGAAGGCGCCGCCGCAGATGAACAGGATGTTCGTCGTGTCGATCTGGATGAACTCCTGGTGCGGGTGCTTGCGACCGCCCTGCGGGGGCACGTTCGTGACCGTGCCCTCGAGAATCTTCAGGAGCGCCTGCTGGACGCCCTCGCCCGAGACGTCGCGCGTGATGCTGGTGTTCTCGCCCTTCCTCGCGATCTTGTCGATCTCGTCGATGTAGACGATGCCGCGTTCGGTCTTCTCCTTGTCCTGGCCGGCGGCCTGGTAGAGCTTCAGGATGATGTTCTCGACGTCCTCGCCGACGTAGCCCGCTTCGGTGAGCGTCGTCGCGTCGGCGATCGTGAAGGGGACGGAGATCATCTTCGCGAGCGTCTGCGCGAGCAGCGTCTTGCCGGTGCCCGTCGGGCCGATCAGGAGGATGTTCGATTTCTGGAGCTCGACGTCGAGCTTGCGGTTCTTCTCGAAGTAGTCGATCCGCTTGTAGTGGTTGTAGACGGCGACGGCGAGCTTGCGCTTGGCCGTCTCCTGCCCGACGACGTACTCGTCGAGGAATTCCTTGATCTCGCGCGGTTTCGGAAGCTTCGTTTCGGGCTTGGCCTGGTCGAGCACCCGGTCCTCGGCGATGATGTCGAGGCAGATGTCGACGCACTCGTCGCAGATGTAGACCGTCGGCCCCGCGATGAGCTTCTTCACGTCCCTCTGGGACTTGTTGCAGAAGCTGCAACGCAGAACGTCGCCGTTGCCCATTTTCTTCGTCATCAACTTACCCGGCCCCCCTCGGAGTCCTAAGACGCTATCTTACCGCCTCTCCGTCCACACGGAACAAACCGCGGGCCCAGCTCATTCCCGCCGTCCCGACCGGGGAGCCTACCCTATGATCCGGCCCGTCAAGATGATGCAGACGGCCCGACGCCTCGCCGCGGTCGCGCTCGTGGCCGCGGCGCTGGCGGCCCGGAGCGCCCGGGCCCAGGACGCCCCGCTTTCCCCCGGACCGCCGCGCTTCCGCCTCTTCCCCGAAGCCGTGCCGCCGCCCTCTCCGAAGGGCCCCGGCGGAGTCCCCGCACCGAAGCCCGAGAAGCGTTTCTGGATGGCGGCGGGAGAGCTGCTCGGGCTGGAAGTCGTGTCCTGGGGCTTCAACCGCTACGTCATGGGCCAGGACTACGCGCACATCTCCTCGGAGACCGTGCGCAACAACGTCCAGGCCGGCTTCGCCTTCGACAACGACAAGTTCACGACGAACCAGCTCGGCCACGCAATCGGCGGCAGCTTCTACTTCAACGCACCGCGCTCGAACGGCTATTCGTTCTGGGAGTCGGCGCCCTTCGTCCTCGCGGGAAGCTACGTCTGGGAGATGGTGTTCGAAACGCAGAGCCCCTCGCTGAACGACCTCGTGAACACGACATTCGGCGGCATGGTTTCCGGCGAGACTGCGTACCGGCTCTCGCAGATGCTCCTCGACGACCGTGCGCGCGGCGGCGAGAGGGTCCTGCGCGAGACGGCCGCCGCGCTCCTGAACCCGACGCAGCTCGTCACGCGCCTCACGACGGGCGACCTCTGGGCGGCCCGCACCGAGCGCGGCGACTATCTCGTGCCGTCGGGTTTCGTCGCCGAGACGGACGTCGGCTGGCGCCACTTCGTCTCAAGCCGCCGCGCGAACCCCGATCAGGCTCTCGTCACGCTGCTGGCGCGCTACGGCGATCCCTTCGAGCGCGCCGTCTCGCGGCCCTTCGACTCTTTCGAGGCATCCGTCGACGTGTCGATGCCCAGCTCGGCCTGGCTCACGCACGTCGAGATCCGAGGCCTCCTCGGCGGATGGGACCTCGACCCTGGCTCGCCGGGCGGCCGGCACGTCCTCGGCTTTTTCATCGACTTCGACTACACGAACAACGACACGCGCATCTTCAGCTCGCAGTCGTTTCGCTTCGGGCTCCTCTCGATGCGGCCCCTCGGGAAGGGCGTCGAGCTGCGCGCCGAGGCCCTCGGCGTCGTCGCGCCCCTCGTCGCGCTCCAGAACGACCATACCGACGAGTCGCACGGGCTCGTGGGCCGCGTGTACGACTATGGCCCGGGGGCAGCCGTCTTCACGGCGATCCGGATCCGCCGGAACGAGCTGGACCTCGCGACGCTCACGTACTCTGTCTTCTGGACGCACACGTCGAACGGGATCGCGCGCAACAGCAGCATCCAGTCCTTCCGGGCCGAGGCGCGGGCCCCCGTGGCCGGACCGCTCGCCGTGGGTGGCTCCTGGTCGTGGGGAAAGCGCATCAGCACCTACGACGAGTTCGACACGTTCCGCACGGACGCGACCCAGTGGCGCGCGTTCGTTTCCTGGATGTTCCGCTGACGCCCTACGACGAGGGCTTCGTGTCCTCGCGGCGCCGGATGACGAGGTCGATGAGGCCGTATTCCTTCGCGCCGTCGGGCTCGAAGATGTTGTCGCGGTCCGTGTCGCGCGAGATCTTCTCGACGGGCTGGCCCGTATGGTACGCGAGGATCTCGTTGAGGCGCTGCTTCGTGCGCAGCATCTCGCGGGCCTGGATCTCGATGTCCGAGGCCTGCCCCTCGGCCCCGCCGTGCGGCTGGTGGATGAGGATGCGCGCATTCGGGAGGGCGGCGCGTTTGCCCTTCGCGCCGCCGGCGAGGAGCATGGCGCCCATCGAAGCCGCCTGCCCGAGGCAGTACGTCGCAACGTCCGGCTTCACGTACTGCATCGTGTCGTAGATCGCGAGGCCGGCCGAGATGATGCCGCCCGGCGAGTTGATGTAGAGCGTGATGTCCTTCTCGGGGTTCTCGGCCTCGAGGAAGAGCATCTGCGCGATGATGAGGTTCGCGACGTCGTCGTTGATGGCGGAGCCCAGAAAGATGACGTTGTCCTTGAGCAGGCGCGAGTAGATGTCGTATGCGCGTTCGCCCCGGTTCGTCTGCTCGATGACCATCGGAATCAGCATGGGGATCGCCTCCGCTCCGTAGTGTACCCAGCCTGCGTGCTCAGAGAGCGACGGCGGCTTCGGCGAGGAGGAAGTCGAGGACGCGTTCGATCCGCAGCTCCACGCGCACCCCTTCGAGGCGATCCGCCTTCACGAGCGCGCCCTTGAGGTCGCCGAACGACAGGCCCATCGCCTGCGCCCGGCGCTTCAGCTCCGCGTCGAGCTCGGTGTCCGTCACCGTCACGCTCTCCTTGTCGCCGATCGCGTCGAGAATCAGGTACTCCTTCACGCGGCGCTCGGCCGAGGGCCGGGCTTCCTTGCGCAGGCTGTTCCAGTCGACCTGCGCGTCCTTCAGGTCGACGCCCTCGCGCGTCAGGTGCCGGGCGTAGTCCTTGAGCGCGGAATCGACTTCCGATTCGATCATCGTCTCGGGCGCCGGGATTTCGTGGAGGGCGAGGAGGCCGTCGAGGACAGCGCGGCGCCGCGCCTCCTTTACCGCCTGCTCCTTCTCGCGTTTCAGCGACTCGGCAGCCTTCTCGCGCAGCATCGCGAGGTTCGCGCCCTCGGGAGCCTCGCCGTCGCGCGGCGTCAGCGCGAGGAGCGCGAGCTCGTCGTCGAGCGCGGGCAGGACGCGTGTCTTGAGCGCCACGAGGTGCACCGTGTACAGGACGGTCTTTCCCGCGAAGTCCTTGTCCGGCACGTCGGCCGCCCAGTCCTTCTGGAACGTCACGGTGACTCCGGGCTCGGCGTTGCGCACGTGCGCGGAAAGCTCCGGCATCGTGTGCTCGCCGCCGACTTCGACCATCGTCTTTTCGGCTTCGAAGTCCTTCCCATCCCCCTTCGGGAACGAGCCCTTGATGTCCACGAGCGCGAAGTCGCCGTCCTTCGCGGCCCGGCCCTCGATCGGCTCGTACGTCGCGTGCCCCTCGCGAATCCGCCCGATGAGCGCGTCGATCTCCTGGTCGGACGGAACGGCGTTGCCTGCCGGCACCTTCAGGCCGCGGTAGTCCTTCGGCTCCACCGCAGGGCGCACCTCGAGGTCCACGCGGAAAGAGAGCGGCTCCTCGAACGCGAACTTCAGGTCTCCGATCTTCGGCTGCCCGAGCGGCACGAGGTGCTTCTCGCGCAGCGCCTCTCCGACCGTGGCCTGAATGAGGTGCTCCAGCACCTCGCCCTTCACTTCCTCGGCGAAGCGCTTCTTGATCATCTCGGGCGGCACCTTCCCGGGCCGGAAGCCCGGAAGCCGCACCTGCTTGGCGAACGCCTTCACCGTGCGGTCGGTGGCCTTGCGGACGTCGTCCACGGGCACTTCGAAGGTGAAGACTTTCTTCGTGGGGGATTCGTCGACGTACGAGGTGATCATCGGATTCCTTCCGGGCGCGTTGTGCGGACGCTTGACCTGGTGCGGGAGGAGGGACTCGAACCCTCACGGGTCGCCCCACGGGATCCTAAGTCCCGCGCGTCTGCCAATTCCGCCACTCCCGCGGCGCGGGCCGCCAAATCTAGCACGCTCCGATCATCCTGCTCGTCTCCGGACGCGCCACGCCCGGCGCTGGAAGATGAAAGCGAGCTCCCGCACGGCCCGGAGGAGAAGTGCGGCCTGCGAGTAGGCCGATCCGCCCTGCGGTCGTGTCGCCCGCTCGACGGACACCGTGACGAAGCGGCGTCCCGAAAGGCCGACGAGGGATGGCAGGAAGGGATGGGGAACGTCGTTGCGCAGGATCTCCTCGACGAGGGGGTGGCGAAGCGCGAGGAACATCCCCGCGTCCCGCGGATACTCGGTCAGTTTCTCCCGCAGGATCTTGAAGACCCGGGAGGTGACGAGGCGTCTCTTCCCTTCGTAGCGTCCCCTCCATGCCGCCAGGACCGCGTCGACGCCGGGTGTCGCTGCCGCGAGAAGCGCGGGAATCGCCTCGGGTGGATCTTGCAGGTCCGCGTCCATGACGACGGCCCAGGCGCCGCGCGCCGCCGAAAGGCCGAGCCAAGCCGCCCGCTGCTGTCCGACGTTTCGGGAAAGGGAGATCCCGCGCACACGCGGGTCGCGCGCCGCGAGCTCGGCGATGGCGGCACCAGACTCTTCCGGGCAGGCGTCGTCCACGAAAATCAGCTCGTACGGCAGGGACGCTCCGGCGAGCGCCGTCGACAGCCTCCGGTGCAGCTCGTCCAATGTCGCACGGTTACGGTAGACCGGCAGAACGACGCTGACCTCCACCCTATCTACGGGGACGCCGCTCGTCCTGGGGCCCGTCAAGGGGTCTCTCTCGGTCCCGCGTCGCCGCCGGCGGCGGCCGCGACGGACTCGACCAGCTCCGCACGATCCCGGGCGATCTCCTCAGCGCTCCGCCGTCCGGCGCGCTCGATCGCGGCCCTGATCCGCGGAAGCTCGACTCGAGGGTCGCGTCCAGCCATGTCGCGCCGCCAGGACCTGCGCAGGAAAGTGAAGCTGCACGAAAGACGGGTTATCTCGCCAATCAGGAGGCGGCAGGGGATCGGCCGCCCGCATTCCGGAAGAGTCAACCCCGCAAGGCCGAACGGAACCGTGAAGAGCGGCCGGATCCCGTCGACGAGACCGTCCGTGAGGGGCTCGAAGATCGATCGCGACCTCCGCTCGATGGAGAGGTCGTTCAGGCCGACGTATGCGCGGCTGATCGGAAGGCGAGCCAGCTCCGGGGCGGAGCGGACGGCGTCGACCGTCTCCACCAGGATCCCGACCCCGCAGCGGCCCCTCGCGAGCCTGATCGCGTCGAGGACTTCCCCGGGGCTTCGCACCATTGGAAGCAGAACCTCGTCCGCACCGTCGGTGACCGCCTCGTCGATCTCCTCGGGCGTCCACGGGCCGGGTTGATTCAGACGGCAGACAAGCCGGGCGTTCGTCGCGGCCCGCACCCGCCGGAGATCCTCGGGCGTGTCGTGGTTGATCTCCGTGTCGGCTCCGGCCTGCCGTGTCTCCTTGCCTTTGCTCTCCCAGTCCACGATGAAGCCGTCGACACCAGCCTCGGTGTTCCGAGACACCGTTTCCGGGTCGGTCGAGAAGAGGAGGAGCTTGAAGGCGCTCACGAGCCCGGCTCCCCCGGACGCCCGCTCGCCGGCACGGCGCAGACCAGAAGTGCGAGGGCCGGCTCGAGCGTCAGGTTTCTCCGGAACTCGCCCATGGCGGTGGCCGCGCTCGCGAGGGAATACGCCACGGCCCCGGCGACGACGGCGAGGAGGAGCGCGTCCCTCAACCGGAAGGCCCGGACGGTCCCCCACCCGAAGAGCCCGAGCGTCACGAGGTTCACGCTCCAGAAGACGACGTGAGTGGCCCAGTACGAGGTCCGGAGAAAGCCGCCGGCTCGCCTCAGGTACTCCGGCACCCCGATCATCGAACGATAGTCCAGCCAGAGCGTCACGGACCGGACCAGCGGCAGGCCGATCCAGAAAAGGACCGGATGCTCGGTTCTCCGGGCGCGCGCCGCCTCGCGGAAGGTCTCGTCGTAGCCGCTGCCGATGACGTATCCGGCGTAGCCGCCCGGGGCTTCTTCCAGCACCTTCCGGATGAGAGCCCGCTCCGGACCCTGCCCGAGGGCCCACTCGGGAAGCTCGCGCCGCACCTCCCGGCTCCACCAGACCCACTTGTCCTGGGGCGTCGTGGACCAGGTCCGGAGCCACATCTGGAGCCCCGCTCTTCCAGATCCGAGGGGGCGGAGAAGCAACGGCTCCACGCGGCCGGTCTTCTCGAGCAGGTACAACTGCCAGGGAGCGAGGACCAGGAACATACCGGCCGCCATCAGGCCCACGGCGGCGGCACAGCGGCGGTTCCGCCAGGCGAGAACGCCCAGGACGGGAACGGCGACGAAGGCGGCTGCCGGCGTCACGAGAGAGGTTCCCACGGCCAGCGCGCCGAGGGCGAAAGCCCGCAAGGCCGCGAGCGGCCGCCCGGGCGCGGGCCAGAGCAGGACTGTAACCGCTATCAGAAATGCTCCGAGCGTCTCGGACATGACGAGAGCCTGCTGCCGCGCGAGCCATGGGTTTAGGGCCAGGAGGGCCAGTCCCACGAGGGCTCCTTTCCGGGATCGACGCCGGGCGGCGAGCCAGAAAAATAGAAGCGTCAGGACCGAAAGGAGAAGCTGGACGCCGAGAAGGAACGCAACTCCGTGCGTTATCCAGCCCGTCGCCCGGATGAACAGGGGGTAGCCGGGAGGGACGGCGGAGAACGGGTCTCCCGGAATCAGATCCGCGGAGCCCACAGCGAGGTCCCTGGCCTGGGCCAGGAACCGAAGGCTGTCCCCCGTTATGGTCGTCGGGCTCGAGAGAGCCACACGGATGAGTAGCCCGGCGAGGAGAAGCAGAACGGCGGCGAGGACTTCCTTCCGGTTGGCGTTCCTCAGTCGGCCAGTATAGGGCGTCGTGATCCTGTCGGCGTAAAGGTGCGGCGACCACTTCGCGAACTGCCCCTTCGCCTTCGCCGTCCAAGGGGACGAGGTGATCATCGGATTCGTCATCGAGCGGGCCTGTCGAGGCAAAAGGCACTCGCGTCGGGACACTTCGTCCGCACGACGGCGCAGGGCGCGAGCTCCCCGGGCCGGGGGGCGCCCGTCCGCAGCCGCACCCCGGGGGCGAAGCGACGGGCTCCGGCCCAGAGCGCGTACTCCCACGCGTCGCCGTCCAGGACGAGCTGCACGACGCCGCCCGGCCCGCAGCGCCGCACCACCGCCCCCATCACCTCCTCGACCTCGGCCTGCAGGGCGGGCCGGTTGCGGAAGTAATCCTCCCAGCGCGAGGTCGCGAGGATCGACCGCGTTCCATGTGGAACGATCGTGCGCAGCCAGACGGGATCTTCGGGCGACGGCGAGACGCCGAGGAGCGGGCGGCTCGAGTTGAGGAGCAGCGCCGGAAGGGCCTGGAGGATGAGGAGGGACGCGAGGGCGGCGCGCGGGACACGGCCGAGGCACTCCGCGACGACCGCGGCCGCCGGAATGGAGAGGAGGACGAGCGCCGGCAGATGGAGCCGCGCGTTCGACGGCATCCAGCGGACGAAGAGGGCGACGAGGAGCCAGGCCGCCCAGCCCGATGCGAAAGAGACGAGCACAGCGCGCCTGCCGGGGAGAGACCGCCGTGCGAGCGCGACGCCCGTCGCCCCCGCGAGGACGAGGAACGTGGCCGTCGAGGGCGCCGTGTCCTCGTGGTTCAGTGGCGGCCACTCGGCGCTCGAGAAAGGAAGCGGGCCCGAGATCGCCGGCTCATCCACGCCAATGCCGAGCCCGCGGTGCATGCGAGCCGTGGCCGCGACGAGGGCGCGGCCGCGCACACCCGCCTTCCGCAGCTGGCCCAGTTGCAGAACCGCGGCGCGGAGGATCTGCGAAACCGCGAGCGCGGGGGCCTTGCGGAGGCCGAGGGCGAGGAACGAGGAGGGGCGCACGACCTCGTAGGCGGAGCCGACGGGGGAGCCGAGGGCCCGCGCGTTGCGCGACCAGAAGCCGACGTTCGGGAGGACGACGAGGGCGGCCGCCGCCGCGAACCCGGCGGCCCATGCCCGCCGTTCCGGCCCCGGCCGGCGCGCGATCCGCCCGAGGGCGGCGCCGGCCGCCGCCCCAAGGAGGGGGACGGCGAGGAGGTACGCGGTCCCCTTCGTCGCGAGGCCGAGGCCGACGGCGGCGCCGCCGAGCGCGAGGTCGCGGAAGGGCGCGCCGTCCGCGGCGAAGGCGCGGAGGAAAAAGAACGCGGCGGCGAGGAGGTATCCGGCGACGACGACGTCGTTCTGCGTGCTCGTGCTCTGGAGGACCGCCATCGGGATCGTCGCGACGAGGAGCGCCGCCCACGGGCCCGCACGGCCGGACGGGACGAGGCGCGCGGCGAGCGCGGCCGCCGCGAGGATCGAGAATGCGAAGAACGCCCACTGCACGAGGTTGAAGAGGACGTCGTTCCCCGTCAGGCCGAGCAGTGCAAGCTTGAAGTAGGACGCGAGCGGCGGCATCCGCACCTGGTGGTCGATCAGCGTGTCCCACGGGGCGACCGAGCCGTGGTCCCACCACTCCATGACGCGCGCGTTGTGGTAGACCATCGAGTCCCAATTGTTCGGGGCCGCGGCGAGCGCGACGACGAACGTCGCGGCGAGGACGGCGCCCGGGACGGCGAGCGCGGCGCTGCGCGGCATCCGGACGGACCGCGCCCGCACGGCCTTTCGGACCGCCACGAACCCCGCGGCCGCGAGAGTGACGGTCGTCCCCCAGAACACGGCCCACGCAACCCGCGATCCCGCGAGGCCGAGCGCCGAGAGGGCCTCGAGCCACGCGACGACCCACAGGCCCGTGGCGACGGGTGCCGCGAAGAAGGCCGTCGCGAGGGCGCTCCGGTCCGTCGGTCCGGCCTCCGCCGGCGCCGGGGCTAGAGGGGCTGCCGTGTCAGCGCTCCAGCCACTTCTTCATCCAGCCGAACACGGCTTCGTGCCAGCGCTTGCTGTTCAGGGGCTTCAGGACGAAGTGACCCTCGTCCGGGAAGACGAGCGCCTCGGACGGCACTCCCTGCCGGCGCAGCGCGGTGAAGAGCTGCAGGCCCTGATCGACGGGCACGCGGAAGTCCCGCTCGTTCGTGATGACGAGCGTGGGCGTCGTGATCCTGTCGGCGTAAAGGTGCGGCGACCACTTCGCGAACTGCTCCTTCGCCTTCGCCGTCCAGGGGGCCCCGCCGAAATCCCAGTCCGTGAACCACAGCTCCTCAGTCACCGTCGTCATGGACTCGAGGTTGAAGACGCCGTCGTGCGTGACCCCCGCCTTGAAACGGCCGGTGTGGCCGAGGATCCAGTCGACCGCGTAGCCGCCGTAGCTGGCGCCCGCGATCCCCTGGCGCGACGCGTCCACGAACGGCAGCTTCACGACGCCGTCGAAGACGGCGTCGAGGTCGACCATGACCTTGCCGCCCCAGTCGCCGGAGATCTCGTCCACGAACTTCTGGCCGAAGCCCGTCGACCCGCGCGGGTTCGGCGCCACGACGACCCAGCCCTGCGCGGCCCACAGGCTCGGGCACCAGCGGAACGACCAGCCGTCTTCCCACGCGCCCTGCGGGCCGCCGTGGATGAGGAAGACGACTGGATATTTCTTCGCGGAGTCGAACATCGGCGGCTTGATCAGCCAGTACTGCACGTGCGCGCCCGCGGCGCCCGTCGCGGAAAGAGTTTCTGGCTGGGAGAAAAAGACTTCCTTCCGCCACGAACGGTTCTCGTCGGTCAGAGCCCTGGCCTGCCGCGCCTTCGCGCCGGGAGTTGCCGTTCTTTCTTCGAGTGGAAGAAGGAAGATCTCGCTCGGCGCCGTCAGCGTGCTCTCCGTGAAGACGAGAATGCCCTGGCCGGCCTTCAGGGCGCCGATATTTCCGCCTCTCCGGATCTCGCGGGGCGTGCCCCCCGAGAGGGACACTTCGAAGAGATCTCTTCTTCCCTCTCTCTCGGCCGTGAAGTAAACGGTCTTGCCGTCCTTCGACAGTACGAACTCGTCGACCGACAGGTCCGGGCTCTCGAAGAGCGTTCTTTTCGCCTTCGTCTTCCGGTCGTAGAGGTCGAGGTACCAGCGGTCCGCTTCGAACGTCGGCCGCCGCTGTGCGCGCACGAGAATCGACGCGCCGTCGGGCGTGAACACCGGGCCGAAGTCCGCTGCCGCGTTCGCGACGGTGAGCTTCTCGACGGCGCCGCCCGTGACGGGCACGAGGAAGACGTCCTTGTTCGTCGTGAAAGCCTCCCGGTCGTTTCCGTCGCGGTTCGAGACGAACGCGATCTCCCTTCCGTCCGGCGAAAAGGCGATGGCGCCCTCCTCGTACTGGTGCGGGGGCGAGTCGAAATCGCCCGGCGTCACGTCCGTCACGGCACCCGTCGCCACGTCGGCCACGAGGACGTGGTGCCGCACGTCCTCTCGCCACTCATCCCAGTGGCGGTACATCAGGCGCTTGAGGTGATGGACCTTGACGAGACTCTTCTCGGCCTCTTCGCGCCGTTTCCGGTTGCAGGCTTCGTCGGTGCAGTCCGGAAACACGTCGGAGACGAAGGCCAGCTTCTTTCCGTCCGGCGAGAAGACGAGCGGATCCTGCACGCCCGCCGAGAGGTCCGTCAGCTTGCGCGGCTCGCCGCCCGCCAGATCGAGCAGATACACCTGCGGCACGCCGCCGCGGGTGGAGATGAAAGCGAGCGTTTTTCCGTCCGGCGAGAAGCGGGGCGTGTCGTCGGTTTTCTCGTTCCGCGTGAGCGGGCGGGGCGGGGCCGAGCCGTCGGCGGGCACGATCCAGACGTCCGCGTCACGCTTGCCGCCGGCGAGGTCGGTCGTCGTGCGCACGAAGGCCACCTGCCGCCCGTCCGGAGAGACCTGAGGGTCCGCCACGCGCACAGCCGTGAGGAGGTCGTCGAGGGACATCGGGCGGGCCGCGAAGGCCGCGGGAACAGCGAGGGTCAGGGCCAGCGCCGCCACGAACAGCGGCAGGCGGACGATTCGCTTCACGAAAGCCTCCCGGGCGCGTTGCGGCCGCGCCCCGCTCTTCTTACTCGAAGAAATCTCTTCTCTTCATCTCTTTCGGCCAGAAAAAAGCCGGCCGCGGGGGCGGCCGGCTTCGAAGAATTCATGGTGAGCCGCGAGGGACTTGAACCCACAACCCACAGATTAAGAGTCTGTTGCTCTACCAATTGAGCTAGCGGCCCGTGCGGCTCCGGGTGAGCCCCGAAGTGGCCGCGCAATATACCCTCTCGGCGCCGGAGCTTCAAGCGAGCCTAACGGGGCTTCTTCCGGATGAGCTGCTTGATCTCGTTGTTCCCGAGGCCGGAAGAGGCCGCGATGATCAGGGCCGCGTTCCCGGTGCCGATGTCGGGCAGAACGCAGACGGACTTCACGACGCCGTCGGCTCCCGTGACGCCGCGGAAGAGGATCTGCGGAGGCCGCAAGGTGGACACGACGCGCATTGACACGTGGGCACCGGCGAGCGGCTTTTCGGTGAGCGACGTCGAGGCCTTCACGGTGAGCGCCACGGTCTCGCCGGAAACGAGCTCGCCGTCCGCGGTGAGCGCGATCTCGAGGTGCTCCGAAGCGGCCTCCGAGGCGAGATAGTCGACAATGACCTGATCGAGGGACCGCAGCGCGGCGCCGGATTTCGGCTTCGGCGGGGCTGCCGGCGCGGGAGCCCGCGCGGG
>CABEAM010000179.1_pt1 | contig 14370 bp, 9 predicted proteins | sample 3132391 | NCBI WGS metagenome assembly CABEAM01 (sample SAMEA5534343, study PRJEB31848) | metagenome | biome: tundra; feature: field; material: soil | place: USA | collected 2013-05 | depth 0.45 m
CAGGTGCAGGAGTTCATCCTCCGGCCCTCCTACGCCTCGGGGGCGTGGGTGCCGCTGCACTTCGGGCTGGGCGAGGCGGCTTCGGCCGCGGTGGAGGTCATCCCGCCGGGAAAGACGGCGCCCGCCGCGCACTTCGAGGCCGTCGCCGCCGACCGCCTCTACACCCTGCGCGACGGGAAGCTCGAAGAGAAGAGGGGATTTCTTAGAAGGTAACGCGCCATCGCCCGTGTTCGCTGTGCCGAAACCCTGCGGCGTGCTTTCCGTATTCACCATCTAAGAAAACTGCATTGCCCGGAGGGAGGCATCCCATGAAACGCGTCCGAACCGCATTCGTCGCTTTCGTCCCCGTTTTTCTCGCTTTCGCCCCGGCCGCCCCCGCCCAGCCGCAGCTCGTGCTGCCGGATGCGAGCCCGAAGGCGTCCGTCAGCCAGACCGTCGGGCTGGCCGAGTTCAAAGTCACATATCACCGCCCCGCCGTGAACAAGCGAAAGGTCTGGGGCGCCCTCGTGCCGTATGGCGACGTCTGGCGCGTCGGCGCGAACGAGAACACGACGCTTTCCGCCTCGACGCCGTTCACGTTCGGCGGGAAGGCGGTGCTCGCGGGCACGTACGGGCTCCACATGCTGCCGGCGGAAGGCGACTGGACGGTGATCCTGAGCTCTCAGGCGAAGGCCTGGGGCAGCTTCAGCTACGACTCGAAGGAGGACGTCGTTCGCGTGAGCGCCAAGCCCGAGCCGGCGGACTTCGTCGAGCGGCTCGCCTTCACCTTCGACGAGCCCACGAACGACGCGGCGGCTCTCGCGCTGCGCTGGGAGAAGCTCCGCGTCGCGATCCCGATCGCCATCGACACGAAACAGGTCACGCTCGAGAGCATCCGCGAGCAGATGCGCGGGCTGCCGCGCTTCTCCTGGCAGGGCTGGAATCAGGCGGCCGCCTGGTGCGCCCGCAACAACATCAATACGGACGAGGCGCTGGCGTGGGCGGACCGGTCCATCTCGATGCAGAAGACGTTCGCGAACCTGCGCACGAAGGCCACGCTCCTCGAGAAGAAAGGCGATGCAAAGACCGCCGCCGCGCTGCGCGCCGAGGCGATGCCGCTCGCGACCGAGGTGGACGTGAACAACCTCGGGTACCAGCTTCTCGGAGAGGGCAAGACCGCCGAGGCTCTCGACCTCTTCCGCAAGAACGCGGTGGACCATCCGCAGTCGTGGAACGTCTGGGACAGCCTCGCCGAGGGGCTCGAGAAGTCCGGCGACGCGAAGGGCGCGCGAGAGAACTAGCAGAAGGCGCTCGCCATGGCCCCCGAAGATCAGAGAAAGCGCATCAGCGACACAATCGCGAAGCTGAAGTAGAAGGTCATTTCGAGGGCGCGGGAAGCACGCGCCGGAGCCGGGCGGTCAGCGTGATGGGCTGGTCGCCGCGGCGCACGTCGAGCGTCACCCGGTCGCCCCAGCGCTTCGCGGCGAGCAGGGTCGCGAGCGCCTCCTTGTCGGGCACCGGGAGCCCGTCGAACGCGAGCAGGAGGTCTCCGGTCCTCACGCCGGCCGCCGCCGCCACCGAATCCTTCTCGACGTCGATGACCGCGAGCGGTTCTCCCTCCTTGCCCTCGCGCGTCGAGAGGCCCAGCGCTGGGTAGAGCGGCGCGGCTTCGCGCGGGACGCCCCAGATGTAATCCGCAAAGGAGGCGCGAACGGAAACGGCTTCGCCTTTCTCTCCGGGGACCTCGATCGGAATGAGGGACGCGACGGGCCCGTCGAAGAAGGCCGCCGCCTGCCGTTGGATGCCAAGGCCGTACGCGACGTGGCCCGAGCCGGCGAGGACGACGAGGACGGCGGCCGATGGAGCGGCCTTGAGAGCGTTTGTGGCATTGAAGGCCATCGTCGCGTCCCACGTGCATTGCGCGCGGAACATCCCGTCGAGCGCCTCTTCCGTGAGGCCGCCGTGCAGGCCGGCGTCGGCGCCGAAGAATGCCTTGAAGAGTTTGCGATGCTCGGCGCTGTCCGTGTCGACGCGGGCCGGCACGTGGGCCGCCTCCTCGGGTGTCAGGTCCGTGAACCCCTTCTTGCGCACCGCGGAGACGACGTCCCGTGGCGTGTTCACGCCCGCGAGGGGAAGGCCCCTGTCCCTCGCGAACAGGAAGATGTCGCGGTAGTAGCCCCAGTTGTAGCCCCAGTTGCGGTACCAGCGCGACAAGGCGAGAAAACCGTCCTCGGTGAGCTGCCCCTTCGACCAGCGGTCGAGCCACGCCTGCTCGGTGTACGGGTACATCTCGAGGCCGACACGCACCGGGCGACCGGCCGAGACGAGCGCCTCCAGGATACGGCGCTCCACGCGGTGGGACTCGATGCTGGTATGTCCCTCTCCCACGAGAAGGAGACGGATCTTTCCGAGGCGCGAGGCGAGCTCGTCCGGAGAGAGGACGTCGCCGGTCCGCGTGTCGACGATCGCGTCGAGGGTCACCGTGGCGTGACGGTCGCGCCGGGCCGGGTCGCCGACGGCGAGGTCCAGCGGCTCCTCGGCGGCCCGCGAGGCGGAGGCGGCAGCGAGGCCGAGAGCGAGGCCCAGCGGGAGGCGGATCGAAAGGAGTGTCGTGAGCTTCATCGGCTTCCTCGGAAGCGACGCTCTCAGGGCAGCGTCGCGAGCCCCTCCATCTCGTCGACGGTGTAGACGTGCTTGCCGGCCGGGCGTTCGCGCGCGACAACGACCATCGCGCGCGCGACCGTGTCGGCCTTGATCGGCCGGTATTTCCGGGCGGGCCCGACGAGGGCGATGGAGAAGAAGCGCGCGGCCGCGATCCCGGCCGCCTCTCCCGGGCGCTTCTCGGTCCTCTGGCCGATCAGGAACGACGGCCGGAAGATGTGGAGTCCCGCGAAGCCGAGCTTCGCGACGGAGTCCTCGGCCTCGCCTTTCACCCGGCTGTAGAAGACACGCGACTTCGGGTCGGCACCGATCGCGCTCACGAGATAGAAGTAGTCCGCGCCCGTGCGGAGGGAGGTTTCCGCGAGGCGCACGACGTATTCGTAGTCGACCTTCCGGAACGCCGCCTCGGAACCGGCCTTCTTCATCGTCGTGCCGAGGCAGCAGAAGACGTCCTGCACGCGCGGAAAGGCCGACATTCGGCCGAGCCGCTCGAAGTCGACCGTCCGCTGCTCGAGCCGCTTGTGGGTCACGTTGAGCGGGCCGCGAACGAACGCGACGACGTGCTCGTGGAGGCCGCTCGCGAGAAGGCGGCGCAGGCAGTGCCTCCCCACGAGGCCGCTGGCGCCCGCCACGATGGCCGTGCGTCCCGACATGATGTTGTTTCCCGATTGTAGGCGAGAATCGAGTGTGCGTACGGTCGAAACGATCCTGACGAGGAAGTCATCGGCGACGACGTCCTGCACCGGATCCAGTACGAGGTGGACCTCGAGGAGATGGGCCTCAGATGGCGACGTGGCATTGATATGTCTATCTGATATGCTTTAGCATATGCGGACGACGATTCACCTCGACGATTCTCTTTACCGCGACGTGAAAACCGCCGCCGCGGAATCCGGACAGACCGTCACGACGCTCATTCAGGACGCGCTCCGGCAGCGGCTTGCGCGCCGAAAACGGAGCACGGGGCGAAAACGATTTAGCCCCCCCACGTGGAAGGGAAAGGGCCTCCAGCCCGGCGTCGACCTGAACGACAGCGCCTCGCTCCTGGAGCGAATGGAGCGCGACGCGTGATCCTTCCGGACGTCAACGTCCTCGTTTACGCCTTCCGGGAGGACGCGGAAGACCACAAGGCTTACCGGGGGTGGCTGGAAGAGGTCGTGTCTCGTGACGAGCCATTTGCCCTCGCCGACGTGGTCCTCTCGGGATTTCTCCGCGTCGTTACACACCCACGGGTCTTCAGGGATCCGGCACCTGTCAAACGAGCCGTCGAGTTCGTCGAAGCGCTTCGGGAGCAGGACAACTGCGTCGTGCTCGCGCCGGGGCGCCGGCACTGGGGGCTCTTCACGAGACTCTGCGTCGAAGCGCATGCGACAGGCAACCTGATCCCGGATGCATTCCTCGCGGCTCTTGCCATCGAAGCCGGCTGCGAATGGATCACGACGGACCTGGACTACGCGCGATTCCAGGGGCTTCACTGGAGGCATCCGCTCCGCGAAGGCCGCGCGCCCCGTCCGCCGCGTGCGCCTCGTTCACCGCGCTAGCGTTTCACCGCCGCCGGTGTCTCTCCTTCGACCCAGCGGTAGAGGCCGGGAGTGAGGTCCTTCGCCGAGGCCGTCGTGCCGTCCGGCCAGCGGACGTCGATCGCGTCGGCCTTCGACGCCGACCCGAGCCCGATGATGACGGTCCGGTCGCTCACGGAGAGGTAGCCGTCGCCGCCCGAGACCTCGTCGACGCGCTTGCGGCCGCCCACCGTCGAGACGACGCGGGCTCCGAGGGCGCCGCGATTCTTCGCTTTCGTCGCGAGCTGGAGCCTCACGGAGCGCGCGGGCGTCTCGGTGACGTTTCGGAAGACGTGCGCGGGGCCTCCGTTCTCGCTCACGACGAGGTCGGGCCGGCCGTCGCCGTCGAGATCGGCCACGGCCAGACCGCGCCCGACGATCGGGACGAGGAAGCTCGCGCCGGCCTGGGACGACGCGTCGGCGAATCGGCCGGCACCGAGCCCGCGGAAGAGGAGCGGTGGCTGGCGGTACGTCACGGTCGGCTGGACGTCCTGGACCGAGGTTTCCACATGTCCGTTCACGCCGACGAGGTCGAGCACGCCGTCGAGGTCGAAGTCGGCGAACGCGACGCCGAACGTGAGCGGCAGGAGGGACGTCCGCCCGATGCCGCTTTGCACGGACTCGTCCACGAAGAAATCGCCCTTCGGCCCGGCGCTCCAGACGGACCACATCTCGTTCGAGAAGTTGCCGATCACGAGCGAGGTTCCGCCGTCGTTCTTCGTGTCTCCGAACGCGACGCCCATCGCCCCGCGCGCGCGGCCGTCCTCTCCAACGGCGACGCCGGCCTCGACGGCCACGTCCCGGAATACCGGGATGCCGTTCACGGTCTTCTCGTTCCGGCAGAGGTTGTTCGGGGACGTGTCGTTCGCGACGACGAGGTCGATGCGGCCGTCGCCGTCGACGTCGCGCACAGCCACGCCGAGAGCCTTGCCGAGCGGGTTCACGAGGCCCGCTTCCACCGTGATCTCGCGGAAGCGCCCGCCGCCGAGGCCTTTGTAAAGGCGCGAGGACGTGCCGGGATAACGCTCGGGCGTGCAGTAGGACTTCGTCTTTCCGTCCAGCGAGCAGTAGAGGTCGGTTTTCGGAGTCCAGTTGACGTATTGGCCGACGAGGAGGTCGAGGACGCCGTCGCCGTCGAAGTCCGCGAACGCCGCCGACGTGCCCCAGCCCGTGCCGACGAGGCCGGAGCCTTTCGTCGCGTCGTGGAAGTGACCCTTCCCGTCGTTCAGGAAAAGGCGGATGTCGTCGAGACCCGTGATCACGAGGTCGGGAAACCCGTCGTCATTCACGTCGCCGACGGCGACGCCCATGCCGAAGAGAGAGATCGCGAGCCCGCTTTCCACCGTGCGGTCCTTGAAGCGGATCTCGCCGCCGGGTTCCGTGACGTTGCGGTAGAAGGCGAGCGTGGGCTGTCCCGCCGCGCCGCGGGGATCGCCCGGCCAGGTGCGGCCGTTCACGAAGAGAAGGTCGATGCGGCCGTCGCCGTCCGCGTCGAACGCGGCCACGCCGGAGCCCATCGTCTCCGGCATCCACTTTTTTCCGGCGGCGCCGTTCACGTGCGTGAACGCCACGCCCGAGGCTTTCGTCACGTCCTCGAACCGGATCGAGGAGACGGCGCGCGTGGGCTCGGGAGCCGGAGTGGGGGAGACGGGCTTCGTCTCGGGTTTCCTGCAGGCGGTGGCGCCGAACGCGCACGCCAGAAGAAAAGCAAAGAGAAGAGGAAGATTTCTTCGAAGGCTCATGAGAAGGAATCGTATCCGAAGGGACTCGGCCCGCGGAAAAACGGCGTACAGTTTCGCCACCATGAAAAGGTCCGCTCGTCTCCTGTCCGTCGCGGTCGTTCTGCTTTGCGCGACCTCCGGCCTCCTCGGCGAGGGACCCGTACCGCCCGAGGCACCGAAGCTCCGCCTACCCGCGGGAGCCGCGCCGCTCCACTACGCGATAGACCTCACGATCGATCCGTCGAAGGAGACCTTCGAGGGAAAGGCCGAAATCCGGATTTCCCTGAAAGAGGAGACCGACACGATCTGGTTGAATGGGAAGGAGCTCGGCATCAGGTCGGCTTCGGCGCGCCCCGAGAGCACGGGAGGCGGCGGAAGCGGGGCGATCCCCGCCGTCGCGACGGCGGAAGGCCGTGACTTCCTCCGCATTCACTTTCAGAGAAATCTTCCGGCGGGACCCTATGTGCTCGCCCTTGCCTATACGGGCCGCCTGGACCTCAGAGACACCCAGGGCCTCTTCCGACAGCGGGAGGGAGACGACTGGTACGTCTTCAGCCAGTTCGAGTCGATCTTCGCGCGGCGGGCGTTCCCGTGCTTCGACGAGCCGGGATTCAAGGTCCCGTGGCAGCTCGCGCTGCACGTTCCGAAGAGTCTCGTCGCCGTGTCGAACACGCCGGTCCTTTCCGAGACGGACGAGGCCGGCGGGATGAAGAGGGTGCTCTTCGAAGAGACGAAGCCGCTTCCGAGCTATCTGATCGCGCTCGGAGTCGGCCCCTTCGACATCGTGCCCGCGGGCACGGCCGGCAGGAACAGAGTGCCGATCCGGATGATCGTTCCGAAAGGGCGTGGCGCCGACGCGCGCTGGGCCGTGGAGTCCACGGGACCGATCCTCGAGCTGCTCGAGAGCTACTTCGACACCCCATACCCGTACGAAAAGCTCGACCACCTCGTGATCCCGCAGACCGTCGGGTTCGGGGCGATGGAGAACCCGGGCCTCGTCACGTACGTCTCGACGCTCCTCCTCTCGAAGCCTGCCGACGAAACGATCCGCTTCCGGCGGTCGTACGCGAGCGTCTGTGCCCACGAGACCGCGCATCAGTGGTTCGGCGACCTCGTGACGATGGCCTGGTGGGACGACGTGTGGCTGAACGAGTCCTTCGCGACGTGGATGGCGAGCAAGATCATCGGCCGCTGGAAGCCCGACTGGGGCTCGCGCGTGGCGCGCGTGGGAACGCGCTCGTTCGCGATGGACGTGGACTCGCTCGTGGCAGCCCGGCGCATCCGCCAGCCCATCGAATCGAACGATGACATCGACAACGCGTTCGACGGCATCACGTACCAGAAGGGCAGCGCGGTCCTCGACATGTTCGAGTCGTGGGTCGGCGAGGAGACTTTCCAAAAGGGCGTGCACCAATACCTGAAAGCCCACGCGTTCGGCAACGCGACGGCGGCCGACTTCGTCGGATCGATCGCCTCGGCGGCGAAGAACCCGGTGGTGAATACGGCCTTCTTCTCGTTCCTCGACCAGCCGGGCGTACCGCTCGTGACGACCGAGCTGGCCTGCACCGGAGGCCCGCCGCGCGTTCTCCTTTCGCAAAAACGTTTCCTGCCCACCGGTTCGTCGGGCTCGACGAAACAGACGTGGCGGATTCCCGTCTGTGCGCGGACCGGCGAGGCCGGAGCGGCCCCCATCTGCACGCTGCTCACGGAGGAGAAGGGAACCCTCGCGCTTTCGGGAGCCTGCCCCGAGCGGGTGGTCGCGAACGCCGCTTCCGCGGGCTACTACCGCGTGCTCTACAAGGGGAGCATGCTCGGAAAGGTCCTCGCCGATTCCGGGAAGCACCTGTCGACGGCCGAGCGCATCGGCGTCCTGACGGACGTGGCGGCTCTCGCGCGCACGGGCGACGTGCCGATGGCAACGGCCCTCGCGCTCGTGCCCGCCTTCGCCGGCGACCCGGATCGGCAGGTCGTGGAGGCGATGGTCCGCATCGCCGCGTCTCCGCGAGATCTCTTCGTGACGGACGAGCTGCGCCCGAACTATCGGCGCTTCGTGGCCGACACGTTCGGCGCGCGGGCGCGCGCCCTCGGCTTCAAGTCGAAGCCCGGGGAGGACGAGGACACGAAGCTCCTTCGGTCGGCCGTGGTCGGCCTCGTCGCCCAGGACGCGGACGAGCCGGCTCTCGTCGCCGAGGCGACGTCGCTCGCGAGAAAGTGGCTCACCGACCGTTCCGCGATCGAGCCGGAGATGCTCCCGACGGTGCTGACGGTGGCGGCCCGCTACGGCGACGCGGAGCTGTTCACAGCTTTCCTCGCCGAGGCGAAGAGGTCGAAAGACCGGCGCGAGCGCGGACGCATCCTCTCGGCCCTTGGCGCGTTCCGCGATCCGTCCGTCCAGAAGCTCGCATTGAATCTCACGCTCTCGCCCGATTTCGACGCGCGCGAGTCGATCGCCGTGCTCCGTGAGGCGGCCGCCGACCGGTTGACGCGCGAGGGCGCGTGGGCGTTCCTGAAGGCGAACTTCGACGCGCTCGCCGCACGGCTCCCGCGCGAGTCGCCCGCCGGCTTCCCTCAGCTCGCGGCGGGTTTCAGCGACGAGGCGCACCGGGCGGACGTCGCGGCTTTCTTCAAGGACAGGGCCGCGAACTACACCGGCGGCCCGCGCCGCCTCGCGCAGTCGCTCGAGCAGATCCAGCTCAAGGCGGCGCTCCGCGCCGCCCAGCAGGAGAACGTGGCCGGCTTCCTGAAGAGCTATCAGGCCAGGCCCATGATCGACGTGCGGCCGCAGGCGGGAATGTAGCGGACCGGCGCATGTCGCGACGTTACTCCGGCTGCCCGCAAGCGGGTCGACGCGCTCACTCGGGAATCTGGATTGCGGCGACCGGCACAACCTTCGCCGCGTTTTGTCCGGTGGCCGTCTTCGGCGTTTCGGGCCTCGCGAAGGGGCGCGGGGCTCCCGCCGGCCGGTCGTCGTGCAGGACCATCTCGTTCGGCGGAACAGCGCCTTTGTATGCGTAGCCCTTCGGCCCGATCTCGGCGATCCACGGCGGCTCCTCGGCCTTCGCGGGGACGGGCTCGTCGTGGACGTGAATCGGAAGCGATTCGCGGTTGTCGTACGGATGCGTCCTTCGGTAATCGGCAAGGACGGCGCGCGACGATTCGTCATCCTTGAAGAAGCGGTACCACTTCGCCTCGGCGGCGGCTTCGTCCGCCCGGCCGAGCGCCTTCAGGCACAGCATCGCGTTGTAGTGCGCCGCGAGATCCTCGCCGTCGATCGCGAGGACCCGGTCGATGAAAGGCAGCGCGTCCGCGTAGCGGCCGGCGAGGTACAACACGCGGGCCCGCTGGTTCAGGACGACGCGGTCCTTCGGAAACTTCCTGTCCACGCGCTCGAGGTCTGCGAGCGCGTCGTCGAGACGGCCCTCTTCCTTGGAGACGAGCGACCGGAAGTACGCCGTCTTCGACCAGCCGGGGCGGCGGGTCTCGGCGTCGGCGAGGGCGAGCTTCGCGCCGGGCAGGTCGCCTTCCTGGATCCTCGCGCGCGCGAGGTTCAGCGGGCCGTCGGGCTTGTCCTTCGCGATTTCGGCCACCACCGTGAAGGCCGCGGAGGCGCCTCGGAGGTCGCCCTGCAGGAGGAGGCCGATGCCATAGTCGTTCCAGCGGATCCAGCCTTTCTCGGGCCAATCGGGGTTCCCGCGCTTGACTTCGGCCGCGAGCGTTCCGTCCGGCACGGGCGCGACGGGCAGCGTCACGGTGTCGGCCGAGATGCTCGTGACCGGAAGCGGCACCGCGTCCTTGCCATGGACGAAGATCGAATAGTCGCGCGAGAACTTGCGGTAGTTCGCCGAGGCCGAGAGCGTGACGGATCCTTTCGCGTCGGCGGGCACCTTGAAGCGGTAGTGGACGACGCGCGCGGCGCCGGGCCCGATCGCGTTGTTGTAGAGCGGGACGTGGATGTCCTGCGGCTGTCGCCGGTCCATCGCGGTCCCGTCGTGCGCGATGACGAGCTGGTTCAGCTTGCTGGCCGCCGGGTCGAGCCTCAGGTTCGCGTCGAGCGTGCCCGACTCCATGAGGCTTCTCTCTCCGTTTTTTGCGTGGAACTCGACCCACGTCTCGTTGCTGTCGCCGGTGCCGTTCGTGTACGGGTGGCCGAGCGTGCGCGTGCGGATCACGACTTCGGCGTCCACCGTCTCGCCTCTCTTCACGGCCGGGAGCGTGGGGCCGAGCGGAATCGTCTTCCCGTCGCGCTTGATCGCGAACACGTCGATGGAGAGCGATCCGATCAGGATCTTCTTCCGAATGTCCTCGATCGTGTCTTTGTCGCCGCGGAACGCCGGAAGCGCCGTGTTCGCCGCGGGGAAGAGGTGGTCGTGGACCTTTCCGTTCCGGTTGCCGAACTCCTGGGAGGCGATGAGCGGCAGGTGGCAGTCGCGGCAGGCCTTCGTCTGCGGCGGGTCGTAGAACGAGCGCACCGCGAAGCCGGAAACGCCCGAGTCCTGCCACAGGTCGTAGTGGTCCTGGCCGCGCATCCAATGGTACTCGTTGAGCGGGGGCAGGAGGCCGACCTTGTGGCACGTCGCGCAGAACTCCGGCGTCCGCATGAACGGCTTCATGAAGGTCTCGCGATGGAGCGAGGGCTCCATGCGAATGAGGAGCTTGTTGACCTCTTTGAGCGCCTTGTTCTTCGTGAACGCGAAGGGGTACTGCTTGCTCTCCTCCACGACGTAGCCGCCGTTGCCGCGGACGTCCTTCATCTCGGCGATCGCGTGGCACGCCATGCAGGCGAGCCCCTGCTGCGCCTCGAACTGGTCGTACGAGAAGGACGCCATCGTGGCCTTGCCCATCTGACCCGTGAAGAGGACGACGGGATCGTGGCAGCCGGCGCACCACTTCGTCTTCTCGCGGCCGACGCGGTCGGCCATCAGCTCGACGGCGCGGCGGTAGAACGGGTTGTTGAAGGACGAGAAGCGGTGCGCGGACTTCTCCCAGCGCTTCGTCGAGTCCGGATGGCATTCGGCGCAGTACGTGTTCGCGGCAAACTTCTTTCCGTCGAGGAGGCCCTGGTCGAACGTCTCGGCGGACGAGAGGAAGAACTGGGTGTCGCCGTTGCGGTTCACGATGCGCTGCGGCGGCTTCTCGAGCTTGTGGAGGATCGCCATGCCCGCGAGAAACGCCGCCACCGCGCCGCCCCACTGGAAGAGCCGATTGAAGTGCAGCTTGTGAACGGCCGCGCGGCGGTGAAGGATGAAGGCGATCAGCGCGAGCGGAACCGCGAAGGCGTGCGCGAGGTAGACGGGGCGGTTCGTGAGCGTCGCGCCCTTGAAGACCATGAAGACGCCCGTCGAGATGCATGTGAGCGCGAGGGCGACGATCGTGATGCCGGCGGCTTTCGCCTTTCGGTTGCGGATGTTTGCGAGCATCCGCGGCCCATGCGTGAACGCGAAGACGAGGAACGGAATCGCGATGAGCACCCCGAGGACGACGTGCATGAGGAGCATCCCCATGAAGAACGACGAGATCTTCGTGAACGCCACGAGGTAGATCGCGTTCGCGGCCATGAGCCCGAGCGGGATCAGGAGCAGCCCGTAGAGTTTTCTCTGCCACGGGTGAAGAACGCCCTTTGCGCGGATCGCGCCTTCGTTTTTCATGCTCATGCGACAGATTCTAAATCGCTCGAGGACCCGCGAGTCAACGTGCCCCGAGCTCGCCCGCCAGCCACTCCGCGGCATCGCGATAGGCCTCGCGGGGAAGGCGGCCGGCGGCGTCTGGAGCGTAGAGCTTTTCGATCACCCCGTCGGAAGAGGTATTTGCTTCGGACCCGAGCAACATGGCCAGCAGCACTCTTCGGGGGAGGCTGCCGAAGAGTTGCTTAGAAGGGGAAGAGGGGGACGGAGAGGCCGGGGCCGCGAGAATCGCCACGGCGGCGGGGGCCGCACAGGCTCCCATCCACCTTCTAAGAGAATCAGCGGTGGGTGAGATCAAGAGCCAGCCGACGGGCGCGTTCTTGCTCTCTGCACGGGTCCGAAGCAAATCTGCCTTCGGCGGCTCTTTCAACCCTCCTTCGAACATCAAGACGACAAGTCCCCGCTCCGCGAGCGGCCCGAGGATCTCGCTCCTGGGGCAGCGCCCCGCCGCCGGGCAGACAACGACAACGGCGGGGCGGCCCTTTGCCGCGACGGGCGCGCGCTTGTTCGGATATGCGGAGCCGGGCATGAGCGGCGCCCAGAGCTTGGGAACGTAGAGGCGTGCCTCTTCACCATTCGAAGAAATCTTCTCGGTGCGTTCCCACATCGAAGACACGCAGCCGGGCGCCAGAAGCGCGACGAGAAAACACCAGGCGATGGCACCGTTTTTCAATTCTCTTCGAATGGTAAAGACGCCTGGGTGGGGCGCCGGCTCTCCAGCCATTCCAGATGGCCCGTTTCCATGAAGTAGAGCCCCGCCACCGCCCGCTGTTTCGTGAGCGCTTCCCATGCCTTGCGATAGTGCGCGATCTGCGGCGCGTAGTGCGCGACGAGCGCGGTGAGGTTGTCGCCGACGGCGTCGGACTTCCAGTCCACGATGTGCCACACGCCTTCCTCTTCGAAGACGAGGTCGATCGCTCCCTTGAGGAGCGTCTCTTCGGGCCCGCCCGAGACGCCGAGCTCGGCCGACGGGACCATCATCGCGAAAGGCGCCTCGACGAACCGGCGCGGCGCCTTTTGCGCGCGTGCCCAGAGTGGCGACGACGTGACCGACGCCGCGACGCGGAGCACCTCGTCGAGGAGCTCCGGCCCGAGCTCCTCCTCGCGCAGGAGGTTCTCCGCGATGGGACCGAGCGCGAGGCCGGGCGTTCGCATCGCCGCCTCGAGGAGCTGGTGCAGCACGCGCCCCCACGCGGCGCCGCGCGCGTTCTCGGCAGCCGTCGGCGCGCGCGGGCCTTCCTTTTTCGCGAGCGTCGTGACGGGCGTGACCGCGAACGAAGGGGCCGCGGCCCGGAGACGCCCTTCGGCGATCCGCTTCCGCGCCTCGGGCAGCTCCGCCGCGAGCGGCGGTGTCTTCACGGGGGCGAAAGCCCGGAGCTCCGCGACCGCGGTTGGAAGCTCCTTCAGGCCGAAGCGGAGAGGCGCCCACGCTCCGCTTTCCGGCTTGTCCTCCCGGAGGCTCACGACCAGGGTGTCCCTCGCCCGGGTCGCGGCGACGTAGAGGAGGCGTGTTTTCTCGGCCTCCTCGAACGCGATCTCGTCGTTCCTACGGTTCTCCCAGTCGGGCGGCGTCGCAGTCACGTTCCACGAGGGAGCCCGGTCCACCTGCCGTCCGAAGTATCCCACCGTGAACCAGCCGCGCGAGCCCGCGGCGCCGCGCGCGACGTGGCGCTTGGGATCCGACTTTTTCCAGGTGCTGAGCTCGGCCAGGACGACGATGGGAGCCTCGAGGCCCTTGGCCCGGTGAAGGTTCATCAGGCGGACCGCATCGGCGTCGACGGGCTCGACGCTCATCTCCTCGAGATCGAGGGCGGGCGCGTCCTCGGCGATCCGCTCGACGACGTCCCGAAACGACAGCCCTTCGCTCGTCAGCCGCCTCGCGAGAGCCAGGACTTTCAGGAGGTTGCCGCTGGCCGTTCGGCCTTCGGGCCCGGCGGCGAGGCGCGCGACGAGGCCGAGCCTGTCGCAGATGAGGCCGAGGGCCGCGCCCGCCGGATGCGCGTGGACGTCCTTGCGGGCTTTTGCGAGGAGCTCCAGCCCGCGAGCGATCCGCGGGTCCGTTGCCGGCGGGGGCTCGACGAGATAGGAGAAGCGCCCCCCGGCCCGGCGGAATCCGTAGAGCGCGTTGTCGTCGACTCCCGAGAGCGGGCCCGAAAGGAACGCGACGACCGAGACGTCGTCGTCCGGATCCTGGATCGCCGCGAGGAAGGGCCGCAGGTCCGCGAGCCCCTTCGAGATCGGGAGCGCCTTGCTTCCCGACACGTCCACCGGAACGCCGAGCGCCTCGAAGGCCCGCGCGTAGACGTCGAGGTGCTTGCGGGTCCGCGTCAGGACGAGGAAGTCGCCGAAACGCGCGGCGCGTTCGGGGCCGTCGGACGCCACCGGCCATTTGTGATCGACGGCCCCTCTGACGAAGCGCGCGACATCGGACGCGTTCGCGCGAGCGAGGTCGTCGGACTTGCCGCCGCCGCCCGCCCGCGTGAGGAGCCGGAACGCTCCGGACCTCTCCGAGCGGTCCGCGCGCACGGGCTCGAGCGGGGCAAAGGAGGCCTGGCGGTCGTTTGCCTCCGCCGGAAAGAGGCTTCGAAACCAGGCGTTGGCCGGGTCCGTGAGGGCGGGAACGGCCCGGAAGTTCGCCTCGAGCCGGACGATGCGCCCGCCGGAGGCGACGAGCGTGCGGCGAAAATTCATGTACGCCGCGATGTCGGCGCGGCGGAACCGGTAGATGGACTGCTTGGGGTCGCCCACGACGAAAAGAGATCCCGCCCG
>CABEAM010000185.1_pt1 | contig 14134 bp, 14 predicted proteins | sample 3132391 | NCBI WGS metagenome assembly CABEAM01 (sample SAMEA5534343, study PRJEB31848) | metagenome | biome: tundra; feature: field; material: soil | place: USA | collected 2013-05 | depth 0.45 m
AAGACGCCGGCCGACGCCGGCGTCGACCCGGTCACGGTGGCGGGAGAGGCCGCGCACGTGCACTGGACGAAGCTCGAGCTGCCGCCCGCCCGGCAGGCCGTGAAGCTCGTCCCCGCCGACGACCCGGCGAAGGCCGCGACGGAGCTGCTGCGGCTGCTGCGCGACGAGGCGAAGGTCCTTTAGGAAGAGGAAAGAAGAGATGAGCAACGTCCTCGTATTCATCGAGCAGCGCGACGGGAAGATCCGCAAGTCGTCGCTCGAAGCGCTCACGCTGGGCCGCACGCTGGCCGGCAAGACGGGTGGCGCGCTCGCCGCCGCCGTGGCGGGCTCCGGGATCTCCGGCCTCGCCGCCGAGCTCGCCGCGTACGGCGCCGCGAAGGTGTTCGTGGCCGACAGGCCCGAGCTTAAGCTGTTCTCGACCGAGGGCTACACCGCGGCGCTCGACGCCGCCGCGACGGCCTTCAAGCCGTCCATCGTCCTCGTCTCGGCCACGGCCATGGGCCGCGACGTCGCCCCGCGCTTCGCGGCGCGGCGCGGCGTGTCGGTGCTGTCGGACGTGATGACGCTCGACGTCGAAGGAGGCCGCCTCGCGGGCGAGCGGCCGGTGTATTCGGGCAAGGCGCGCGTCCTCGTCACGGCCGCGCCGAGCGCTGAGATCCAGGTCGCGACGCCGCGCCCGAACGTGTTTCCGGCTTCGAAATCGGATGCGCCGGGCGCGGGCGAAGTCGTGAACCTCGACCTTCCGGCGCTGAAGATCCGCGCGAAGGTCGTGAAGGTGGAGGCGGCCGAGGCCGGCGAGATCGACGTGGCCGAGGCGGACAAGATCGTCACCGGCGGGCGCGGCATCAAGGGGCCCGAGGGCTGGCCCGTGCTGCGTGCGCTGTGCCACGAGCTGGGCGCCGCGCTGGGCGCCTCGCGCGCCGCGGTGGACGCGGGCTGGATCGGGCACGAGCACCAGGTGGGGCAGACCGGCAAGGTCGTCTCGCCGTCCCTCTACATTGCGTGCGGTGTCTCCGGCGCGATCCAGCACCTCGCGGGCATGGGCTCGTCGAAGGTCATCGTGGCCATCAACAAGGATCCCGAGGCGCCGATCTTCAAGGTCGCGACCTACGGGATCGTGGGCGACCTTTTCCAGATCGTCCCCGCGATGACGGAAGCCGCGAAAAAGCTGAAGGCCTAATTGACCGTCGCGCGGAACTCGGCGAAGGACGGACCGCAGCCGTTCGTGTCGAAGCGCGCGTTCGTGCCCACGCCCTTCGCAGCCGGGCCGCCCCAGAGATCCGTGCCCGCGGGCGCGGCGGCCTGAAGGGCGCCGGCCGCGGCCAGCGCGAACACGACCGAAGCGGCCCGGAGGGACCTTCGGAGGTGCGTCATCGGGCTTCGGGCTACCACGAATTATCTTACAACATGCTGCGCTATCCTCCCTTGCGATGACGATCACGCCGGCCCAGGCCACGTACTTCGGGTTCCCCGGAACCCTCCTTTTCGCGCTTCTGCTGCTCGCCGCCCTTGCCATTTTCATGTACACCGCGTCGCGCCGTATCCAGCTCCTCACGCTCGGCGGGCCCTCCGAAAACCGCCTCGACCATCCGCTCGCGCGCCTCTGGCACATGGTCGAGTACGGGCTCCTGCAGCGGAAGATGTTCCGCGACCCGTATGCGGGCCTCTACCACGCCCTCATCTTCAGCGGTTTCCTCGTGCTCCTGCTGCGCACGCTGATGCTCGTCTTCGAGGGCCTCTTCCCCGGGGCCGGCCTGCCGTTTCTTCCGGCGGGCTTCTGGCAGGGCTACCTGCTCGTCAAGGACCTCCTCCTCGTGACGACCTCCGCGGGCGTCGTCCTCGCGCTCGCGCGCCGCCACGTCGCGAAGAAAGAGCGGCTCGACCCGTCCTTTGACGCGGACCTCATCCTCCTGCTCATCGGCTTCCTGATGGTGACGGACCTCGGCGCCGGCGCCGCGAAGATGGCGCTGGACGCGGCGAAAGGCACCGCCCTCGCCGGATCTGCTCTTTGGGAACCGATAACCTATTCCCTTTCTAAGCAATTCTTTTCTTCTCTTTCTCTCTCGTCCCTGCAGGCCATCTACTTCGGGGCGTGGTGGGCCCACCTCGTCGCGATCTTCGTGTTCGGGAACTACCTGCCGTTCGCGAAGCACTTCCACGTGATCACGGCGCTCCCTAACCTGTTCTTCGCGAAGCTCGAGCCCGCCGGGAAGATGGTGACGTTCGACATCGAGAAGGCGGCCGAGGCCGAGAAGTTCGGCGTGTCGAAGATCGAGGACTTCACCTGGAAGCAGAAGCTGGACATGTTCACGTGCACCGAGTGCGGGCGCTGCCGCGAGGTGTGCCCGACGCACCTCACGGGCAAGCCGCTCACGCCGAAGGGCTTCATGGTGGACCTGCGCAACGCGCTCTACACGGACGCGGACGCGCTGATCGACGCCGACGCGGGCCGCGGCAACGGTTCGGCCGAGGTGGCGCTCGCGGCGCGAAGGCCGCTCATCGGAAGCTGGATCGACGAGGAGACGATCTGGGCCTGCACGACGTGCCGCTACTGCGAGCACGCGTGCCCCGTGGGCATCACGTTCGTCGACAAGATCACCGACCTGCGCCGCCACCTCGTGCTCGAGAAGAGCACGTTCCCGAAGGAGGCGCAGACGGCCTTCAACGGCATGGAGCGCCAGGGCAATCCGTGGAACCTCGCCGCCGCGGACCGCGCGGCGTGGACGAAGGACCTGCCGTTCCCGGTACTCACGATGGCCGAGGCCGGCGCCGCGAAGGTCGACGTGCTTTTCTGGGTGGGCTGCGCGGGCTCGTACGAGGAGCGCGGCAAGCGCGTGTCGCGGTCGCTCGCGCGGCTGCTCCACGAGGCCGGCGTGACGTTCGCGATCCTCGGCACGGAGGAGACGTGCACGGGCGACGCGGCGCGCCGCCTCGGGAACGAGTATCTCTTCCAGACGCTCGCGCAGCAGAACGTCGAGACGATGAAGGGCTACGGCGTGACGAAGATCGTCACGAACTGCCCGCACTGCTTCAACACGCTCGCGAACGAGTACCCCGACTTCGGCGGCACGTTCGAGGTGATGCACGGGACCGAGCTCGTGTCGCGGCTCGTTCGCGAGGGGCGGATCCGCCTCGTGAACGGCGAGGCCCGCTCGCTTTCCTTCCACGATCCCTGCTACCTCGGGCGCCACAACGGCGTGTACGACGCGCCGCGCGAGCTTCTGAATGCGATCCCGGGAATCGCGCTGAAGGAGCTGCCGCGCAGCCGCGAGAACGGCATGTGCTGCGGCGCGGGCGGCGGGCGCATGTGGCTGGACGAGACGATCGGCGCGCGCGTGAACCAGGCGCGGTTCGCCGAGATCGAGGCGAACGGGACGGACGCGGTCGGCGTCTCGTGCCCGTTCTGCATGGTGATGCTCGGCAACGCGAAGACCGAACTCGCGGGCAGGACCGAGGCGTACGACGTCCTCGAACTGGCCGCACAGGCGTTGCCCGTCCATCCGGGCTGATCCGGAATCCGCGGCCCTAGGTGTAACCTTTTCGCGTATGGCGGAAGAGCCGAAAACTCCGGGCGCGGCGCGCATCGCCTCGGAGGGCGCCGAGCCGCTCGTCACCGAGGGCATGAAGGCCCGGCGGCGCGACCTCGAGAAGAAGCGCCGCGTCGTGGCTTCGCTCCGGCAGGTCGCGGAGGAAGAGGCGTCCGAGCGCTGGCAGCGCGGCCGCGCGTGGATCTTCTGGTTCGTGGGCGTCCTCGTCGCGCTCGGCGTTTACGCGAAGATCCAGTCGATATACGGCGACAGGTGGCCGATGCTCGCCGTGTGGATCTTCCTCACCGTGATGCTCGGCGTGGTCGTGACCTGGCTGGTCTGGTACCTGGATTACTCCGGCTAGTCGTCGTCGAAGATCCCCTTCGGTTTTCCGGGGTCTTTCTGCGCCTTCTCGAGCGCCTGCCGGAACGTCTTGTCGAGGATCTCGCTCTTGTGCTTCTCGCGCTCGACCGTGGCCGCGAAGAGGTCCTCGGCGCGGTCCTTGCGCCGCTGGTTCTCGTGTGCCGCTTCCTCGAGCGAGCCGAGCTTGTTTTTCGAGGTCGCGGATTCGTGCGACAGCACGGCGCCGGTGTCCGGGTCCACCTTCAGCGTGGAGCCGCAGTCGGGGCAAAGGACGAGGAGGGTGTCGCTCATGACTTTTAGGAATTATCCTCCTCTCGTGGCCGCCGGCGAGAGCGAGGACTGGAAGCGCCGCCTGAAGGCGCTCGGCATCGTCCGCAAGCGGAAGCCGCGCACCGCGAGGCACGACGCCCGCAAGGTGGAATCGGGCCGCGCGGGCGAGGACGCCGCCGCGGCATACCTCGAGGCGCACGGCGCGGCGGTCCTCGCGCGCAACGTCCGCTACCGGAACGGCGAGATCGACCTCGTCGTGGACGACGCGGGCACGACGGCATTCGTGGAGGTGAAGCGGCGGCGAAACGACGCGCGTGGGACGCCCGCCGAGGCCGTCACGTCGAAGAAGAGGGACCGCGTGATCCGCGCCGCGCGCCGGTGGCTCGTGGAGAACCCCAAGCGGGCGCGCACGAGAGAGGTTCGGTTCGATGTCATCGCCATTCAGGACGATTCCCCCGCCGTCGAGTGGCTGCGCGGGGCGTTCGATGCGTCACGGTAAACTGACCGCTCGAGTGTTCCGTCTCGGAAAAAACGAGGCCCGGCTCGTGCCGGGCCCCGGGTTCGACTATGGAGCGGGACACGAGGGTCGAACTCGCGACATCTACCTTGGCAAGGTAGCGCTCTACCACTGAGCTAGTCCCGCTCAGGAGCAGAGGAATATAACAGCCTTCTGGCCGCCGAGGAACCCCCGGGCAGGGAACGCGCGACCTCGGGGGTATGGGGGCAGAGCGAGCACAGCGAGCGGAGCCCCCGAACAGAGTCGTCAGCGCGACCCTGCGAAGCGGTCCTCCGCGCGCATCGCGCGCGGGTCGCGCGTGGGCGTGAGGATCTCGGCGGGTCCGGGCGTCGGCGACGGAACGATCTTGTCGCCCGGGTCTCCGCCGGGTGTCCGGCTGATTCCCGGCGTCCGGAACGGATCGAGCCTTCCGATTCCGGGAGTGCGCGAACCGCGCAATTCGGGAGTAGGCATGGGCGTGGGGATGATCTCGGGCGCGGGGGGCGCTGGTGGCGTGCCGCCCGGCCGCGGCGAAGGCGTCGCCTGGGGGGTGGTTTCGGGTGTCGGAACGGGCGTCGACTCCTGAACCACGCCCGCCGTCGCGCCGCCCAGAATCACGGTCAGGATCAGCGCCTTGTAATTCATGTCCTTCTCGGTGGACGGAAAGCACGGCACATGCCAGTCGCGCCGTTCCCGCGCATCACGCCGCCGCGCGGACGACGACGACAGGGCAGAGCGCCTCGCAGACGACGCGCATCGCGACGCTGCCGAAGACGAGCCGCGAGACGCCGATCCGGCCCTGCGTGCCGAGGACGAGGAGCGCCGCGTTCGCGCGGGCCGCCGCTTCCACGAGCGTGGTGTGCGGCGTGCCGTCGAGAAGCTCGATGCGCACCGTGACGCCGGCGGATTCGGCCCGGCGCTTCAGCGCCTCGAGCTTTTTCAGGCAGATCGCGCGGAGCGGCGCCACTTCGCCGATGCCGTGGTCGAGGAGGACGGCGGTCGGGATGACGTGCGCCACGACGAGCTCGGCCGACCGCAGCTTCGCCTCGTCGAGCGCGGTGAGGAACGCGCGGTCGGATGCGGGCGAGAAGTCCGTCCCGAAAAAGATGGTTCCGTCGCTCATGGGGTCCTCCGATTCCGACCAGGTCACCCGCGGGCCCGGCCGGCTTTCTTCGGCGGCCTGATCTTCACCACACGCTTCGCCCGGTTCGCGCGCGCGGGCGCGGGAACCTGCTCGGCGAGGAGCCGCAGGAGGTCGGACACCGTGACGATGCCGGCCAGCTTGCCGTCCGGCTCGATCACGGGCAGACAGCCGATGTTCCAGCCGCGCATGACGTTCGCGGCCTGGCGCACGGGCATGTTCGGCGTCGCCTTGACCGCGTAGGCGGTCATCATCGCGGAGATCGGGCGCATGCGGCGGATCTCGTCGCGGTCCCGCCCGCCGAGGTCGCGCGCGGACACGATGCCGACGACTTCACCGCCTTCGCCGATCACGACGAGGTGGTGGATACGTTTCCAGCGCATCAGGTTCCAGGCCGCTTCCGCGTTTTCCGTGTGGGCGACGGTCTGGACGCGCCTCGTCATGATGTCCTGGACTCGCATGGAACCCTCCCCTCATACGATCGGGAGGCTACAAGCCCCACGCCATGAGCCACCTGAATCAGGCTCTTTAGGAGCGGACTTTTGGCCACGAGCGCGCCCGAGCCGGGTTGCGTCCTCAGACGACTCCGTCCTCCAGCATCCGGAGAAGGTAGCGGCCGTAGTCGCTCTTCATCTGCTTCGCGAGCCGGGTCACGTCGGCCGTGGAGATCCAGCCGGCCTTGTGGGCGATCTCCTCGGGGCACGCGATCTTCAGGCCCTGGCGCGCCTCGATGGCCTGGATGAAATTCGAGGCCTGGAGGAGCGCCTCGTGCGTGCCCGTGTCGAGCCACGCCATGCCGCGGCCGAGGAGCTCGACGTGGAGGTCGCCGGTTTCGAGGTACGCCCGGTTGACGTCCGTGATCTCGAGCTCGCCGCGCGGCGAGGGTTTCAGCGTCGTCGCGATGTCGAGCACGCGGTTGTCGTAGAAATACAGGCCGGTGACGGCATAGCTCGAGCGCGGCTCCTTCGGCTTCTCCTCGAGGCCGATCGCGTGCCCCTTCCCGTCGAACTCCACGACGCCGTAACGCTCGGGGTCGAGCACGCGGTAGGCGAAGACGGTCGCGCCGGCCGCGCGGGAGGCCGCGCGCTGGAGCATCTCCGGCAGGCCGTGCCCGTAGAACAGGTTGTCGCCGAGCGCGAGGGCGACGGCGTCCTCGCCCACGAACGAACGACCGATGAGAAACGCCTGCGCGAGACCCTCGGGCTTCGGCTGCGTCGCATAGGAGATCCGGATGCCGAACTGCCCGCCGTCGCCAAGGAGGCGCATGAAGCCGGTCTGATCCTCGGGCGTCGTGATGACGAGGATGTCGCGCAGGCCCGCGAGCATGAGCGTCGAGAGCGGGTAATAGACCATGGGCTTGTCGTAGACGGGGCAGAGCTGCTTCGAAACCGCGAGCGTGAGCGGATAGAGGCGCGAGCCAGAGCCGCCCGCGAGGATGATGCCTTTCACGCGCGGGCTCCGCCCGCGCGCGGCGCCGCGAGCCCCAGTCGCTCGCGGCGGTAATTCCCCGATTGCACCGTTTCGCACCACGCCTGGTTCGCGAGATACCACCGCACCGTTCGAAGAAGACCTTCTTCGAAACTGTAGGACGGCCTCCAGCCGAGCTCTTCGCGGATCTTGCGGGCGTCGATCGCGTACCTTCGGTCGTGGCCCGGCCGGTCCGGAACGAACGTCTTGAGCTTTTCGTATGCCCGTATCCCTTTCGAAGAAAGATTCGGGTTTCTCTCTCCCGGCCGCTCCCTTTCGAGCGCAGCGCAGAGCGCGTCGACGATCTGGAGGTTCGTCCGCTCGTTGCCGCCCCCGATGTTGTATTTGCTTCCGGGCGCGCCCTTCTCGAGGACGAGGAGGATGCCGCGGCAGTGGTCCTCGACGTGGAGCCAGTCGCGCACGTTGCCGCCGTCGCCGTAAATCGGGAGGGGCTTCCCCTCAAGGGCGGTCAGGATCATGAGCGGGATGAGCTTTTCGGGGAATTGGTACGGCCCGTAGTTGTTCGAGCAGTTCGTCAAGAGCGTCGCGAGGCCATACGTCTCGCGCCAGGCGCGCACGAGATGGTCCGCGGCGGCCTTCGACGCGGCGTACGGCGAGTTCGGCGCGTACGGCGTCTCCTCGGAGAAGAGGCCCGTCTCGCCCAGCGTGCCGTAAACCTCGTCGGTGGAGACGTGGAGGAACCGGAAAGCCTCGCGAGCGGCAGGCGGGAGGGCCGCGGCGTGCGCGCGCGAGGCCTCGAGCAGCTCATACGTGCCGTTGATGTTCGTGCGCACGAACGCGCCCGGGCCGTCGATCGAGCGGTCGACGTGCGTTTCGGCCGCGAAGTTCAGGACCGCGCGCGGCCGGTGGGCCGCGATGGCCGCGCGCATGGCGTCGCGGTCGGCGATGTCCGCCTCGACAAAGGTGAAGCGCGGGTTCTTTTCCACGTCCGCGAGACTCGCGCGGTGCCCCGAGTACGTGAGCTTGTCGACGACGACGACGCGATCGGGCGTTTCGGCGAGCGCGAGCCGCACGAAGTTCGAGCCGATGAAACCGGCCCCGCCGGTGACGAAGATCGACTCCATGCGGCGGCAAGGATATCGGAGTCGGCCGGGGACTGCGCTATCGTCGCGCCTTTCGGACCGAGGAGGTGCGCGTGAGCGAAGCCGGACGGTTCCTGCTGGACGAATCCAGACTGCCGAAGGCCTGGTACAACGTGAACGCCGACCTGCCCGTGCCCCCGTCGCCGGTCCTGCACCCCGGGACGATGGAGCCCGTCACGCCGGACTTCCTGTCCGTGCTCTTCCCGATGAACATCGTGATGCAGGAGGTCACGCCCGAGCGCTGGGTCGAGATCCCCGAGCCCGTGCGCAAGATCTACCGGCTCTGGCGCCCGACGCCGATGTGCCGGGCCCTGAGGCTCGAGAAGGCGCTCTCAACCCCTGCGCACATCTACTACAAGAACGAGAGCGTGAGCCCGGTCGGCTCGCACAAGCCGAACACGGCGGTGGCGCAGGCCTTCTACAACAAGGAGGCCGGGACGAAGGCGCTGACGACGGAGACCGGCGCCGGGCAGTGGGGCTCGGCCCTCGCGATGGCGTGCAGCTTCTTCGGACTCGACCTCGAGATCTTCATGGTGAAGGTCTCGTACGACCAGAAGCCCTACCGCCGGTACATCATGGAGAACTTCGGCGCGCAGGTCTTCGCGAGCCCGACCGACCGGACGCAGTTCGGCAGGAAGCTTCGCGCCGAGTCGCCCGACTCGCCGGGCTCGCTCGGGATCGCGATCTCCGAGGCGGTCGAGGTGGCGGCGACGAGCGGCGGGGCGAAGAAGTACAGCCTCGGCTCGGTCCTCGGCCACGTCCTGATGCACCAGACGGTGATCGGCCTGGAGGCGCTCCTCCAGATGGAGATGGCGGGCGAGTATCCCGACGTCGTGATCGGGTGCGCGGGCGGCGGGTCGAACTTAGCGGGCTTCGCGTTCCCGTTCGTTCACCGCAACCTCACGGAGGGGAAAAAGACGCGGATCGTGGCCGTCGAGCCCGCCTCCTGCCCGACCCTGACGAAGGGTCGTTACACGTACGACTACGGCGACACGGCCGCGATGGCGCCCATCGTGAAGATGTACACGCTCGGGCACACGTTCGTCCCGCCGGGGATCCACGCGGGCGGCCTGCGCTACCACGGGATGGCGCCCTTGGTGAGCGCGCTCGTCGCGCACGGCGACATCGAGGCCCGCTCCGCCCGGCAGCTCGAGACGTTCGACGCGGCGGTCCAGTTCTCGAAAGCGGAGGGGATCATCCCGGCGCCCGAGTCCGCGCACGCGATCCGCGCGGCGATCGACGAGGCGCTGCGTTGCCGCGAGACGGGGGAGAAGAAGGTCATTGCCTTCAACCTCTCAGGCCACGGGCACTTCGACATGACCGCGTATCAGAGCTATCACGCCGGGCATCTGCAGGACTTCGAGTACCCCGACCACGCGGTCGAGGAGGCGATGACGCACCTCCCGAAGGTGCCGGGCGGCTGAGATAGAATTCCGCTTCACATTTCCCGAACAGAAGGAGCTTCCATGAAGAGAACCTTGCTGACGATCCTCGCGATCGCCTCGCTGACGGCCGGATCCGCATTCGCCCAGTTCGAGGGCGAGATCGACATGAAGATCACGGGTCAGGGAGGCATGACGGGCACGGGCAAGGTGTTCGTGTCGAGGGTGGGCTCGCGCACCGAGATGGACATGCAGACGGCGAACATGCCGATGCACATGGTCTCGCTCATGAAGTTCAGCGTGCCGGACGTCATGTACCTCATCAACGACAAGGCGAAGACATACAGCGAGATGGACCTCAAGAAGGTCCGCGAGTCGGCCGTGAAGATGACGACGAAGAAGGAGCCGTATAACGCGAAGGTTCTGGGCTCGGAGCGCGTCCTCGGCTACTCCACGAAACACGTCCTCCTTTCCCGCCCGGGCGACCGCTCGGAGATGGAGGTCTGGACGACGAAGGACATCATGGGGCTGAGCTACGAGTCGATGCGCGGCCTCATGCGGCGCGGCGCGGGCGACGACGACGGCTCCATGATGAAGGCGCTCCGGGACGCCGGGGCCGACGGCTTCTTCGTGAAAATGGTCTCGCGCGAAAAGGGCAAGACCGAGCCCTTGATGACGATGGAGCTCACGAAAGCCGAGAAGAGGTCGCTCCCGGCTTCGACATTCGAGATCCCCTCGGGCTACACGAAGCAGGAGGGAATGATGGGCGCGGCCGGAGTCGTCTCGCCGGAAGCGGCCGAGCAGATGCGCAAGGCGATGGAGAACATGACTCCCAAGCAGCGCAAGCAGATGGAGGAGATGATGAAGCAGCAGCAGAGCCGCTGACCCGGACGAGCCCTAGGCGGCCGCCTCGCGGTCCTTGAGCTGCAGCGTGTAGAGACGGGCGTAGAGCCCGTCCTTCGCGAGGAGCTCGGCGTGCGTGCCGGACTCCTTCACCTCGCCATGCGAGAGGACGAGAATCTGGTCGGCGCGCACGATCGTCGAGAGGCGGTGCGCGACGACGATCGACGTGCGGCCCGCCAGGACCCGGGCGACGGCGCGCTCGATCGTCTTCTCCGTCTCCGGATCGACGGAAGACGTGGCCTCGTCGAGGATGAGGACGCGCGGGTCGCGCGCGAGCGCGCGAGCGAAGGCGACGAGCTGCTTCTCGCCGACGGAGAGGCCGCCGCCGCGCTCGGAAAGCTTCGCGTCGAGGCCGCCCGGAATGCGCGCGAGGAGCGGCGCGAGGCCGACTTCGATGCAGGCCTCCTCGATGCGCGCGCGCGGCAGGCTTGGATCGAAGAAGGAGACGTTCTCCGCGATCGTCCCGGTGAAGAGAAACGTGTCCTGGAGGACGATGCCGAAGTGCTCGCGCAGGCGCACGGGGTCGTACCGGCGCACGTCCGTGCCGTCCACGAGGACGCGCCCCTCCGTCACATCGTAGAAGCGCAGGAGGAGGTTCAGGACCGTGGACTTGCCCGCGCCCGTCGCGCCCACGAGCGCGACCGTGCGCCCGGGCGGCACGTGGAACGAGACGCCCTTCAGAATCTCCTCGTCCTTCTTGTAGGAGAAGCGCACGTCCTCGAATGCGACGTCGCCATGAAGGGGCCCCTTCGGGGCGACCGGATCGGCCGGCGCCGTGATCGCCGGCTGCGCGTCGAGGAGCTGGAAGATCCGCTCGGAGGAGGCGATTGCGGCCTGCAGGATGTTGTACTTCTCCGAGAGGTCCATGAGCGGGCGGTAGAAGCGCTTGCTGTATTGGAGGAACGCCACGACGGCGCCGAGCGTCATACGGCCGCGGAGCACCTCGCCGCCGCCGTACCACACGATCGACGCCATGCCGACCGCCGACAGGAAATCGAGTGCCGGGTAGAAGACCGAGTAATAGAAGATCGAGTCGATGTTCGCCTTGCGGTGCGCGTCGTTCACGTCGGCGAAGCTCCGGCGCGAAACCGGTTCGTGCCGGAAGAGCTGCACGACGTTCATTCCGGAGATGTGCTCCTGGAGGAACGCGTTCACGCGGGCGATCTTCACGCGCACGTCGCGGTACGTGTCGCGCGCGCCTTTCCGGAACCAGTTCGTCACCCAGAGCATCGGCAGGAGGATCGCGAACGTGATCGCCGCGAGCGTCGCGTCGAGGGCGAAGAGGATCGCCACGATTCCGCCGAGCACGGCCACGTCGCCGAGGAGCGCGACGAAGCCAGACGTGAAAAGTTCGTTCAAAGCGTCGACGTCCGTCGTCAGGCGCGTCATGAGCCGACCCACGGGCGTGCGGTCGAAGACGGCGATGTCGGCGCGCTGGAGGTGAGAGAAAATCTGCGTCCTGAGGTCGAACATGACGCCCTGGCCCATCTGCGAGGTCCACGCGACCATGACCACCATGAAGACGAACGCGAGCACAGCCATGAGGATCGAAAGCCCCGCGATCCACTCGATGCCGTGCCCCGCGCCGAGGTCGATGCCCCAGATGCGGAAAAAGCGGTCCACGCCGCGCGCGGCCGGGCCGGCTCCCGTCCATCCTTTCGTGAACAGGAGGTCGATCGCCGCCGCCATCAGCAGCGGCCCCGCGAGCTGGGCGACCGACTCGAGGAGCAGCGCGACGACGGACCCGAGCACGTAGCGCCGGTACGGGCGCACGAGGGAGAAGAGCCGCTTCACGAGGCGCGGCTCGAAGGCCCTCCCCAGGATCTCTTCCTCGTGAGGAGTCTCGGCCATCAGGCGGCCTCCATCTCCTCGGCGAGCCGCTGGCGCTCGGCGATGGCCGCGTAGACGCCGCCCTTCACGAGCAGCTCCGCGTGCGTGCCCATCTCCACGATCCGGCCGCCGTCGAGCACGGCCGCGACGTCGGCGTTCTGGAGCGTGGACAGGCGGTGCGAAACGAGAAAGACGGTCCGCCCGCCGGCCGCGGCCTTGAGAGTGTCGAGGATCTTCGCCTCCGTCTCCGTGTCGACGGACGAGAACGCGTCGTCGAGGACGAGGACGGGCGCGTCCGTCAGGAGCGCGCGCGCGAGCGCCGTGCGCTGCTTCTGCCCTCCGGAGAGCGTGATGCCGCGCTCGCCCACGACCGTGTCGAGGCCCCTCGGGAACCGCGCGACGTCGGGCGCGAGCCCCGCGGCCTGAACGGCGCGTTCGATCTCTTCGCGCGTGGCTGAGGGACGCCCGAAAGCCACGTTGTTCGCGAGCGTGTCCGAAAAGAGGAACGTCTCCTGCGGCACGACGACGACGTTCCGCCGGAGGACGGGCAGCGGGATTTCCGTCAGATCGCGGCCGCCGATGAAGATCGTGCCCTTCGGCGGGTCGTCGAGTCTCAGGAGAAGGTTCAGGAGAGTGGACTTGCCGGCGCCCGTGCGGCCCACGACGGCGACCGTCGTGCCGGGCGCGACGCGGAACGTGACGTCCGAGAGGATGGCCCGCTCTCCGTGCGCGAACGAGAGCCTCCGGAACTCCACGTCTGAGGAGAGGCGTTCGCCGCTGTCCGCCTCGGCGGGCTGCGGTGCGGCCTCCCAGATGTCCACCATGCGGTTCCACGAAGCCGACCCCCGCTGCCAGAGGTTCACGACCCAGCCCAGCGCGGTCGCCGGCCAGATCAGCTCGATCATGTACAGGTTGAACTCTACGTACCGCGCGACCGTGAGCTTCCCCGCGAGGATGAAGCGTCCGCCGGCCCAGAGCGTGAGCGCGAAACCGACGCCGACGAGGAGCTGGAGCAGCGGGAAATAGAGCGCGTTCAGGCGCGCCAACCCCAAATTGCGGCGCTTGAACTCGCGGTTCTTCGCGTCGAATCGGGATTCCTCGTTGGCCTCGCGCGCGAAGGCGCGCACGAGCCGGGCGCCGGAGAAGTTCTCCTGCGCCTCGGCGGAAATCTCGGCGAAGAACTCCTGGATCTTCGTGAAGCGCCGGTGCGTGGCTTGGCCCATGACCTTCGTCGCCACGGCGACGATCGGCAGCACCGCGAGGGCGACGCCCGTCAGGGCGGGCGACACCATGAACATGAGCGCGAGCGCCACGACGCCCACGAAAAACGTATTCGCGGCCTGCATGATCCCGGGTCCGAGCAGCATGCGCACGGCCGAAAGGTCGTTCACCGCGCGGCTCATGAGGTCGCCCACGCGGTTCTTCCGATACCACGGCGCGGGTAGGCGCAGCAGGTGCTCGAACAGGTCCTGCCGCATCTCGTACTCGATGTGGCGCGAGGTGCCGATCAGGATGCGCCGCGTGAGGAAAAGGGCGATCGCGTCGCCCACGGCGAGGAGGACGATGAGCGCCGCGAGGCGGAAGAGCCGCTCGCGGGTCACTCCCGCGCCGAGCTCCTCGATCGCCCGCCGCACGATGCCGGGCATCGCGAG
>CABEAM010000189.1_pt1 | contig 13978 bp, 9 predicted proteins | sample 3132391 | NCBI WGS metagenome assembly CABEAM01 (sample SAMEA5534343, study PRJEB31848) | metagenome | biome: tundra; feature: field; material: soil | place: USA | collected 2013-05 | depth 0.45 m
GCGAGAAGGGCTTCGGCGCCGCGCTGAAAATCGACGGCCCCGTAGCCGCCCACGAGACGGTCGATCTCGTTTCCGTCGCCGTCGAGGAAGACCACCGTCGGAAACGAGAAGGCCTGGTAGCGTGCCGAGATGCGTCGTCCCTCGCCTTTTTCCGCGTCGACGCGCGCGGGAATGACGTTCTTCTTCGCCCAGTCGACGACGCCGGGGTCGGAGAAAGCCGTCTTGTCCATGATCTTGCACGGCCCGCACCAGGAGGCCACGACGTCGAGCATGACGGGTTTGTTCTCGGCCCTGGCGCGCCTCAGGACCTCGGCGAAGGGCTTGCCCTCGATGAACGGAATGTGGACGGCGGCGGGGGCCGGCGGAGCGCCCGCATGCGCGGGCGCCGGGGGCTGCTTAGAAGGGGAAGAGGGTTGGGCATCGGCCCAAGCGGCCTGCGAGGCCGCAAGCGCGACGGCTAGGATGAAGTTTCGAAGTTGCAAGAAATTTTCCTCTCTTTCCCTCTAAGAAACTCTTTCTCTCTCTTGATTATTCTCCTCAAAACCCGGGCCGATAAGGATCGATCGCCGGCGGCGGCGGATCGCCCGGGTACGCGACCGATTCGAGGAAGAGGCCCGAGGGCGGGGCCGTCCATTCGGCCGGCTTTCCGGAGCGGCTCTCGAGGAGCGCGCGGACGCCCGCAGCGTCGAGCCGCCCCCGGCCCACCTCGAGAAGTGTGCCGGTGAGGCGGCGGACCATCTTCCACAGGAAGTGCGAGGCGCCGATGCGGAAGAGGATGAGGTCGGGCGCCTCGGGCGGCGTCTCCACGCGCGCGAACGCGACCTCCACGAGCGTCGAGTCGTGGCCCTCGGCGTTTTCGCAGAAGCTTCCGAAGTCATGCCGGCCCACGAAAAGATCCGCGGCCGCCTGCATGAGAGAGGCGTCGAGGCGGTCTTTCACCCAGTAGACGTACCGCTTGCCGAACGCGGTGCGCCGCCGCGAGATCCGGTACCGGTAGATGCGCTCGCCGGCGGAATGGCGCGCGTGGAACGAGGGCGGCGCGACATCGAGCCGCAGCACGTGGATGTCGGGCGGGAGCCGGTCGTTGAGATCCTGGCGGAGCTTGCCGAGGTCGGCGGCCTTGACGCTCGCTCCGTGCAGCGAGGCGACCTGCGCGAACGCGTGGACGCCGGCGTCCGTGCGACCCGCGCCGTTGACCTTCACGTCCACACCGAACGCCTCGCGGCACGCGCGCACAAGCTCGCCCTGAACCGTGCGCGCGTTCACCTGTGCCTGCCAGCCACGGTAGCGTCCGCCGTCGTACTCGAGCGTGGCGCGCAGGACGGGGGCGGGCGGCATTCGGCTATTCTCTCCGAACGTCGTGGCAAACGACACGGGCGAAGCTCTCCGGCCCTTCACGCGTGCGCGGGACGCCGGCGCCGAAGCGCGGGCGGCCGAGGTGGTGCGCGCGCTCATCTCGGCGCTGACGGACGCCGCCGGCGACGCATGGGCGGGCGCGGCGCTCGGCGGCGCGCTCGGGCTCGGGGAAGGCGCGACGATCGTCGCCCGCGACGGGACGGGGCATCCTGGCGACCCGTTCGAGCTTCTCGCCGTGCTCGATGCGCCCGTCCGGGACGTCCCGGCGCTCTTGCGGCACCTCGCGCGCGCCGCCGCCGAGACGGCGAAAAGTCGCCGCGTGGAGGCGTCCGTGTCGGCGGTCGCGCGGCGGGGCCTGCGCCTCCTGCCTCCGACGTTCTGGAACATGGAGCTCGTCGCGGCCCGACGCGTCGTTTACGGCCCGCCCGATCTCCTTCCGCCTTACGAAGAGGTTTTCCGCGGAGGTCCCGACCGCGCCGAAGGCTTGCGCCTTCTCGCGAGGACGGGCGCGGGCTTGCTCTCAACCGAGCGCCTCGTGGATCGCTCCGCTTCGGGGGCCGGCGCGCGAGAGGCCCTCCGGTCCGTCCGCGCGGCCGACCTCGCGCTCGGCGCCGTCGTGCTTCTTTCGGCGGGCCGCTGGACGCCGGGTGCGCTCGCGCGCGACGAAGCGCTGCGCGCGCTCGCGGCGGCGGGGCCCGAAGGCCCGCGCCGGACGGGTTTCCACGTCCACATGAACTGGACGCGCTTCCGCGATCTCGTGGAACGGCATCACGCGGCCGTTCTCGCGCTCTCTGTGCCGGAAGGCGCGGAAGCGCCCGACGCGCGCCGGCAGGTGGCCCGCGCCGGCGACCGCTTCATGGAGGTCCTGCGCCTCTTCGAGGAAGAGCGCCTCGGCGTGCCGCTGCCGAACTGGACGGAGTACGCGATCGCGCTCGCGCGGCGCCGGAGCGGCGCGGCGGTGTCCGAGCTCTTCGGCGACGACGCGGACACCCCGGCCGACGTCGCCGTGAGGGTGCGTCTCGCGCGGAAGTCGGCGAAGAGCTGGCCGCTCGCCGAGCGTCTCGCGCCGGCCGTGGCCGCGCTCGTGGACTGGGATCCGGGCGACCTGCCGATCGTGCCGGTTCTCCTCGGCCTTCCGGACGTCGCCTCGCGCGAAGCCCTGCGCCAGCGCGCGATCGCCTGGAGCGCGAACGTCTGAGGGCTCGCTGGTTAACAGTCTTGCCGTGAGCCATGGGCGATCTGAAAGGATGTGCGCCATTGCAATCAGCCGGACGTCACATGATCTTGTCACGGCGTCAGCGTTATGTTCCGGGCTTCGGGTAGTCAGCCCTTCTTCCCGCCGGCGTCCGCCATCTTCCTCTTCAACTCTTCGACCCAGTTCAACACCACGACGATCTTCGTGGCGTACATCTTCTGATCGGTTTCCCTGATCATCAGGAACCGCTGGCCGTCGGGCGAGACGTCGTAGCTGGTCGTTGTCGTTCCCTTGATGCCGCAGCCGGAGCTCGGTCCGAACATGTAATCGCCTTCCCAGAGCAGCTGGGGCCTGCCTGCCTGGAATGCAGGCTGTGTGCTCACCGCGACCGCCATCATCTTCGTACCGTTCCGATAGAAGATCTCTTTCCCATCCCGCCGCCACACCGGGTCCATGCCGCCCTCCGAGGAGATCTGGATCTTCGATCCCGGCCCCGGCCACGGCTGTATGTGGATTTCGGCCTTGCCCGATTCCATCGAGCAATACACCATCCACTTTCCGTCCGGCGAAAACTTCCCCGCACCCACCGGGAACGCAGTCGCCGCGAACGGGTGCGGCTCGCGATCTCCCTCCATTGGCAGCACCCAGACGGCGGACCTCCTCTCGACGCCCACTTGGTCGAACACCAGGTTCTTGCCGTCCGGCGAGAAGGAAACGGCCTGCTGCCACCCGTCGAGCTTCGTGAGGAGTCGCTCTGGCTCCGCGCTTCGGTCTGAGGGCATCCACCAGAGCGTCATCTTTCCGCCCTTCCACGATCGGTAGGCGATGTGTTTGCCGTCGGGAGTCCAGATCGGCGCGTGGCTGAGGCCGTCGTTCGTCATGTTCGTCGCGACCGCGCGATCGAAGTCGTAGACGTAGAAGTCGTGGTTGACGCCTTCAACCTCGACCGCGAGCTGCTTGCCGTCCGGCGAGATGCGCGGATTCAGATAGGACCGCGCCGGCAAAGGCAGCTGAGCGGTCTTCCCCTGGCGGTCTACCCACTGGAGCGTCCGTTCGCCGTTCTCCTTCGGTCCCGCGGCGTACGCGAGGTCGCCAGCCGGCGAGATGTCGAAATAGGCCGAGCCGATATTGATGCTCATCAGCACGCCGTCGAGCACTTTCACGGGCATCCCCGTCGCCTCGAGCCTCGCCGTGTCGAACGGAACCGCGTAAAGACTCCCGGAGCGCGCGTAGACGATGTGGCCCGACGGCGAGTAGCGCGGACTGGTGCCACCTTGAACGATCGGTTTGCGCTTCTTCGTGGCCAGATCGAATGCGTCGATCCTCGCATCGTCGTAGGAATCGACCCCGCCCGACCCGACGGTAAAGATCAGGGCCTTGCCGCCGGGCAACAGTTTCGCGTAACGATGCGTGCGCTCCTGCCTGGCGACGTCGAGCTCGGTGACCGGCTCGTTCTTGCCGCCGTTCTCCGGCGTCCGGATGACGGCGCCAATCAGCTGGTTGGTCCAGTAGAGGTAGCCGTCGCTCCCCCAGTCACCTTGAAACGCCATTTCGACCGGCGTGATCGGGAGCGGCGCTCCGCCGCCCAGCGGGATCTTGACGAGCAGGGCCTTGTTCCTGTCAACGGCCGCAAGCCAGCGGCCGTCCGGGGAGTAGATGGGGTTCCCGAGGCCTTGCCCGTCGGGCAGAAGCCGGCTCTCGACCTCGTCCAGGCGCCGCTCGTGGAGTCCTACGATCCCCGTGACCGCGTTGGCGAGATACAACAGCGTCTTCGAGTCGCGCGAGAAGGTGAAGTGCGTGTTCCAGTTCGGAACGATCCGCTGCCCTGGCGGCAGGTCGATCGTGAAGCGCGCAACGCGCGGCGGGGCCGCCGGCGCGGCGCTCCGCCAAGTCCAGATCCCGAGGGCGATGGCCCCAATCACAAGACTCGTCGCGAGGCCGGCCAGTAGCGGCTTGCCAGCCTGAGGCTGATGGGGCACCGCCATAGTTGTGGACACGCCCTCGGCGAGCGCGTCTTCGAGATCCAGCCGCGCGTCGGCGATATCGTGGAGGCGCCGCCGCGGGTCCTTCTTCAGGCACCGCTGCAGCAAAGTGCGCACCGCCACCGGCAACGTTGCGGGCAGCCGCGTCCAGTCGGGGTCCCGCTCCAGGATCTGCGCAAGGATGTCGGTGATCGTCGGCCCCGGAAATGCGCGCGCGCCCGTCAGCAGCTCGTAGAGCACCGCCCCGAACGCCCACACGTCCGTGCGCGTGTCCACGGGAAGCCCACGCGCCTGCTCGGGGCTCATGTACGGCGCCGTGCCCAGCACGACGCCCGCCTGTGTCATCTGCGCCGGGCTCGTCAGCGTCGGGCCGGACGTTAGCTCGGTAGCGGCATCGGTGGCCGTCGGGGCGACGGCCTTCGCCAGCCCGAAGTCGAGGATCTTCACCGCGCCGGTGGGTGTTAGCTGCAGGTTGGCGGGCTTGAGATCGCGATGGACGATGCCCTGCTCGTGCGCGGCCTCGAGGCCCTCGGCCACCTGGCGGGCGAGCTCCAGCGCCTCGCGCACCGGCAGCGGCCCGCGCGCGAGCCGAGTCGCCAGGTTCTCGCCCGGCACCAGCTCCATCACCAGCGCGCGCGCCGTGGCGCCGTCCTCGAAGCCGTACACCTGGGCGATGTGAGGATGATTGAGCGCGGCCAGCGTCCTGGCCTCGCGCTCGAAGCGCGCCAGCCGTTCGGGATCGGCCGCGAGGGCGTCGGGGAGGATCTTCAGCGCGACCTCGCGATTGAGCTTCGCGTCGCGCGCCCGCCAGACCTCGCCCATCCCGCCCGCGCCGAGCGGCGCGAGGATCTCGTACGGTCCGAGCCGGGTGCCTGCGGAGAGCGCCACCTCGATCTGTTCCGTTTTCTCTCTTGAGAGCTTATCCCGAACCGCGTGAGCTCCATCCGGTGAGCGAAGAAGGGCCCCAGGACGCTCTCGGCATCGAGGAGACCGCCTTGATCGCTCCCTTCCCGAAGGTCAGCCGGATCTCGAGCCGGACCACCGCGCTCTGAGCCGTCCAGGCGGGGGGGGCCGTGGCGAACCAAGCGGTGCTCGATCGGAAGCGGCCCGCCGCCGACTACAGTCTCGACCTCCCGCGCGTGAGCGCGAGCGTGAAGTCGAGGCGCGAGTTCGTGCCGCGCACGGAGATGCGTTTCAGCCGGAAGGGATCGGAGAGGTCTTTCGAGATGCCGCCGCGGATGACCGTGGCCGCGCGGTACCCCGCCGCGCGCGCGGCTTCCACGACGCGGTCGTCGAAGTCGCCAAAGGGATAGCAGAAGGACGTGACCGGGGCGCCGACGAGGCGCTCGAGCGTGTCCCTGCTCCCCGCGAGCTCCCGCGAAAGCTCGCCGTCGGAGAGCCGGGTGAGCGCGCGATGCGTGGCGCCATGCGAGCCGATCTCGATGCCTTTGGCGTGAAGGGCGCGGATCTCGTCCGCCGAGAGCAGCGTCTCTCCCGGCGTCTCGCCGTCCCAGTCGTTGGCGCCGCCAAGCCTGTCCGCGACGACGAAGACGGTCGCGGAAAACCCGCGGGCAAGAAGAGCCGGCAGCGCGCGTTCGAAGACGCCGCGGTAGCCGTCGTCGAACGTGAGGACGGCTCGACGGCTCTCGAGAGAGGGCGCCTCGAGAAGCTCGCGTAGCGCGGTACCCCGATAGCCGCGGCGTAAGAGAGCGTCGAGCTGCCAGTGGAAGTCCTCTTCCTTCACGCGCCACTTGTTCAGCGCCGAGCCGGAGCGGGGTGCTCCCACCTGGTGGTACATCAGGATCGGCGTGCCGGAGCGCTTCTTTCGCCACCAGTTGAAACGCAGCGAGAGACCGAGACCGGCCGCGCCGCCGAGGCCCGCCGCGAGGAGAGCGCCGCTCACGCCGTCGTCGCCGTCAGCGTGCCCTGAGGAGCGCGCGGATCCGGAGCGTCGCGGTGTCTTCGATCCTCACGCCCTCGGGCGGCGTGCGCTCACCACGGTCGATCGCCCGCTCCAGCTCGCGCAGCTTGAGATACTTCAAAAGCGTGTTCGCGGACGAGAGGGCCGCGAACGTGAGCCCGGCCGAGCCGTCGAGGAAGCCGAGGCGCAGGAACGCGCGGTCGAAGAACTCCCAGAGTACGCGCGCGGGCAGAAAGCCGCCGCCCCCTTTCCCGGCGGCCCACTTCGCCTCGGCGGCGAGCGTCGTGTAACGGTCGAGCTTCTCGAGGTAATGCGCGAGGTCGCGGTAGGAGCGGTGGAGGACGGATTCTTCGAGCGATTCGACCAGGCCCGTGGCGAGGATCTTTTCGTGAACGGGATCGTCCGAGAATCGCGCGCGCATTCGGTCGTACAGGCGGGCGGGCCTCACGACCGTGTCGCGCCCGAAGAGAAGCTCGCGTCCGAGGAACTCGAGGCGGATGGGCACGCGGAAGGCGGCGGGCGGAGACGTTTCCGACGCGGCCGCGGCGAGGCAGGCGCGAATCTCGAGGGCGAGCTTCGGCGAGACGATCTCGTCGGCGTCGATCGAGAGGATCCAGCGGTTGGTCGCGAGGGCGGCCGCCGCGTTCTTCTGCCGGCCGAAGCCGTCGAAGGGCCGCACGAGGACGCGGGCGCCCGCCCGCCGCGCGACCTCCTCGGTGCGGTCGGTCGACGCGGCATCCACGACGACGATGCGCTCGTCCGCGAAGGCCACGGAGGCGAGCGCGCCCGGCAGGCGGTCCTCCTCGTCGCGGGCGATGAGCGTGACGCTGAGGCGGGGCTCTTCCAGGGCCGTCATCGTCTCCTCAGTATGAACCCGAGGCCTCCGGGGCGGCGCCTCCGTATACTCCCCGGCCGTGACGTCCGGGCCTTCTTCAGACGACCCCGAAGCGTCCGGGCGGATCCTCTTCGCGGCCGCGCTTGCGGCCGGCGCCCTGCTGAGGCTCGTGCTGCTCGGGCAGCCGGACCTTTTCGGCGCCGACGAGGGGCGCTGGGCGATCGGCGCGCAGAACCTCGTTGCAGGCGGGACGGGCCAGCTGCTCGGTCTCTCGGCGACTCCGCTGGGGCCTTCGGGGGGCACGCCGATCCTCTTTCCGTGGGTCCTCTCCGTGATGGTGCGCGTTTTCGGGCCGGAGGAATGGGCGGTCCGGCTGCCCTCCGCGATCCTCGGACTCATCGGCGCGCTCTTGCTCGAGCGCGTGATCCGGCGCGGTTGGGGCCAGCCCGCCGGCCATCTCGCGGGCGCCTTCGCGGCGCTGTTTCCTCCGCTCGTGGCAGCGTCGCGGGCCGCGACCGTCGAGCCGACGCTCGTGACGCTCGGGCTTGCCGGCATCATCTTCGGCCTCAGGGCCTTCGAGGAGGACGCCCCTTTCGAGGGCGCCGTCGCGGGCGTCTTCTTCGGTCTCGGCTTCCTCGCGAAAGGCTATGCCGTCGGCCTCTACCTGATTCCGCTCCTTCTCGCTCTCGCGGCGCGGCCGCGCCTGTTCGGTCTCGGCCGCACGAAACGCACGCTCGCGTTTCTCACCTCGGCCTTCGTTCTCGTCGGCTTCTCCCACCTGCTCGCGGTGTTTCTCTTCCGGCGCGCGGCCTTCGGCTTCGAGCTCGCGACCGCGTTCGGGGCATCCGAGGCCGCGTCGCGAGCGGCGGCGCTCCCGACGGCGTTCGGGGTCGACGTCCTGACTCTCGTGCGCTCGCTCTTCTTCTTCCTGCCGCTTGCGGCGCTTGGGGTGGTCTTCCTCGGGCGACCCGTGGGCGAGGCGGAGATCGCGTCGGGGGCGACGGGAGGCAATCGCCGTCTTGCGCACGGCGTCCTCTGGGGAGCCTATGTCGTCGAGCTCCTCATCCTCGTCGCAGTCGCGGGGAGGTACCGCCTCTCGTCGATTCCCGTCATGCCGGCGCTCGCCGCGTTCACGGGGCTCGGCGGCACGTGGCTCATGCTCGCGGCGAGGCACCGGACCTCGCCGCACGCGGGCCGGCTCGCGAGGGGCGTCCTCGTGGTCCTCCTCGCATGGGGGGGAATCGAGGCCGCGCGCCAGATCCGGCACGATCTCCTCACGCATCGCACGGGCGCGCGCCAGCTCGCGGATCAGATCGCTCCCGCGCTCGCGCCCGTGCCGCCGGAGACCCCGTCGTTTCGCGCGAACGAGCCCGAAGGGCTGGAGTTCCGGTTGTTCAAGACGGGCCTGTCCTGGGACGGCATGACCTCGGCAGCGGCGATCGAAGACGAGGTGCGTGCCGGACGCATACGCTGCTGGGCTTACCGCACGGACGGAAACGTTCCTCCTCTCGAGGTCAGGTCCTGGCTCAAAGCGCATACGCGCGACATGACTGCCGACGTGAACGCCCGCGCGGGCCGCGTTACCGGCCTCGGCGTCTTCGTCCCATAATCCCCTTCCCATGACGACCGTCCTCTTCGCCGACCGTGACGGCGCCTCCTTCGGCCCTCTCGGCGCGCGCACCGTGCCGGCGCTCCTCCCGCTCGGCGGCATCCCCGCGCTCGAGCGCGCGCTGGAGGCGCTCGTCCGCGCGGGGCGGCGCTCGGCGCTCCTCGTCGTCGGCCCGCGCGCGGGCGAGATCGAACGCCGCTTCGGCAAAGGCATTCGCTGGGGCATCGCGCTCGAGATCGTGCGGCGCGAGGACCGAGAGACGCCCGGCGACGTGCTGCGGCGGCTCGAGCCGCGGCTCGACGGCGAGACGATCGTCGTGCGCGGCGACGTCGGCCAACACGCCGTCATCGGCGAGTTCCTCGCGAAAGTGGACGAGGTGCGCGGCCCGGTGGTCGCGGGTCTCCTCGGCGGCCGTCCCGCCGGGCTTTGGCGCCTCCTGCCCGGAGCGCTCAAGAAGAAAGACTTCCCGGTGGAGCCGGGCACGGCCGAGTGGGTGAAGGACCCCGACTTCGCGGCGCTCGCGCTCTCGGAGGGGCCGATCCTCCTCGCCGACGTCGCGTCGTATTACAAGGCCGACCGCATGGCCGCCGGCACCGCCCCGGCGCTTTCGGAGCGCTCGATGGTGGACGGGTCCGCGGCGCTTCTCGAGGGCACGACGGTCGCCGAGGAAGCCGTCGTCCTCTCCGGCACGCGCCTTTCCGCGGTGAGCGTCCTGCCGCGCACGGCGATCCCGCCCGGCGTCACCCTTGAGAACGCCATCGTCTCGGGCAACCTCGTCGTGGACGCGGCGACGGGCGCGGTCAGCCTCCTCACGGATCGCCTGCCGCCCGCGCAGAAGAAGCCCTCCTCGTCCTCGAACCGAGGACTCGGGCTCGTCGCCCTCGCCCTCTCGCTCCCGCTCTGGCCCGTGGCCGCCGTCTGGAGCGCGATCGCGAACGCGGGCCACGCCACGCGTCCCGTCACGCTCGCGGGGAACGCCCCGGACGGCTCTCGCACGTCGTTCGCGACGTTCCGGTTCGAGACGGCCGTTCCCGTCCTGCGCGACCTGCCGCTTCTGTTCGCGGTGCTGTCGGGGCGCCTCTCGCTTTCCGGCGTGACGCCGCTCGCGCCCGCGGAGGAAGCGGCGCTCAAGGAGCCGTGGGAGAAAGTCCGAAACGAAGCGCCGGCCGGTATGCTTTCGCTCGCGCGCCTCACGGCGCCCGCGTCCGCGCCGCCCGAGGTGGCGCGCGTCGTGGACGCGTTCTGGGCCCGGACGAGAAGCCCGCTGATCGGGCGCTCTCTCTCTGCGTTCTTTTCGGCGCGGGCGTGGACGGCTGCGAGAGGCTGGAATCCGGACGCGCTCAAGGATGAGGGGAAGGGATGAGCCTCGAAGAGCTCGTCGTCACCGCGCCGTTCGGAGGCCGGGAGCTCGCGCGGATTCCGTCCCCGTCCGCCGAAGACATCGAAGCCGCCGTCCGGCGGGCCGTTCTCGCGTTCGAGAAAACCCGGGTGATTCCCACGTTCACCCGCGTCGCGATTCTGAGAAAGGTCGCCGCCGAGCTCGAGGAGCAGCGGGACGATCTGGCGCGGACGATCGCGGCCGAAGCCGGCAAGCCGCTGAAGGCCGCGCGCACGGAAGCCGAACGCGCGGCGGCGACGTTCTCGGCCACGGCGGCGGCGCTCGAGGCACAGAAGGGCGAGATGCTGCCGCTCGACGTGAACGCGGCCTCGCTCGGGCGCTGGGGCGTCGTGAAGCGCGTCCCTCTGGGACCGGTCCTCGCCATCACGCCTTTCAATTTCCCCCTCAACCTCACGTCGCACAAGGTGGCTCCGGCAATCGCCGTGGGCGCTCCCGTCGTCCAGAAGCCCGCTTCCAAAACGCCGCTCTCGGCGCTCGCGCTCCGGGAGATCGTCCTCGCGGCCGGCTGGCCGACGGACGCGTACGCCGTCCTCCCGATCTCCGGCGCGGCGGCCGAGGGGCTCGTGACGGACCCACGCCTCCCGGTCGTCTCGTTCACGGGCTCGGGCGCCGTCGGCTGGCGCCTGAAATCCCTCGTGCCAAAAAAACGCGTCGCCCTCGAGCTGGGCGGGAACGCCGCGGTCGTCGTCCACTCGGACGCGGACCTCGACGACGCGGCGCGGCGCACGGCCTCGGGCGCGTTCTCATACGCGGGCCAGTCCTGCATCTCGGTCCAGCGCGCGCTCGTCCACCGCCCGGTCCTCGAGGCATTCCGCGAGAAGCTGCTCGCCGCCGCCTCGATGCTTGTCGTGGGCGACCCGCTCGACGAAAAGACGGACGTCGGCCCCATGATCACGCTCGCGGAGGCCGCGCGCGTCGAGGCATGGATTGCCGAGGCCGTGGCGGGCGGCGCGACGGCGCTCTGCGGAGGGACGCGCGTCGGAGAGTGCCTCGCGCCCACGATTCTCGCGAACACGACGCCGTCGATGAAGGTCGAGGGGCAGGAAGTTTTCGCCCCCGTCGTCACCCTCAACGCGTATGACGACTTCGAGGAGGCGCTCCGGCGCGTGAACGACTCGAAGTACGGCCTGCAGGCGGGCGTCTTCACGCGAGACCTTGCGCGCATCCAGCGCGCCTTCGACGTTCTCGAGGTGGGTGCAGTCCTCGTGAACGACGTCCCGACCTGGCGCGCGGACCGTATGCCGTACGGCGGCGTGAAGGAGTCGGGCTCAGGGCGCGAGGGCCCGGCCTACGCGATGGAAGAGTTCACGGAGCCCAGGCTCCTCGTGATCCGGAGCTGAAAAGAGGAAGAGGAGACTTATGTCCGAGCAAGTTTTCACGATCGCCGCGACCTGGGATCCCGCCGCGAAGCAGGGCACGCTCGCGACCGCCGACGGCAGCCTGAAGACCGCGCACGTGGGCGCCGCGTCCCTCGGGGGAGGGAACGGCGCCCCGAATCCCGAGGAGCTGCTCCTCGCGGGCGTCTCGGCGTGCTTCGTCCAGACATGGGCGATTTTCCTCGCGAAGCTGCAGGTCCCGATCGACAAGCCTGTCCTCGACGGCTCGTGCGAGATGGACAAGGACCCGGCCGGCGGCTTCCGCCTCACGAAGCTCGACCTCGCGCCGCGCGTGCCGGCGGCGCTCTGGGAGTCGCGCCGGGCGGATGTCGAGAAGACGCTGTCGCTCGCGGAAAAGTACTGCATCGTGTCCAAGGCGGTGAAGGGCTCGCTCGCGCTGACGGTGACGCCGAAGCCGGTCTGACCGCCGTTGCGCCTTCCGGGAGTGAGAGAATTCGGGACAGGTGGTCCCATTCCGCCGTGGTGAGGAGCTGTCCTTGCCCGCGCTCGCGCGGGTGCAGGGATTCGACTCGGACGTGTTCACGGTGGTGGACGTCATTCGGGGAGGAATGGGCGTGTGCGCGCGGGTGAGGCAGACGCCGTCCGGCCCCAGCTTCGCGCTGAAAGCGCTTCCGCGCGACGCCGACAGCAAGGAGGACTTCGAGCGCTTTCTCGCCGAGCTCCAGGTCTGGCTGACACTCTCCGTCTGCGACGGCATTGTCGAGGCGCTCTGCGTCTTCCCCCTCGAGAAGCTGCCGGTCGTCTGTTCGCGGTGGATGGCGGGCGGAAGCCTGAGGTCGCAGATGTCCTCGAAAGACCCCGAGCTTTTCTACCGGACGCTCGTGCGCATCGCGGGTGCTCTGGAGTGGGTGGCCGTCGAGCACCACATCGTGCACCGCGACCTCAAGCCCGAGAACATTCTCCTCGACGAGGTGGGGCGCGCCGCGGTCAGCGACTGGGGTATCTCGTCGCCGCTCGGCGAAAGCGAGATGGAGTTGACGCCAGGCGGAGGACACGTCATCTTCGGCACGGCGGCGTACGCCTCGCCCGAGCAGCTCCTGGGCGGCGTCCCGCTCGACCTGAGGTCCGACATCTACAGCCTCGGCTGCCTGATGTACGAGTGGGAAACCGGCCGAAAGCCGTTCTCGGGCACGTGGCACGAGATCCGGGAGGCGAAAATTCGAGGTGAGCCTTCGAAGATCGCGAGCGGGCTCTTCCGGAAGACCTCGTTCGGAGCCGAGGACGTGATCATGCGCTGCCTCCAGCGAGAGCGCCACGACCGCTATCCCGACTGGAAGGGGTTCGTCAACGTCCTCACGATGGCCGCGGCCCGGCGCGGCATCACGGTGGCGCCGTTTGTCCCGAAGATGCGCTATCAGGCGTCGGCGCGCGGGGCCGGCGTGCTTCGCGCGCGTGTCGTGGGCGGCGCGGTCGTCACGGGCCGCGGGGCTGAAGGACGCGCGTCGGTCGACGTGCGCGGCGCCGCTCGCGACCTCGACGAGGCGAAAAGGCTCGCGGGAGCCGGCGACTGGAAGGCCGCCGTCGACCTCCTCTCGCGCGTCGTCCTGCCCTCGGTCGTGCGCGAGCTTCCCGACGACCCGCTGCAACAGATGGCGGTTCTCACGTTCGCGCGCGGCCTGCTCGAGCTCGGCCGCGCGGCGGAGGCCGTGACCGCCCTCGACGCCCTGTCCGGCGCGATGGAAAAGCCGGCGGAGCTGTTCATCTCCCTGGCACGGGCGCATCTCGCTCTCGGTCGCGCGCCGCTCGCCGAGCGCGCGGCCCGGGTGGGGCTCACCGTCCATGAAGGGAACCCGAAGCTGCTCGAATGTCTCCTCGAGGCGCAGCGGGCACAGGGGCTCTTTTCGGACGCGGTCGCCACCGCGCGGCAGAGGCTCGCTGTCTCGCGCGACGCCGGCTCTCTCTCGACGGCGGCCGAGCAGCTCGTCGAGCACGCCGCGCGCGTCTCCGAGGCGCGCCTTCCCGAGGGGTTCTCATCCTTGCACGAAGCGGTCTCCCTCCTCTCGGAGGCACGAGAACAGGCGCCTCACGATCCCTCCTGGAGACTTCCGCTCGCGCGTGCGTTCGCGGCGCTCGAGCGCTGGCCGGAGGCGCGCGTGGTCCTCGAAGGAATCGCGGATGCGCGCGACCCGCGCCGCGCAAGGGAATCCGCCGAGCTTCTTGCAAAGTGCCTCCTCAGCCTTCGCGAATACGCGGCCTGCCTCGCGCAGTGCAACCGCTCGCTCGCCCTGTTTCCCGACAGCGTGGCGCTCGCGCGCAATCGCGCGCTCGCCTTCGCCGAGGGCTT
>CABEAM010000190.1_pt1 | contig 13884 bp, 7 predicted proteins | sample 3132391 | NCBI WGS metagenome assembly CABEAM01 (sample SAMEA5534343, study PRJEB31848) | metagenome | biome: tundra; feature: field; material: soil | place: USA | collected 2013-05 | depth 0.45 m
CGCTCGAGGAGATCGTGAGCGACGGGGCGCTTCGGGCGCGGCTCGCGGAGGCCGCGAAGGCCGATGTGCACGGAAGCCGCATGCTCGAGACGAACGCGACGCGCTGGAGCGACGCGATCGAAACGATCGTACCGGGGTTCTTCGCCTAGGAAGCGCCGACGATCGAGCTGCGTCTTCGAGCCGTTAGCGCGATCCGCTAAGCCACTCCATCGCGGCCCCGACGTCCTCGCCCGCATAGCGGCCCGTCGACACGTCGATTTGTTCGAGACTCCAGCGCTTCCCATTGCGCTCGAGCGCGATCGAGCGGAGAGGGCGCGACTCAGCGGGCGGCTTGTCGCGACGCACCTCCAGTCGGACTCCCCACTCCCGGACGACGCCCTTGTAGAGCCTGAGGGCGTGCTCGACGGGGATGCGCCTTCTGTGGAGGTCGATCGCGACGTCCGGGTGGATCACATACGTGATCTCGCGGAGCAGCCAGCGCGCGTGCAGGATGTTCTCCCAGAAGTCGACGAACCACACGCAGATGTGAAGGTAGTGGTCCTCGTTGAAGAACATCTTGTGGTCGATGATGAACGCAGAGTTCTCCCACGCGTAGGGAGTCCAGAACTCGAGGGTCGCGCCGTCCTCCGCGATGCGCGTGATCTCGGCGAAGAGAGCGGTTGGGTCCTTGACATGCTCGAGAAAGTGTGAGGAGTGCACGTATGCCACGCTCCGGTCGGGAAACGGGAGCGGGGCGTTCAGGATGTCGACGACCTGGTCGACGCCGGGGCCGGGCAGGAGGTCGAGCCCGATGGTCCCTTCCTTCTTCTTGCCCCCGCAGCCCAGGTCGATCCTCAGTCCCGCCATCGCGCCGCCATTATCGTCCGGGGCCCTAGCCTTCAATTTCGCGGGTCTTCCGCGCGGATTTCGATCTTCGGCGCCCCGAAGACGAGCGGGGTCTCGCCCTCGTGCGTCTCTTCGGCATAGAGGCGCAGCGTGATCCGTTTCCCCGCCAGGGACGAGAGATCGACCGACAGCGGCCGCGCCGCTTCGCGCGGAAGGAACGCGCGCTCTTCGAGGAAGGCCGACGAGCCTTCCGCCGTGACCGAAACGCGTACGCCTCGCCCGAGCATTGGGTCGCCCGGGGCCGCTCGGATGACCGTCGAAAACGTGGCGCGGCGCGCGCCGGGAGGCAGTTCAACGCGCCACGTCACGGCGGTTCCGGAGGCGAGGACGAGGTCGAGTCGGTGGAAGTCGTTGACGTCGCGCCGGGTCCTGCCGTCGTCCGAGAAAAAGGACGGCGCGGACTCGGGCTCGAACCGAACGCGCCCGAGAGGGACGTCCCCCTGGAGGAGGTACGTGCGGCGCGGTCCGAAAACGGAAAGCCGGTGCCGCTCCAACGGGTCGCCGAGGAGAGCCATCTCGCCCCATCGGCCCTCGTCCCCCCACTGAAAAACACGCGAATGACACGCCGCCGGCGCCGTTCGCCACTCCCTCAGGCAGGATGCGGAAACGGGCGCTCGCGACGGAAGGTAGACGGACTTGTCCTCCCATGTGCGCTGCACTCTCAGCGTCAGAAGAGCGACGAGGAGGATCCCTCCCGCGCGAATGGGGGCGGGCGCTGCGGCGAGAAGCATGAGCAGCCCCGCCCAGAAGAGGGCCATCGGCGACGCGTACCAGGACGCGGCGGCCGTGCGGACCAGGGCGATCTGGAGCGCCACGAGCAGCCCCCACGCAACCAGGAGAAGAGGGGCGGGCTGCTCGCGGAGTCTCGTTCGGAAGAGGATCAGCATCGCGGCGAGCGCGAGCAGCCCGATCGCACCCGCCGCCTGCGACCACCGGTTAGGGTCGGCATGGGCGATCCCGTTCACGAAAGGCCGCCCGAGAAGGTCGAGAACGAGCCTGCCTTTCGTCGCCCAGGAGACAGTACCGGCGGCGACGCCCGGCATTCCCAGGGGCAAAAGCCACGCGTACTGGGCGAGGCCGGCCGCCGCGCCGCCCGCGAGGACGGCCCACGCGGCGACTCGACGCTCGCGCCGCACGACGAAGGCCGCGAAGAAGACGGGCCACGCAATGATCCCGCCGCCCCACGACCACGAGGCGAGGACGCCGCCGGCCGCCACCCAGACCGCGAGAACGACCGGGCGATCGCTCCTTCTCGCGAAGCCGAAGGCGCCCGCCGCGACGCCGAGCTGGGCGAGCCCCATCTGGAGCGTTGACTCGCCGAACGTGAAACTCGAGACCTTCGTCGTCGAGAAGAGGAGGAGCGAAAGGAGCGGAAGGAGCCTCCACCGCGCGCGCGCGGGAAGGGTCGCCGCCATCAGCGCGAGCGTCGCCCCGGCGATCAGGAGGCCGAGAGCCAGCTCCACGCGCACGTCCCACGCGAAAAACCGCGCGTTCAGGTAATAGATCGGCGTCACCGCGATCATGGAGTGCCCGCCCCCGTTCCACGCCTCCCGGACGAACCTCCCGAGAGAGCAGCTTCCGTCGAGCATCGAGGCGACGAGGGGGACCCGGAAGAAGTAGTCGTTCGAGAGGTTGTTCTCGCCGTTCGTGAAGACGATCCAGGCCATGCGCGCGGGCGGGAGCAGGGCCAAGAGCAGTGCCACGGCCTTCCCGATGGCGGAAGGCGGCCGTTCGTCGGGTGTCACAGCCCCAGTGCGAACGCTTCCGTCGACAGCTTCACGTTGCGGCGAGAGTCCGTGAGGCTCGCGGCGAGGGCGAGAGCGCCCGAGGCCGCGTCGAGGAGGCGCGCGGCCGGAGCCGTGCCGAGGCGCGCGAGGTCCGCGAAGCGCTCGCGGAAGAGGATGTGGCGACCGGCGGGATCGACGGGCGCCGCCGCGGCGTCGCGCAGGAGCTGCGCGAGGAGCTGGAGGCGGCGCACCGCCTCGGGACCGTCGTCGGCTCCGAGGAGCGTTCCGAGGGCGAGCGACCAGGACAAGGAGCGCGTGAGGAAGACCCCGGAGACGGCCTCGAGGAGCGCGTCGCGCGTGGCGCGCGCTTCGGCCACGTCCAGCTCGGCGGCTTCGTCCGCGTCGTGCGGCGCGAAGGCCGCGCGGGCCTCGGCTTCTTCCTCACCCATCCCGCGGCCCCTCAGGGCGGCGGCCGTCTCTTCGCGCGTGGCGCCCGGGACCGGCCGGAGCGCGACGCGCGAGAGGATCGTGGGCGGGAGGAGGCGCGGGCGCGTGGCGGTGAGGATGAAGCGCGTCTTCGTGGGCGGCTCCTCGAGGATCTTCAGGAGCGCGCTGAAGGCCGCGGCCTCCGTGCGATCCACGTCGAGAAAGAGGATCGCGCGGCGCGCCGCCTCGTAGGGAAGTCGCGTCGCGTCGGCGGCGACCGCGCGCACGAGCGCGGTCGGCAGCGTCGTCTCCTTGCCGTCGGTCTCGTCGAACGGCGGGGGGTTGACGCGGCGCCGCCTCTCGGGAGCGGCGACCATGAGGTCGGGATGCTCGCGACGGAACACGCGGCGTGCGGCGGAAGATTCGGGGTCGAAGCCGGGTCCGCAGACGATCTCGGCCGCGGCCTCGAGCGCCAGCGCTTCGAGCCGGCGGCTGCCCGGCCCGGAGAGGAGGACGACCGGAGCGCCGGCGCTCATCGGCGCCTCGTCGCGCGCGAACGGCGCGGGATGAAGAGGGCCTCGAGGTCTTTCTCGAGGCGTGCGAATACGGCGTCGGGCGTTGCGCTCGCGTCGAGCACGCGAAATCTGTGCGGCTCGCTTCGGGCACGGCGGCGATACGCGGTCCTCACGCGGCGGTGGAAAGCGATCTCCTCGCGCTCGAACTTGTCGATGCCGGCGCCGCTTCGCCGCGCGACGCGCACGAGCGCGGTTTCGACGGGGCAATCGAAAAGATACGTGCGGTCGGGAACGCGAGGGCACCAGCGGCGGTGAAGCGCGTCGACGGCCGCTTCGCCGAGTCCGCGGCCGGCACCCTGGTACGCGCGCGACGAGTCGATATACCGGTCGCACAGGACGTCCGTGCCCTCGGCGAGGGCCGGCTCGATCAGCTCGAGGACGTGCTGCCGGCGGTCGGCGACCATGAGGAGCAGCTCGGCGCCCGGCTCGACGTTTTCGCGTCCGTGGAGGAGGGCATGGCGGAGACGCCGGCCGAGCGCCGTTCCGCCGGGCTCCCGGGTCGTCAAAACGACTCGCCCGCGGGCCGCGAGCCACTTTGCCGCGCGATTCATCTGGGTGGTCTTGCCGCAGCCCTCGATCCCCTCGAATGTCAGGAAAAGTCCGCGGGTCACGACGCGGGATTCTCGCACGCGTATGGGACGGCTGCCCCGGAACGACAGTGGCACGCCGTTCGTATACTGAGGCAGCGCATGTCGGTTCTGACGCCGGACCCGAGCAGCCCGGAGGGCGCCGTCGGCGTACCCGGCCGCTCGCCGAGGCGCCTGCTCGTCTTCGTCGGGGTCCTTGGCTGCCTTCTCGCCGGCCTGTCCGTCGTGGACATGTTCATGCCGAAGGCCTACGACGGCGTCGTACCCGACCCGTACTCCGTGGGCGGCATCTTCGTCCGCGACCTCGTCCCCGGGGGCGCGGCCGAAAAGGCAGGTCTCAGGACCGGGGACACGGTGCTCGGCATCGGGCACCGCATGCTCAACAAGGCGGCCGAGGCGCCCGCCGAGCTGCGCCGCCACGGCGCGGGCGAGGCCGTGGACTACCTCGTGAGGCGCGGGGAGAACGTCTTCGAGACGAAGCTCGTCCTCACGCCATTCCGTCTGGGTTCGGCGTCGTACTTCTACTTCGCGTTCCTCGGTCTTCTTTTCTTCGTCCTGGGAGCTTTCGTGATCTCGCGGCGTGCGGACGACCCGGCCGTGCAGGTCTTCTACGTCCTGTGCATCCTCTTCATGCTCTTCTTCATCTGCCGGCTGCGTCCGTCCAGCTACTACTGGATCGACTACGTGGTGCAGGTTGCCGGCACGCTCGCCCTTTTCCTTCTGCCGGCGGTGTTTCTGCACTTCTTCCTCCTCTTCCCGAAAAAAAAGACGTTCCGGTTCGCCGACCGTGCACCCGGCGAAGCGCTCCCGGCGCCGTGGCTCTTCGCGCTCCAGCGTTTCCTCAATCGTTCGCCGCTGCTCCTGACTCTCCTGTACACGCTTCCGCCCGTCCTTTACGTCCTCCAGATGGCGGGCGCGAGAGGCGGCGGTCCGCGGCGTCTCATTTACGGCGCGCCCACGCTCAACTGGATCCTTCTCGCGGACTACCTCATCCTCGGCCTCCTCGCGCTCGCGCACACGTGGTGGACGAGCGAGGACGGCGCGGCGCGCCGGCCGATCCTCGTCCTCCTGCTCGGCACCGTGGCCGGCATCGTGCCGTTCGTCGTCTTCGCCGTCTTTTTCCCGTCGCTCTTTCGCGAGGACCGGTATCTCGCGTGGGGCGTCGTGCCGATGGCGCTCATCCCGCTCACGTTCGCATACGCGATCGTCCGGTTCCGGCTCTTCGACGTCGAGGTCATCGTCCGCAAGTCGCTCGTCTACGCGATCCTGACGGCCGTCGTCACGGGTTTCTACGCGCTCTGCGTCGTGGCGGGGAACGCGTTCGTCTCGACCGTGTCGTCGTCGACGCTCTTCTCGTCTCCCGCGTTCGCGTTCGGCTTCGGCCTCGTCGTCGTGCTTCTCTTCGATCCCCTGCGCAGGCGGATGCAGCGCGTCGTGGACCGCGTGTTCTTCCGCGACCGTGCGGACTTCCAGCAGGCGCTCCTGGAGATGAGCCGCTCCGTCGTGTCGCAGCTCGAAAGACCGAAGCTGCGGGCGCTCCTGACGTCGCGCACGGCCGACCTCCTGCGGCTCGAGAGCCTCGACCTCCTCCTGCCACGCGGCGAGGACGGGGCCTTCACGGACGGGACGTTCGCCGACGGGCCGGGCGGCGGCACGGGCCTCCCCGCGCTTCCGATGGGGGCGGTGCTGCCCCGGCTCGTCCTCGAGAAAGGCGCTCCCGTGAGGCTTGCCGAGCTGGACGGCTCGATGCTCGACGCCGATTCCCGCGCGTTCGTGGCGGCGGCGAAGCGCCGGCCCGTCACGGTCGTCCTGCCGCTCGCGACGCACGGCAAGCTTCTCGGGCTTCTCGCCGTCGGGCGCAAGCGCTCCGAGGAGGAGCTTTCCCGCGAGGACCTCGACCACTTGCTGACGATTGCGAATCAGGGCGCGCTCGGGCTCGAGGCCGCGGGCCTCCACGAGGAGCTCACGCGCCGGGCCGAGATGGAGCGAGATCTCGACATCGCACGCGAGATCCAGACGAGCCTTTTTCCGCGCGAGCTGCCGCGTGTGCCGGGCGTGTCGTTCTTCGGCGTGAGCCGGCCGGCGCGCGTCGTGGGCGGCGACTTCTACGACTTCCTCGAGGTGGACGGCGACGTGCGCGCGGGCGGGCGACTCGCCCTCGTCGTGGGCGACGTGTCGGGCAAGTCGATCCCGGCGTCGCTCCTCATGGTCGCCGCCAAGGAGATCGTCTACGCCCGGGCGATGGCCGATCCCGATCCCGGCGCCGTGTTCCGCGAGTCGAATCGGCGGCTGTATGACATCAAGCGGCGGATGTTCGTGTCGCTCGCGTATTTCCTCCTCGACCCGAAGGCGCTCTCCCTCACCTATGCCTTCGGCGGCCAGCCGACGCCCCTCCTCGTGCGCGCGGGCTCGAGCGTCGCGGTGGAGATTCCGGCACCCGCGAATCGCCTGCCTCTCGGCGCCTTCCGCGACGTTCCGTACGACACCGTCACGTACTACCTCTCGCCCGGAGACCTCCTTCTCTTCTACACGGACGGCCTCAACGAGGCGATGTCCGTCGAAATGGCACCGTACGGGGACGAAAGGCTCAAGGCCTCGTTCGTCCGCCACGCAAAGCGCCCTCTGCCGGAGCTCGCCGACGAGCTTCTCGAGGACATCCGCCAGTTCACCCAGGACGCCGAGCAATATGACGACCAGACCTTCGTCCTGATGCGTATCGGGTGAAAACTCCGGCGCCGCGGGCGCGTATCATCAAAGCGCCGCACGTGCGGCCTTCGGAGGCTTCATTCCGTTCGCATCCCGCCGCTCCCTGCGCCCGCTCACCCTTGCCCTCGTGGTGACGGGTGTCGCGGCGGCCGGGACCGCCGCGGCGTTCTTCCTCAGGAGCCGCCGCGACGTCACGACGTCCTCCGAGCAGGCCCGGAAGGCCTACAACGAGGCACGCGAGAACGACCTGAAGATGTACGAGCGCGAAGCGATCTCCGGGTACGCGACGGCGCTGCAGTACGACCCCCATTTCGTCATGGCGACGCTGCGGCTCGCCGGCAAGATCCGGGGGCGCGACCCCGAGCGGGCAAAGTCTCTCCTCGCGTCGGCGGCGCGCTCGAGGGACGAGATCACGCCCCGCGAAGAGCTCATGCTGCGGATCTACGAGGAGCGCTGGGGGCGGCGCGACATCGCGACCCTCGGCACGCTCTACGACGAGTACCTGCGTCGATTCCCGGACGATCCCGAGGGCTATCTGATGCGGTGCGACTTCCTGGCGAGCCAGAAGCGCACCGCCGAGGCCCTCGCGGAATACGAGCGGCTTCTTACCGTGAATCCGAACTACGCGATCGCCTACAACACGCTCGGCTATGCCAGCGCGGCGCGCGGCGACTTCGCGAAGGCCGAGGATTACCTCAAGCGCTACCGCTACCTCGCGCCGGACCAGGCGAACCCTCTCGACTCACTCGGCGAACTCTACGCGCTCGTCGGACGGTACGACGAAGCCGAGGACGTCCTCAAGAAGGCACTCGCCGTGAAGAGCGACTTCTTTCCTGCTTACGGCCACCTCGGGACCGTGGAAATCGGCCGGGGAAATCCGGCGAAGGCCGCTCAGTACTTTCTCAAGGCGTCGGACGAAGCCACCCAGCCCCTCGGGCGCCTCGACTTCCGTTTCTACGCTTCGATCGCGCTGCTCGACGCGGGCGACGAAACGGCCGCGCGCAAGGAGAGGGACCTCTTCGTGGCGGAAGCGGCCGGCCTCCCGCCCGGATCGGAGGCGGAGCGGCTCCGCGCCCGGATCGCGTCTTATCAGGCGGCGTTTCTCGCGATGAAGGGCGAGACGACGGGACTCGACGCCCTGCTCGCGTCCGCGGCTGCCCCCTACGAGAAGGAGCCGGACACCGAGAAGAAGGGCGCAGAGCGAGAGATCACGTTGATCCGCGGAGTCGCGGCGGCCCGGTCCGGCCGCTGCGAGGAGGCGGTCACGCTCCTCCGGGGGATCCAGCAGCCGGAAAGCGAGTTCGGCCTCGGAGGAACGCAGTACTACCCGGCAAAGGACTTTGGCCGCGTCCTGGCGGCCGGCTGCCTCCACGACCTGGGACGCAACGAGGAGGCGGAGAAAGAGCTCGAGCCGCTTCTGAAGAGGAACCCGCGCTTCGCGCCCGCCGTCGCAGTCGGCGCGCGCCTGAGGCCCGGGAGGCCAGCCGCCGAAGCCCGGGCCGCCCGCGCTCCGGGCGCACCCTGAGCCGTCGATGAGCGGCGCCCGGCCGCCCGCGCGCAACCTGGAGACGTTCGCGCTCAAGAAGAAGGTCCTGCGCCTCGAAACCCTCTACGACGTCAGCCGCTCGCTCACGGCCGCCCGCGACGAGAAGGCCCTCCTCGAGGAGATCCTCGCCCGCGCGGTCCCCGTCCTCGACGCCGCCCGCGGGTTCGCCGCGGCCTTTGAGGACGCCGAGGGCTCGGGCACGGTGGCCTCGCTCGGGCTCGATCCTGAGCCCGATCCGCTCGCCGTCTCGTCGGATCCGTTCGTCCTCGACCTGGCGCGCGCGAAGACCGCGCTCTCGCGTGGAGAAGAGACGGTCCTGGGCCGCGCCGTCGAAAGCGTGGCGGGTGTCCCGCTGCTCGGGGGCGGACGCGTGCTCGGCGTTCTCGTGGTCCTCGACCGCGAGGCGCGGGTCGGAGACGCACCGTCCTTCGACGAGGAGGACCGCCGGTTTCTCGTCTCGCTCGCGGGCCTCGTCGCGCCAACGCTCGACGCGGCGCGCCGCTTTCGCGCGCTCGCCGCCGACCTCGACCGCCTCAGGGAGGAGAACCGTTCGCTCAAGGGTAGCCTCAGCGTGGACGAGATCCTCGTGGGCGACTCGCCGGCCATGCGGCGCGCCAAGGAGCTCGTCGCCCGGGCCGCCGCATCGCGCGTCAACGTCCTCGTCACGGGCGAGAGCGGCACCGGCAAGGAGCTCGCGGCGAAGCTTCTGCACGCAGGCTCTCCGCGGCGCGAGGGCCCTTTTCTCGCGCTGAACTGCGCGGCAGTCCCCGAGAGCCTCCTGGAGAGCGAGCTCTTCGGCATCGAGCGAGGCGTCGCGACGGGCGTCGAGGCGAGGCTTGGCAAGTTCGAGCTCGCCAGCGGCGGCACGATCTTCCTCGACGAGATCGGCGACACGCCGCTCGCCATCCAGGCCAAGCTGCTGCGCGTCCTGCAGGAGCGCGAGATCGAGCGCCTCGGCGGGCGCGCGAAAGTGCCCGTCGACGTGCGCGTCGTCTCGGCGACGCATCAGGACCTGCCCGCCGAGATCCGCGCGGGGCGCTTCCGCGAGGACCTCTTCTACCGGCTGCGCGTCGTCGAGATCCGCATGCCTGCATTGCGCGAGCGCCGCGAGGACATTCCGCGCCTCGCGGGGCACTTCCTCGCGCGCATCGCGGCGCGCGACGGCCGCCGCGCACCCTCGCTTTCGCGCGACGCCGTGAAGGCGCTCCTCGACTATCCGTTCCCCGGCAACGTGCGCGAGCTCGAGAATCTGCTCGAAGGCGCGGTCGCGCTCGTCTCGGGCGACACAATCGAGGCCGCCGACCTGCAGTTCGGCATCGCGCGCGAGGACGCCGACGAACTGCGCGTCACATCGGTCGATCTGCGCAACGTGGAGAACGCCCACATCCGCCGCGTCCTCGCCGAGGTGAAGGGCAACAAGAGCCGCGCGGCGAAGCTCCTCGGGGTCAGCCGGCGAACGCTGTATCGGAAGAGGATCTAGGGAGTCCTCTGCACCCTGGTGAGTTGGTGCCTTGTGATTTCCCTGCGCCCCCTATGCCTCCTTGCGGATCAGCCTCCACAACGCTTCCCGATCCGGCGCCAGGAGTTCGGCGATGCGCTGGGGGTTGACGTCGGCGACGATGAGCTGGCCGACCTCGGTCGTGACCTCGCGGAAGATGCCGTGGACCTTCATCTTCGCGGCCTGATACTGGTTGTCCTCGGTGGGGGAGACGTAGTGCACCGAATCGACCCGGAAACGGTGGATCAGGAAGAGGTGCACGAGGTCCATCAGACGCTTCTTGCGGAGCGCCACCGCGTAGGTGTTCTGGTCGCGCACCGAGAGGATGCTGCGGCCGCGCCGGTCGTGGATGGGGGCGAAGATGACGTTGGCGTGCTTCTCGTCCCCGTTGCCGTAGATCCCGAGCTCGAGCAGCTCCGATCCGGCGCTGTGCGGCAGTAGCCGGACGCGGAGCGCGCCGGGGAGGCCGTAGTGCTGCGTCCACATCGCCAGCCACTCCTCGAGGAGCTTTTTCGGCACCTCGGTCTGAACGAGGTGCTGGTGCTGGGTCGAGCCCTTGCCCATCGCCATCGTGGTCGCGGTACGCCCCGACGTGGCGGTCAGCGCGGCGTCCGCGCGCGGCCCGCCGACGAGGGTCTGCGGCGTGCGGTACGGCGACTCGACCATCCGGAGCTTTCGCTGCAAACGGGCGAGGGCCAGCGCGCCGTCCTGCTTGATGGCGGTCGCCAGCTCCTCGGCGGCGAGACCGTCGATCTGGTGGCCGCCATAGGTGATGAAGTTGAAGACGAAGCCCAGCTTGCCGAGCTCCTCGGGGAAGCGCCGCATCTCCTCGTCGCTCATGCCGGTGGTGTCCCAGCTGAACGACGGCGAGAGGTTGTAGGCGAGCATCTTGTCCGGGTACTCGGCGTGGATCGCCTCGGCGAACTCCCGGGCGTCGGGGAGGTTGGGTGTCTTCGTCTCCATCCACAGCACGTCGGTGAAAGGTGCCGCAGCGAGCGACTTGGCGACGGCGTATGGGATGCCTCCGCGGACCTGGTAGAAGCCCTCTGGAGTCCTGGGCAGCTCGCAGTCCCAGCCGACGTCGGCGCCGAGAGAGCGCGCCTTCTCGCGGGCGGCGTAGTGCGAGGCGCGCGCTGCGAACCGCCGCCACTCGTCGGGGCTCATCCCGAGCGGTTCGCCCTCGCTGGCGCGGAAGTCGAGCACTTCGGCGACCGCCTCGCCGTAGCTCTCGAGGCCGGCCTCGTCCTCCCACGCCGCGAGGAAGCGGGAGGCGACCCCGTCGAAGGTGGCGTCGAGAGAGATCTCCTTCCCGTCCCGGTAGGCCGCCGCGGCCTCCGCGGCTTGGCGCAGAAGACCCTTGCGCTCGAGCCAATCGGCGGCGGCGATGTGCTCGCCGTCGGGGATGGCATAGAGCAGATGGCCGTTGAGGTCGCGGACGCCCAGCTCGTAAAACTGCCGGATCAGCGCCAGGTAGCACGCCTTGTAGGCCGGCACCTCGAGGTTGGTGGCGCCGAGGAGGAACGGCTGGTCGCGCTCGTCGGCGCGGCCGTCGAGCAGGTTGGCCGCCTCTGCGTCGGTCCGGGCGACGAGAATGCCGGCGACTCCCATGACGTCGAGCTGGAAGCGGGCTGCATTCAGCCGTTTGTTCTGCTCGTCCTGCGCCACCAGCACCTTGCCGCCCTGGTGGCCGCACTTCTTGGTGCCCGGGCGCTGGTCCTCGATGTGGTAGCCCGGCACGCCGGACTCCACGAAGCGGCGGATCAGGTTTCGAACGTGCGGGTCGCCGCCATGGCCGGTGTCGGCGTCGGCGATGATGAACGGCCGGAAGTCGTAGGCCGGCGCCGCGGCGCGCTGCGCCTCGGTCATGCGCGAGCGCAGGTAGTGCTGGTTGCGGTCGGCGGTGAGCAGGGCGCGCACCCACGTGGCGGCCTCGTCGGGCACCTGGCTGAGGGGGTAGCTCGCAAGATCGGGCCCCGGGTCTTCGCTCGTTCCTCCCCTGGCGGAGATCGCCCAGCCACCCAGGTAAATCCCTTCGATCCCCATCCGCTTGATGGTCACGGCCTGCCCCGGCGAGTAGGGGCCGAAAGTGGTGATGCTCTTCTTCTGCGCGAAAAGTTGGCGCAGGCGGTCGTAAAACGCCACCGCGGCCTCGCGTGCCACCGTGTAGTCGTGAGCGATCGTGCCGCGTTGCTCGACGACCTGGCGCGCGGTGTAGAGGCGGACGATCCCTGCGAAGCGGGGGCTGTCGAACCACCGCTGGGTGGCGACGACTTCCTGCTCGAACGTGCTCATGGTGGGGCTCACTGTCTCTGTGGTCATGCGACGAAGTCGAGGTTCTCGGTGATCCGCGTCCCGTCCCTCTCGAAGGCCTCGATGTAGGCCCCGATGCGGGCCTTGGCGGTGGCGAGGTCGTGGTTGTCGAGGTTGAGGTTCAAGAGGTCGACGTACCAGGGCGGCTTGACGCGATGGGTGACATAGGTCTCGACGATCTCCCGCGCGATGGGCAGGGTGGTCGCCTTCGAGTCGTCGTGGACGTCGCGGTCACTGGCGCGAAGCAGCTTTTCGTACTCCTCGGCGAGGAGGCGTGCGAAGAGCGGCGAGCTGAACACGTCGCCGGCGCGGACACCGGTCGCCGGGTCGTCGGCGGTGAGCTTTGCCCCCTTCTGCAGCCACTCCCAGAGGATGCTGAGACGGATCTCACCGGTCGCCATGTCCTCCATCAGGTAGAGGACGTCGTCGTCGCCGAAGAAGTCTGCCGGCTTGAGCGCCGCGGCCTGGAACCCCCGGCCGAAGGCGTTACCGTACTGCAGGGCGACGCTCAAGAGGTCGCGGGCGCCGCGGACGGTGCGCGGCGCCGGCTCGAGCAGCAAGAGCCCGTCGACGTCCTCTCGCGTGTAGGTGAGAGGCGGAAACTCGCGCCCGAGCTGGTTGTCCTCGCCGACCTCCTTCCACACCGGCTGCAGGATGTGCACCATCTTCCAGTGCGCCACCCACTTGCCGCTGGCTCCCGCGCGCTGCTCGCGCTCGCCGCCGGCCTTCGCCCTGCGCATGCCCGCGGCAACGCCCGCTTCCGAGCCGACCGGGATGTTGGCCTCCATTCCGCCCTCCCAAAGGGCGCAACGGCCGCTCTGGTCGGGGGTGTTCACGGCCCGCCGCACGCGGTCCTCGTAGGTACGCATGTAGCCGTAAGTCATGCCGATGGCGTCGATATTGGGGTTGATGAAGCCCGGGTCCCACGCCATCGCGTCGGCAACGCTGTTGATGTAGTCCCAGCGTCCGGTGTCGAAGCCGACGAAGTGGCGGCCCAGGGCTGCGCGGATCTCCATGAGCTGGAAGGTCGCCTCGATCTGCTCGACGAGAACGTAAGCCTTGATCGTGCCCGCGGGCAACCCGAGGTGCTGCTCGAGCGCAGCGAAGAGGTCGTTCCACAGCGCCGCCTCCTCGGCGGTCTGGATCTTCGGCAGATAGAGAACGATCGATGCCCCCGCGCCGGTCAGGCGCTGGTGGTTGTTGACCACGTAGAGCGCGAGGTCGACGATCGAGGCGGAGAAGCCGGTGCCGTCCCTCTCGCGCACGTGGCGGTCGTCGAGGTGCAGGCCGCGGGGACGGAACATCTTGGTGGTGAAGTCGAGCTGCCGGCGCCAGTCGGCGATGATGGGCCGCCCGAAGAAGCCTTGCGCCCACTGGTTCATCTCGGCCGCGACGGATTCGGCGACGCGCAGGAAGAGCGGGTCCTTGTCGATCGCCAGCCGGAGGTTGCGCTGGTTGTCGAGAGACATGGTGTTGACCTGCCCGAGGGCGTCCTCGCCATCGAACATCCAGCCGTCGGCGCCCGAGAGCAGAGCGTAGGCGACGTTGCGCAGGCCGTTCTCGGTGTTCGCGCGCGGCCTGGTGGCGGGCCCGGTGCCCTGGATCCACTGGCGCTTGAGATCGG
>CABEAM010000191.1_pt1 | contig 13784 bp, 15 predicted proteins | sample 3132391 | NCBI WGS metagenome assembly CABEAM01 (sample SAMEA5534343, study PRJEB31848) | metagenome | biome: tundra; feature: field; material: soil | place: USA | collected 2013-05 | depth 0.45 m
CGTCCGGCCGTCGGGCTCCGTGCTCTACGCGAACCGCGCCGCCGCGGCGCTCCTCTCGGCCCGCAGCCCGCTCGTCGTCGTCCCGAGAGACGGCCGCGAGACCTCGCTCGCGACCTGGATCGGGCGCCTGGGGGCGGGCGCCGCCGCGGGCGAAAAGTGGTGCGCCGTCCTCGCCGACGGCCGGTCGCTCGAAGCCTCGGTCGCGCGCTTCGCCGACGAGGAGGAGGACGACGTCGCCGTTCTCACGCTGAAGGTCCAGTCGGCGCTTTCCCTCGAAGACGTGCGCGAGAGGCTCGCGACGCGCGGCGTCTCCGGCCGCGAGGCCGACGTCGTGGGCGCCGTGCTCGAAGGGCTTCGCAACGCGGAGATCGCGCGCCGCCTCTTCATCACCGAGTGGACCGTCAAGGACCACCTCAAGCACGTCTTTTCGAAGCTCGGCGTCGGCTCACGGTCGGGCCTTCTGAAAGCTCTCGATGCGGCGCCCCGATCGGCCGCAAAACCCCAGCCGGTGGAGTCCCCGGGCCGGCGATACCTCAAAATGTAGTGGTAGGCTTTCGGCGCTGATGTTCCGACTGAAGAGACTCGAGATCCAGGGCTTCAAGTCCTTCGTGGACCGCACCTCCGTCACCCTTCCGTCGCGCATCACGGCGATCGTCGGCCCGAACGGCTCCGGCAAGTCCAACATCTGCGACGCCGTGCAGTGGGTGCTCGGCGAGCAGTCGGCGAAGAGCCTGCGCGGCACGACGATGGAGGACGTCATCTTCAACGGGGCTGCGCGCAGGCGGCCGCTCGGGATGGCGGAGGTCGCGCTTACGCTCGAGTCGCGCAGCGGCGAGCAGTGGGCCGAAACGGGCGGCGAGGTCGTCATCACGCGACGCGTCACGCGCGACGGCGAGAGCGACTACATCCTCAACGGAAAGAGGTCGCGCCTCAAGGACGTGCAGGAGATCCTCCTCGGCACCGGCCTCGGCGTGCGCGCGTACTCGATCATCGAGCAGCAGAAGATCGACCTGATCCTCTCGACGAAGCCCCAGGATCGCCGCCGGCTCATCGAGGAGGCCGCCGGCGTCTCGAAGTACAAGATCCGCAAGCGTCAGGCCGAGGTGAAGCTCGAGGAGACGCGCGGAAACCTCCTGCGCCTCACGGACATCGTCTCGGAGATCGACCGCACGTGCGTCTCGTTGAAACGGCAAGCCTCGCGCGCCGCGCGCTGGAAAGAGCAGGCCGATCTCCTCTCGGGGCAGAAGAAGAAGCTCGCGCGGCTGCGCGCCGACCGCCTGGGGGCCGGCTTCGCCGGAGGCCAGGCGGCCCTCGAGACGGCGACGGACGCCGAGGCCGCGGCTCTCGCGGACCTCGCCCGGCTCGAGGCGGAGGTCACGGAAGCCCGCCGTGTCGCCGACGAGGATGAGCGCTCCATCCGCGAAGCGGGTGACGCGCTCGCGCGCGCGAGAGAGACGCTCCTTGCCGCCGAGGCCGCCGTGGCGGCGGCCGCGCGCGAGGCCGAGGAAGCCGCCGCGCACCACGAGCTGCTCGAGGCGCAGCGCAGGGAATCGGAATCCGATCACAGCCGGTTCGTCGAGGAGGCCGGCCGCACCGTGAGGGCCCGGGAAGAGGCGGAGGCGGCGCTCGCCGAGGCCGCCACGGCCGCCGCTGCCGCGGCGCACGCGCTTGCCGAGGTGTCGGCCCGCGAGGCCGACGTGACGGCGCGCCGCGAGGGCTCGCGGCGCGACCTTCTCTCCGCGGGGGCACGCTCCGCCGAGGCCACGAACCGCGAGCGTGACGCCGCCCTGCTCGTCGACCGCCTCGGCTTCGCGCTCGCGAAGCTCGAGGAGCGCCGGGCGCGGGCCGCATCGCTCGTGGACGAGCGCCGGACGGCCTCCGCCGACGCCCACTCGCTTCTCGCCGCGGCAGCTTCCGGCCTCGACGCGGCGCGGCGGCATCTCGAGGAAGCCAGCCACGGCCGCCGGGCCGCCGAGGACCGCCTCGCGACGCTCAAAGCCGTCCGCGAGGCCCACGTCGCGGTGCTCCATGCCGTGGACGTCCGCGCCGCCGCGCTCGAGACGACGCTCGCCGCGCGCGAAGCCGGAGGCGAGTCCGCACGCCGCGCGCTCGAGGCCGCGAAAGTCGTGCCGAGGGGGGTCCTCGCCGACTACTTCGACGCGGCGGCCGGTTTCGAGAAGGCCCTGGACGCCGCTCTCGGGTCCGCCCTCGAGGCGCCCGTCCTCGAAACCCGCTCGGCACTCGACGCCGCGCTCGCTTCCGTGCGCGAGAAAAAGCTCGGTATGGCGCGCTTCGTCCACCCGCTGCCCGAGACGCCGTTCCCGCTGAAGCCGAAGGACCCGCGCGTCCTCGGGGTTGCGCGCGAGCTCCTCACCGCGAAGTCCGCGGGAGCGCCGGCATCCGCGCTGCCCGACGCCGTCGTCGTCGCGAACATGGACGACGCGCTCGCGCTCGCGGCGCTGCATCCCGAGCGCACGCTCGTGACAAAGGATGGCGTCGTCGTGCGGGGCGCGGTGGTCGAAGCCGCCGGCACCGAGGTCCCGGGAGAGGGCCTCTTCACGGTCCGGCGCGACCTCGTGAACCTCGCCGTGGAGCGGAAAGGCGTCCTCGCGAAGCTGGCGGCGGCGGATGTCGAGATCGGCTCTCTCGCGGAGCAGGTCGGAACATTCGCCGCGACGCTCGACGCCGCGCTCGCCGCGAAAGACGCCGCCGAGCGCGCGCATTCCGAGGCCGAGGCGAAGACCGCGGCCGCGCGCACGGAAGAAGAGCGTGCTGTTGAGGAGCTGCGCGTCCTCGCCGAAGAGGGCGACGCGCTCCGCCAGGACCTCGCAAAAGCCGGCGAGAGCCGGACGGAGGCGGCGCGCCTCGCGGCGCAGCGGCAATCCGAGATGGCGACCGTGGAACGCACGCTTTCGGAGCTGGAGACGGCGCTCGACGCCGCGCGCTCCGCGCGCCTCGCGGCCGCCGAGGCTGATGCCGCCGCGCGCAACGGGCGCGACGTCCTCGTCGAGCGCTCCCGCTCCCTCGCTTCCGCCTCCGCGGCGGCCGAGGAGCGCGCCCGCGACGCGGCGCGTCGTGTCGCCGAGCTGGCCGACGCGCTCGTCGAGATCGGACGCCGGCGCGCGCAGGCCCTCGCGGCCGGAGAAGCCGCGCGGACGGCGCAGGGGGCGGCCGCGATCGCCGCCGCCGAGGCCGACCGGCGTCGCGCCGGGACCGACGAGGCGGCGACGTCACGGCGCGAGGCGCGCGTGGCCGCCGAGGCGCGGGCCGCCGCCGCGCGCGAGGCCCTCGACGTCGTGCGGCGGACGCGCTTCGAGGCCGAGCTCGCCCTCGAGCGGCACAAGGCCGACCAGGATCACCTCCTCGAGCAGTGCCGGACCGAGTTCGGCTGCCTGCCGGGCGAGCTTCCGACCGCCCTGCGGAGCGAAGAGGAGGCCGGGATGACCGAGGAGGCGCTCGAGGCCGCGCTCGGTGAGGACGTCGTGTCCCGTTCCCTCGCGCTCGAGCGGCTCGGCCCCGTCAATGGCGCGGCGCTCGAGGAGTACGAAGTCGAGAGCAAGAGGCTCGCGGAGCTCTCGGCCCAGAAGGCCGACCTCGACGCGTCGCTCGCGCAGATCCTCGAGACCATCAGGACGATCAACAAGACCTCGTCGGAGCGGTTTCAGGAGGCCTTCGCGGCCGTCAACTTCAACTTCGGTCAGGTCTTTCAGCGCCTGTTCCACGGAGGGACCGCCTCGATGCATCTCCTCGACGAGCAGGACCCCCTGGACTCGGGCCTCGAGATCATGGCGCAGCCGCCCGGCAAGCGGAACCAGACGATCGGCCTCCTGTCGGGCGGCGAGAAAGCGCTCACGGCCGTCGCGCTCCTCGTCGCGATCTTCAAGTACAAGCCGTCGCCGTTCTGCATCCTCGACGAGGTCGATGCCTCGCTCGACGAGGCGAACATCGACCGCTTCACGTCGCTCCTCGTGGAGCTGTCCGAGGAGACGCAGTTCGTCCTCATCACGCACAACAAGAGGACGATGGAGACCGCACAGGCTCTCTACGGCGTCACGCAGGAAGAGCCGGGAGTGTCGAAACTCGTCAGCGTGCGGTTCGACTGAGTGGTATAGTCCCACTGTGGGCCTGGAGGGTCCCAAGGGGTTTCAATGAGCTCGGCATTCGTCACGCTGGACAAGAAGGGACGGGCAACTCTGCCCGAACATGTCCGCACGGCCCTCGGCGTCGAGGCCGGTGACTTCATCATCCTGGAGCGGACCGAACGCGGAACGTTCGAGCTTGTCCCTGCGGCTCTCATCCCGAAGGACCAGCTCTGGTTCTACCACCCCGAGATGCAGGAGCGGATCAGAAAAGCCGAGGCGAGTCTCGCGGCGGGCCGCGCAGCAATCACCAGGACTCCCAAGGAAGCCATGGCATTCCTCAATGGCCTAAAACGCCGCCCCGCGAAAAGGCGCAAATAAGGGGGGTCCCTGACGCACGAGGGGAACGCGCGTGGCCGAAAAGCAGACTTTTCTCCAGGCTGTTTGGTCCGAGGGTTGGAAGCAGGCTTATGCCACCCTGAGTAGCGATCGCCAGCTATTCTGCGACCACGCTGTGATGGCGGTCATCAAGCGGGAATCGTCTTCCGGCCTTCAGGTGAAGCCGATCCAGCCCGAGAAGTACTACTTCGAGGCCCGCATCAACAGCGGTGACCGCATCATCTTCCGCGTCGAAGCCGGAACCGTTTACTTCGTTGACATCGTCAAGCACGACGACATCGGTCGCTATGGGAGGAGGCCCAGGCGGGTCGCACCCTAAAACTCGCGCGGCGGTTCCTTCCCTCACCCCTGGCCCAGGAATGACTCGAGCTGCCTACTCCCTGTTCTCCCTCGGCGGCAGCGGCGTGATGAGCTCGTGCATCAGGAAAAAGGCGATGATCATGAAGCCGGCGAGGTACCAGAGCTGGAAGAAAAGCTGGCCCGAGCCGTTTCGGTAGAAGCCGACGCCGAAGATGGGCAGCAGCGCGTAGGCGCAGAGCGCGAAAAGAAAGATCAGCACCGCCTTGTGGCCCTTGTGGGAGGTCTCGTCGCCCATGGTTTCGCCTCCTCTTGGAACTGAGACTCTGTCCGGATTCTAGAACGAGACGCGGACGTTCACGAGCGGTTTGAACTGAGACTCTGTTCCATTATAGTAACCGCCCAGCGAGGGGACGAAATGCATCAGTGGCCCTTTCCCTGGCTGACGACCGTCGACGTCTCGCGGGACGGCTGGCGGGCGGAAGCCCTGTTCTGGTACACGACGCTCCTGTGCGTCATCGCGTTCGCGCTCGTCGCGTTCGCGCTCGTGTACTCGTCGTGGAAGTACCGGGCGCGGCCGGGCGTCAAGGCGCTGTACACCCACGGGACCGACCGGAAGAGCTTCGCCGTCACCGGCATCCTCGCCGCCCTCGTCTTCGTGACGATCGACATGAACCTCGTGAGGGTGTCGCAGGCGGACGTCAAGGAGTACACCTACAACTGGCCCGCGTCGCCCGACACGGTCAGGATCGAAGTGATGCCCCAGCAGTGGGCATGGAACATCCGCTATGCCGGGCCCGACGGCGTCTTCAACACGCCGGACGACGTCGTCACGCTGAACGAGATGCGGGTGCCCGTGGGACGGCCGGTGATGCTGAACCTGAAGGCGAAGGACGTCATTCACAGCTTCTACATCCCGAACTTCCGCCTGAAGCAGGACGCGAACCCCGGCTACGTGACGCGCACGTGGTTCCAGGCGCTCCAGCCGGGCAACTTCGAGATCGCGTGCTCGCAGATGTGCGGGTGGGCCCATTACAAGATGAAGGGCGACCTCATCGTCCAGCCCGAGGCCGGCTTCGAGCGCTGGATGAAGGAAGCCGTGGGCGACGCGAAGCGCCGGTTCGACCCGGCAGATCGGGAGCAGCTGTGGGGGTGGGAGTGGGTGCAGTAGAGATGGGCGACGCAACGATGAGCAAGCCGGCCGCCGTCCGGCACCTTCACGTCGGGCCCGAATTCCACGCGGAACAGCACATCCACCCGGAGCCGACCTCGTTCCTCGAGAAGTACATCTTCTCGAAGGACCACAAGGTCATCGCGAAGCAGTTCCTGTGGTACGGCCTCTTCTTCCTCGTGGTGGGCGGGGTCATGGCGATGATGATTCGCTGGCAGATCGCGTATCCCGGCACGCCGTTCCCCATACTCGGCCAGCTCCTGTGGCCCCAGAGCGGCGGCGTCATGCCCCCGCAGTCCTACGCGGCGTTCTTCACGATGCACGGGACGCTCATGATCTTCTTCGCGATCACGCCGATCCTCATCGGCGCGTTCGGGAACCTCCTGATTCCCCTCATGATCGGTGCGCGGGACATGGCGTTCCCCACACTCAACCTGATGTCGTTCTGGACGAACGTCCTCGCGGGCCTCTGCATGATCGTCTCGTTCTTCGTCCCGATGGGCGCCGCGGCGGGAGGCTGGCAGTCGTATCCGCCGCTCTCGACGCTCGTGGGCTCCCCCGGCCATGGCCAGACGCTCTGGATCCTCGGCATCTTCCTCACCGGGAGCGCGTCGATCATGGGCGCCGTCAACTACATCACGACGGTCGTGCGCCTGAGGGCACCCGGCATGGGCTACTTCCAGATGCCGCTCTCGGTGTGGGGCATCTGGCTCACGGCCATCCTGAACGCCCTCTTCGTGCCGGTCCTCGCGGCGGGCGTCCTCCTGCTCTTCCTAGACCGCGTCTTCGGGAGCCACTTCTTCCTCGCCGGCGCCGCGATCACGAAGGGCGGCGGCGACCCGGTTCTCTACCAGCACCTCTTCTGGATCTTCGGCCACCCCGAGGTCTACATCCTCATCCTGCCCGCGTGGGGCATCGTGTCCGATCTCCTGTCGTTCTTCTCACGCAAGCCCGCGTTCGGCTACAAGGCGACGGCGCTCTCGATGAGCGTCATCACGCTCCTCTCGATGGTCGTCTACGGGCACCACATGTTCGTCGTCGGCATGAGCCCGCTCCTCTCGCAGGGCTTCATGACGCTCACGATGCTCATCTCGATTCCCTCGGCCGTGTTCTTCCTGAACTGGCTCGGGACGATGTGGCGGGGCTCGATCCGCTTCGCGACGCCGATGCTGTTCTCGCTCGGCGTCGTCTTCGTGTTCGGCCTCGGTGGCCTCACGGGCCTCCACCTCGGCGCGATCTCGTCGGACATCTACTTGCACGACTCGTACTTCGTGATCGGGCACTTCCACCTCACGATGGCGGCTTCCGTGCTGCTCGGCGCCTTCGCGGCGATCTACTTCTGGTTCCCGAAGATGTTCGGGAAGATGATGAACGACACGCTCGGCAAGTGGCACTTCTGGCTCACGATCATCCCGATCACGATCGTCTTCTGCGGGATGCTCGTGGTGGGCTACGGCGGCATGCAGCGCCGCCTCTATAACTACGAGGCATACGAGTTCCTCAAGCACCTTCACCCGATCAACGTGTGGATGACGCGCGCGGCGCTTCTCCTGGGCGCCTCGCAGCTCCTCTTCGTCGGCAACTTCCTCTCGAGCCTCATTTCCGGAAAGAAGGCGACGGAGAATCCGTGGGAGGTCGGCACGCTCGAGTGGACGATTCCCTCGCCGCCGCCGCACCACAACTACGACGAGATTCCCATCGTTCTCCACGGGCCGCACGAGTTCAACAACCCGGCGGTGGCCGGCAAGGACTGGCTCGCGCAGGACGAGCCGATCGGCGACGAGCCCGTCGCTCTGAGTGCTGTCGGCAACTGATGAGCACCGCGATGGCTGTCACTCGCTTTCCGGTGTCCGAACAGTCCCGGCGAACCTCGTTCGTCGGAATGGTGATGGCGCTCGCCTCGTGGACGATGCTCTTCGTCGCGCTCTTCTTCGCGTACGCGGTCCTGCGGCTACGGGCGCCCGCTTGGCCACCGGACGGCCTCCAACCGCTCCCGAAGGTGCTGCCCTTCCTGAACACGCTCGTCCTTCTCACGTCGAGCGTCGTCCTCCACTTCGGCGTCCGCCCGGAGGCGGAAGAGAGGCCGGGGGCGCTCCGGCGCGCGCTCCTCGGCACGCTCGCGCTCGGAAGCCTGTTCCTCGCGCTGCAGCTCGCCGTGTGGGTCCCGCTCTGGCGCTCCGGATTCCGGATCGACACGGGGACGTACGGGTCGATTTTCTACTCTCTCACGGTCTTCCACGCGGTCCATGTCCTCGCGGGTCTCGTGGCCTTGGCCGTCCTCCTGCCGGGCGCGTTCTCGGGGCGCCTCGTCTCGGGCCGGGCGAGCACCGTGCGCCTCTCGGCCATGTTCTGGCACTTCGTCGATACCGTCTGGGTCGTCATGTTCGTCACGGTCTATCTCGTTTGAAGGTGGTTCACGTGCTGAAGATCTCTCCGAAAGCCGAACGCACGCGGCACGCGCTTATTTCCGCCGCGCTCGGAACCGTGCTTCTCTCCGGGTGCGCAGGGCCCGGCAAGACGTTCACGAAGTCGATGACGCTCGGTGGCAAGAAGGTCTCGGCGCGCCGGCTGAACAGCGGCGAGCACCTCTTCGTGACGTACTGCTCCGCTTGCCATGGGATCAAAGGGGATGGAAAGGGGCCCGCTTCGATCGGCCTTCGCCCGCCGCCGCGTAATTTCACGCAGGGCCGGTTCAAGTTCGGAGCGGTGGCGAGCGGCCAGCTTCCAAACGACGAGGACTTCCTGCGCATCATCCAGAAGGGGCTCCACGGCAGCGCGATGCTCCCGTGGAACGACGTCCCCGAGCGCGAGCTCATGGACATCGTCCAGTACATCAAGACGCTCTCGCCGAAGTGGGCTGAGAAAACGCCCGGCGAGCCGATCGTGCCCGGCCCCGATCCGTGGGGGAAAGAGCGCCGGGACGAGGCCGTCACGCGCGGGATGAAGGTCTACCACGGAATGGCGCAGTGCCTCTCGTGCCACCCGGCGTACGAGACGGTGGAGACGATCAACGCCGCGAGCCTGGAGTTGTCCAAACGCGAGGCGATCCTTCGCCCGGATGCGTATCACGCCGAGCTGAAGGACAGCGAATACGGGTACAAGCTCATGCCGCCCGACTTCACGCGCGACCACGTCCGCTCCGGCGAGACGCTCGAGGACATCTACCGCACGATCGCCTCCGGCATCGGCGGCACGGCCATGCCCATGTGGAAAGGCGCGCTGAGCGACGACGACCTCTGGGCGATGGCGTACTACGTGAGGTCCCTGATCGACATCAAGGGCACACCCGAGGCCGACGCGCGCCGCGAGCGGCTCATCGCCGCGGCCGCGGCACCCGTCACCACGGCGCAGATGGGCGTCGCGTCTCGCGACGCGAAGCAGGCCAATTGAAATCTTTCTCTTCCTCTTCTCTTCCCCAGCGCATCGCAGCTCGCCTCACGGGCAGCCCGTGGTTCTGGGCGCTGTTCGTGGCGGCCGCCTTTACGCTGCCGCTCGTGCGCTCGGTCCGCCGGGCGCTGCCGCCCGCACCGCCCGTGCTCGGCTCGTTCCCGGCGTTCGCTCTCGTCGACCAGGCCGGCAACCCCGTTCGCGAGACCGCCCTCCGCGGGCACCTCGTCGTCGCCGAATTCACGACGGCCGCCGCGCTCGCGGAGGGCGGCTCGCCGCTCGCGAAGCTCCAGCGGCGCGTGCGTAACACGGGTGAAGCGGTTCACCTCGTCAGCTTCGTCGACATGACGCCAGAGTCCCCCTCGGCCGGCCCGACGCTCGCCGCCCTCGCGAAGGGCGCCGGGGCGGGCGCGTGGCGCTGGACTCTCGCGGGCGGCGACGTCAAGCCCCTCGAGGCCGCCACGCTGAAGGCGCTTCGAGCGCCCGAAGGCGGCACGCTCGCGGGCCGTCTTCTCCTCCTCGACGCGCGCGGCCGCATGCGCCGCCTCGGTGCGCCGTCCCCCGACGAGATCGACCTGATGATGCGCGACACCGGACTCCTCGTGAACATGGAAGGACTGTGAATGAGCTCTCGCCCTGAGGCCTCGTACGCCCCCGCTCCGACTCCCCTGACGACTCCCACGTTCGGCCCGGCGACGACGGGCAAGGTCGGCATGTGGATCTTTCTCGTCACGGACGCGATGACGTTCGGCGGGCTGCTCCTCGCCTATGGAATCCTCCGCGCCGGCAACAAGCAGTGGCCCACGCCCACGACCGTCCTTGGAATCCCCTTCACGGCGGTCATGACCTTCGTGCTCATCGTGAGCAGCCTCACGATGGTGCTCGCGCTCGACGCGGCCCAGCACCGGAACGTGAAGCAGGCGGTCCGCTGGCTGCTCGCCACGGCGTCAGGTGGCGTCTTCTTCCTGTGCGGGCAGGTCTACGAGTACCGGCACCTCATCCGCGAGGGCTTCACGCTTCCGTCAGGCAACTTCCCGGCGACTTTCTACGTCATCACGAGCTTCCACGGCGCGCACGTTTTCACGGGCGTGTGCTACCTGCTGATCACGGCGTTCGGCGTCTCGCGCGGGAAGCACCTCGAGAACGGCGCGAATTTCGTCGAGATCACGGGCCTGTTCTGGCACTTCGTCGACCTCATCTGGATCCTCGTCTTCACCCTCGTCTACCTCATTCCCTGAAAGAGAACGACATGAGCGAGCACGCATCCTCGGTTCCTCACGCGGCGGACGCGGGCGTCCAGCGTGCCCCGGATCACCGGCGCGACTATTTCCGCATCTTCTGGGTGCTCCTCGTCCTCACGATCGTCGAGGTCGCGGTCTCCTACACGAAGATCGACAAGCGGATCATGTCGGCCGTCATGATCGCGCTCGCGCTGTCGAAGGCCTCGTTCGTGGGCCTCTACTACATGCACCTGAAGTACGAAAAACGTTCGCTCCTGTGGCTCGCGTTCCTGCCCCTTCCGCTCGCGGGCTTCTACGCGGTGTTCCTCCTGCTCGATGCGTTCAATCTCCTGCGGGGCGTGCCCGTACCGTGGGTCCACCCCTGAGCCGGCCATGAAGACGACCGTCCGCGCCTCCCTCCTTGCCGCCGTCGTGCTCCTCGCGCGCGGGGCGATGGCGTGCCCCTCGTGCGCGGCCTCGTCTTCGCCGAAGGACCCGAGCATCTGGCCTCTCGTCGGCCTCTTCATGCTCGTGCCATGGATCCTCGCGACCGTCGTGACGATTCTCATCCAGCGCGAGTCGACGTCGTTCTTCGGCAGCCGGCGCAATGCGCGCGCACCGCTCGCCGGCGTCCTCGGCTTCTCGCGCGCGCGCAAGCCCCGGCCCGCCTGAGCCCTCAGCCACCGGCCGTCCGCGGCTGGGCGACCCGGGAGAATAAGGGTCATCGGCCCGGCCGCGCGCAGTGCGCGCCGCAGCCGAGCCGGAACCGGTTGCGCGCGACGAGGCGGTAGACGCGGTCGGCGACCGGCCGCGCGAAGGGCAGCGCGAAAAGGCACCCCAGCGGGCGCCCGCCGGGCAGGATCTTCACAAGGCGCTCGGTCGCGGCCGCTCCGCTCCACGTCTCGTTGCCGGGACCGATGAGCTGCATGGCCTCGCGGTACGCGTCTTCCGGGATCCACGGGAAGCGCTCGCCGAGGCCGCCGCGCTGGAGCGGGACGAGCTCGACCGTTCCGCCCCGGTCCCACGAGGTGACGAGGTCCGCCGACCGGACGCAGAACCGGCAGTCTCCGTCGTAGACGAGCGTGTATGCGCGCGCGCTCATCCGTTCACCGCGGGCCGCGGAGCTGCGTTCGCACCCACCTCGCCCCGGACCTTACGCGCCAACCGGCACCGCACTTGCGTTCATACGCCCCTCGTATATTTTGCGACTGATCCGGGGAACCATTCCGCTTCCATGACAGGAGCATTCATGATCAAGGAATTCAAGGAATTCATCAGCAAGGGCAATGTTCTCGATCTCGCCGTCGGGCTCATCATCGGGGTTGCGTTCGGAAAGATCGTGTCGTCGTTTACGAACGACGTCCTCATGCCGCCTGTCGGCCTGCTGCTGGGAAAAGTCGATTTCTCCAACCTTTTCATCAATCTCTCCGGCAAACCGGCCGAGACGCTCGCGGCGGCGAAGGCGGCCGGCCTCCCGACCGTCAATTACGGCATCTTTTTCAACACCGTCATCGACTTCCTGATCGTGGGCTTCGCGGTCTTCCTCGTTGTGAAGCAGGCGAACCGCCTCAGGGGAGAAGCTCCCGCCCCCGCCCCGGCCGGGCCCACGAAAGATCAGCAGCTCCTCGCCGAGATTCGGGACCTTCTCAAGAAATAGTCACGATCCAGCGAAAAGAACTCTTCTGCGGAGGATCAAGGCGAGCAGAACCGGGATCGCGAGCCATTGCGCGAGCGGGGCCAGTCCGATTCCGAAGACGCGGGGCATGGACTCGGCGTATTGCCACGAGAGTGTCACCTGCGTGTTGAACCACTCACTCCAGGCCGTGTACGCGAAGCCGAGGGCGACGAAGAGGGCGGTGGGCCCGCGGCGGCCGTCGCGGAGCCATTGCCTCGACCGGAAGATCAGCGACGTGACCCCGAAAGCAAAGAGAAGAATCAGCGCATCGCCCCCAGCGCAATGCAGCCGGGTACGGAGGAGATAGCCGAACCCCCGACCGTGATCGGCATAGAGCGGCGACTGGAGGAATTCCCAGGCCGCGTTCAGGCCGAAGGCCAGGCCCGCGACGGGAAGCTCCGGGAGCCTGCGCCACAATCCGGGGAACACTACAAGACGGCCCGCCGAAGCCTCAGGGCGTTGGCGATGACGGAAACCGAGCTCAGGCTCATTGCGGCGCTCGCGATGATCGGAGAGAGGAGGAGGCCGAAGAAGGGGTAGAGAACGCCCGCCGCCACCGGAACCCCGAGCGAGTTATAGACGAACGCAAAGAAAAGGTTCTGCCGGATGTTCCGAATCGTCGCGCGGCTCAGGTGTCGTGCGCGCAGGAGACCGGCGAGGTCGCCGCCGACAAGCGTGATCCCCGCACTCTGGATGGCCACGTCGGTCCCCGTCCCCATTGCGATGCCCACGTCGGCCTCCGCCAGCGCCGGCGCGTCATTGATGCCATCTCCCGCCATCGCGACGATCCGGCCCTGACCCTTGAGACGGGCCACGGCCTGCGACTTCTGCTCCGGCTTCACCTCGGCCTCCACGCCGTCGAGCCCAAGCCGGTTCGCGACGGCCTCGGCGGTGGTTCGGCTGTCACCGGTGAGCATGAGAATTCGGAGGCCGTCCGCCTTCAATTTCGAGACGGCATCAGCTGCCGAAGGGCGGATGGGATCCGCGATGCCGAGGATGCCGGCCAGGCGGCTGTCCGCCGCGACGAAGACGGCCGTCTGGCCTTCCTTCCGGAACGCTTCCGCCCCCGTGGCGAGGGGCTCCGGATCGGCGCCCGCGGACCGGACGAACGCGAGGTTTCCGATGGCGACCGGACGCCCGCTCACACGGCCCTTGACGCCCTGACCGGGCACGGTCGCGCCCTCCGCCGCCTCACCAGGCATCACGCCGCGTTCTTGGGCGCCGGCCACGATGGCCGCGGCGAGAGGATGCTCGCTCCCCCTTTCGAGACTCGCGGCGAGGAAGAGGAGGTCCTTCTCGGAGAAGCCCTCCGCCGGCACGACCGAGACGAGCCGCGGCTTTCCCTCCGTCAGCGTGCCCGTCTTGTCCACGACGAGCGTGTCCACCTTTTCGAAGCGTTCGAGCGCGGCGGCATCCTTGAAGAGAACCCCCGCCGCCGCGCCGCGGCCCATCGCGACCATGACGGACATCGGTGTCGCGAGGCCGAGCGCGCACGGGCAGGCGATGATGAGGACGGCGACGGCGTTCACGAGCGCGTGGACCAGGCGCGGCTCGGG
>CABEAM010000192.1_pt1 | contig 13552 bp, 15 predicted proteins | sample 3132391 | NCBI WGS metagenome assembly CABEAM01 (sample SAMEA5534343, study PRJEB31848) | metagenome | biome: tundra; feature: field; material: soil | place: USA | collected 2013-05 | depth 0.45 m
GCGCCTTGGACAGGTGCAGGGGAGCAGAGAGGCGCGGGGCGAGCGGTGCCTTCGACGAGAACTCCACCGTGAGGTCCCAGAAGAGCTCGGGCTTCTGCCGGGCGTCGAGCGAGCGGCGCACGAGGACGAGATCAGAAAGGCCTTCGGGAGGGACGCCGAGCACGCGCGCGACGAGGGGGATCTCCACGCTCTTCGGCGCGCGGGCGCGCACGCCGGAGAGCCGATAGCGAATGGGGCCCGGCACGGCCCGTATTGTGAGGCTATCCTTCAGGCTGGATGATCGCCTTCGTCCTCGCGGCCGGTTTAGGCACGCGTTTCCGCCCCGAAACACGCGCAACGCCCAAACCTCTCCTTCCGCTCGCGGGCCGTCCCATCCTGTTCCACGTCTTCGATCATCTCCTCGGAGAAGGTGCGGAGGCCTTCGTCGTGAACGCGCACCATCTCGCGGAGGAGCTGCGCGGCGCCGTCGGAGAGTCGTACGAGGGCGTCCCCGTCGCATGGTCTTTCGAGGAGGAGATCCTCGGCACGGCCGGAGGCATCCGCCGCGCGCACGCGCGTGACCTCCTCGGGACGGGGCCTTTCCTCGTCGCGAACGGCGACGTCGCGACGACGCTCCCTCTCGGACGCCTCCTCGCGGCTCGCCACGAGCCCGGGGTCGTCGCGGCGCTCGCCGTCCTCCCGAACGAGAATCCCTCCGTCTTTACGCCGCTCTGGTCCGACGCGGGCGGGCGGCTCCTCGCCGTCGGGGGCAAGCGTCCGTCCGAGAGCGCCGCCGGGCCCTGGCTCTTCACGGGCCTTCAGGCCGCGAACCCCGCGCTCGTCGCGCGCATTCCGCCGGGCTTCGCCGAGCTCGCGAAGGACGTGCTCGCGCCTTCCGCGCGCGCACACGACGGCGCCTTCGCGCTCGTTTTGTACCGGACGCCCTCTGACGGCTTCTGGTTCGATCTCGGGACGAAGGAGCGGCTCGCCGCAGCCGAAGCCGCGCTTGCCGCCCACTGAGGCGGTCACCACCTTTTGATCCACTTCAAGGACTTGCCGTGCCACGTGAAGATCTGGATCTTCGCGTTCGCCGGCGTGACACGCACGGCCGCCTGGCGGTTTTTTCTGTTCGAGAGGTAGACCGAGCCGGGCGAGGCCTTGCCGAGAGGCGAGAACGTGCAGATGTCGGAGTTTCCGAAGCGCAGGGGATCGGTGAGGCTGCCGATCGGCGCGCCGTTCGGGTCGAGGCCGTTGAAGCCGGGGACGAACGAGAACGTGATGCCCGGGTACTTGCCGTGCATCCAGTACGGGCCCGCGACGAGGCGGTCGATACCCTTCTTGATGTCTACGGTCGTCACGCCGTTGCCGTTCCCATCCTGATAGACGGACAGGACGAGGTCTCCTGCGCTGCTCGTCCACTTCACGCCCACGTCGACGCCCTGAAAGACGGCGCGGCCGCAGGCCGCCGTGAGGATTGCGGAAACCTCGCAGGCCGCCGCCCGAAGCCCTTCTTCCGCGAGGATCTCCGCCAAGGGCGCCAGACTGAGCGCGAAGACGAGCCCGAGAACCGCAAGGACGACGACGAGCTCGGGGAGGGAGGTGCCGCGCATGTTCATCTTTCTTCGCAAGAGGAGGCGGGCGGCCCGGCACAGGTCCTGCGCGGACCGCCCTTCTCCATCAGGCCTTCGCCTTTTTCGGGGCGGAGGTGCCTGACTTTTTCGCTTTGCTCGAGGCGCCGCGCGACCCCTTCGACGACACCTTCTCGGCGAGGGTCGTCGGGCCGCTCACGGTGAGATAGGGCTTCAGAGTGGAGAAGAACTTCTCCCCGACGCTCTTGACCTCCATGAGGTCCTCGATGCGTCTGAACGGACCGTGCTCCTTGCGGTGCGCCACGACCCGGTCGGCGAGCTTCACGCCGACGCGCGGCAGGCGCGCGAGCTCGGCCGAGGTCGCCTCGTTGATGTTGACGAGCTTGTGCGAGGCCGCGGCCCCGCCTGAGGCTTCGGCCGGATGCGAGGCGAGGCCGGAGAGCGAGAGCCCGAGGATGGGCACGACGAGCGCGCGGACGATTGGACGGAGAGCCATTGGAAACTCCTTTCGGGTTCGTTTTCGTTGTGGGAATTCAGGACATTTCGGGGTTCGGGTGCGTTCCTTCCGCTGATTCCCGGGCGCGCCCGGGTGCGCGTGCCGTCTCACTTCATCCCGCGTCGCCTCCTTCGAAGCGCTCCATCGCACGACCCGTGCCCCGGGACCGCGGCGCTAGCCAAAGCGCTCATCCCGCATGGGTTCTTCCCGGTGCGAGGTCCCCAACGAGAGGCCCGGCTGTCAAGCTTCTCTGTCAGCTCTTTTCAAGCGAAGTGACGCAGATCGCTGCGGATGTGTCACTTGCCCCGACCGCACGAATCCGTCGGCGCCTGACAACATCTCCTGACGGCCGTCGCGACCGCGGGGCCCGAGTAGTGGAGAATCGAAAGGAAGGAGGTCTCGTGAGCGAGTCGGGTCATCTCGTCCTCGGCATCTCGGGAGCGAGCGGCGCGCGCCTCGGCCTGCGCGCGCTCGCGCTCTTCTCCGCCTCGCCCGACCTTACGCACCTTCACGTCGTCGTGTCGCCGCGCGCGCTCCTCGTGGCGTGCACCGAGATCGGCGCGGGGATCACGTCCGCCTCCGCGCTCCTCGATTCCGCGGGCCTCGACGAGGCGACGCGCGCTAGGATCGTCCTCCATGCCGAGAGCGCCATGGACGCCCCGATCTCCTCGGGCTCGTTCAAGACGCGCGGGATGGCCGTCCTGCCGTGCTCGGCGGGAACGCTCGCGGCCATCGCGCACGGCACGTCGCGCGGCCTCCTGCAACGTGCGGCCGACGTCTGCCTCAAGGAAAGGCGCCGGCTCGTCCTGGGGCTCCGCGAGACGCCGCTGTCTCTCGTGCACGCCGAGAACATCGTGCGCGTCACGCGGGCGGGCGGCATCGTCGCGCCCGTCGTGCCCGCGTTCTACGCGGCGCGCGAGGCGGACGACCTCCTCGACGCCTACCTGCTGCGTGTCGCCGACCTCCTCGACGTGAGGATCGACACGGCCGACTATCGCTGGACGGGCGGAGCGTGAAGGGCGCCACTCGGTTTCTCTCCCTCGTCACGTTTTCGCACACGATCTTCGCGCTGCCGTTCGCGCTCCTCGCGGCCGTGCTCGCGGCGGGGGGGGCGCCCGAGCTTCGGACGCTTTTCGGGATCCTTTTGGCGATGGCGGGCGCGCGTTCGGCCGCGATGGCCTTCAACCGGATCGTGGACCGCGATGTCGACGCGAAGAATCCCCGCACCGCGCGGCGCGAGATTCCGGCGGGCGCGGTCTCGGTGCCGGCCGCCGCCGTCTTCTGCGTGCTTTCCGCCGCCGTGTTCGTCCTCGCGGCGTGGTTCCTGAACCCCCTGTGCTTCGCGCTCTCGCCTTTCGCGCTCGCGATCGTCCTCGGCTACTCCTTCACGAAACGCCTGAGCGCGCTTTCGCATCTCGTCCTCGGGCTGGGTCTCGCGATCGCGCCCGTGGGCGCGTGGATCGCCGTGACCGGACGGTTTGCGGCGACGCCCGTCGTGCTCGGCCTTTCCGTTCTTTTCTGGGTGGCGGGCTTCGACGTGATCTACAGCCTGCAGGACGAGGCGTTCGACCGCGCGCACGGCCTCTTCTCGCTGCCGGCGCGTCTCGGCGCCCGCCGCGCGCTCGATCTCTCGACGGTCTTCCACGCGGTTTCGCTCGCGCTTTTCTATGGCGTCTTCGTCCTTGCCCGGGGCGGGCCGCTCTTCGGCGCGGGCGTCGTCCTGGCGGGGATCTTCCTCGTGCGGCAGCACCTCCTCGTGTCGCCGAAGGACCTCTCGCGTGTCGACGGAGCCTTCTTCACGGCGAACGGCTGGCTGTCGATCGCGGTCTTCCTCTGCGGCGCCGGCGACGTCCTCCTCCGGCGCTAAACTCGCCGCCTCGTGCCGGCGCCCACTCCGAAGGAATTCCCGCTTCGCCACATCGCGATCGAAGGCCCGATCGGTGTCGGAAAGACGTCGCTCGTGGGGCTCCTCGCGAAGCGCTTCAGCGGCACGCAGATCCTTGAGGACGTCACGAACCCCTTCCTCGCGGACTTCTACGCGGGGAAAAAGGGCGCGGCGTTCCAGACCCAGATCTATTTCCTGCTCTCGCGCTATCGCCAGCAGCAGGAGATCGCCCAGATCGACCTCTTCCGGAACCTCGTGATCGCGGACTACACGTTCGCGAAGGACAAGATCTTCGCCTACCTCACGTTGAACGACGCGGAGATCGCGCTCTACGACAAACTCTACGCCACGCTCGCCGCGAGCGTCCCGCGCCCCGACCTCGTCGTGCACCTCACGGCGAACGTCGAGACCTGCCTCGGCCGCATCCGGAAGCGGGGACGGGACTACGAAAAAACGATCGCGCCCGAGTACCTGAAGGCGCTCGTCGAGGCGTACAACTATTTCTTCTATCATTTCCGGGACTGCCCGCTCCTCGTGGTGGAGACGAACGAGATTGACTTCGTCGAGAGGAAGGGCGACCTCGAAGACCTCATCGCGCAGGTTACGCGCCCCTTCCGGGGCACCCAGATCTACGTCCCGCGCGGCTCGAAGAAGTGACTCACCGACCGGGTGCGACTCGGATGAGAAAGTGTCTCTTCGATTTTTCTCTTGCTTTTGCGGGCATTCTTGTTTCTCATTGATGGATAAACGCTCGGGAGAGTTTGCGGGACTATTCCCCGATGTCTTCACCGGCCGTGAGGTCATGGCCGGAAGGTTCTGGTCAAGGAGGTTCTTCCCTATTTCCAACCCCTGGGGCCCTATCTGGGAAACGGCCCCACCGAAGCCTCCCGAAGTCCCGGAGCCGGTGAAGGTTTCCCTCACCCCAACCCGGCGGTCGCAGTTCCGCGTGGAATTGAGCCCGCGATTCCCCCACGGTTCTCCGATCCCGAATCGGAAACCTTCTCTGGAGCTCTGATGTACACGGACAAGACCATCCCCTGTATCGACTGCAGCACCCCCTTCACGTTCACGGCCAACGAGCAGGAGTTTTACGCGCAGAAGGGCTTCTCGAACGAGCCCAAGCGCTGCAAGAACTGCCGCGACAAGCGCAAGATGGGCGGTTTCGGCGACGGGGGCGCGCGCCAGCTCTACAACGTGACGTGCGACGCGTGCGGCAAGGCGACGCAGGTGCCGTTCAACCCCACGAACGGCAAGCCCGTCTATTGCCGCGACTGCTACCGCGAGAGACGGCCGGCCCGATAGGCGTGTTTGGGGGGAAAGATCAGGGATCTTTCCCCCCGGATTTCCGCGCGCGCCGCGCGCGCTGCTAGAGTCCTTTCCGAAATGAGTGTCGAGACTGCCCGTCCGCTCGTCGTCGCCGATTCCGCGCTGAATCTCATCGGGAACACGCCGATGGTCCGGCTGTCGCGCTTCGCGGGGAGCGGCACGGCCGAAATCCTCGCCAAGTGCGAGTTCCTGAACCCTGGCGGCTCGGTGAAAGATCGCATCGGCGTCGGGATGATCCGCGACGCGGAGGAGAAGGGCTTCCTGAAGCCGGGCGGAACGATCATCGAGCCCACGGCCGGGAATACGGGCATCGGGCTCGCCCTCGTGGGCGTTGCGCGCGGGTACCGCGTCATCCTCTGCGTGCCCGAGGGATTCTCGATCGAGAAACAGAAGGTCATGGCCGCGCTCGGCGGCACCGTCGTGCAGACGCCCGACGCGCTCGGCATGAAGGGCGCCATCGACAAGGCGTACGCCCTCGCGAAAGAGATCCCCGGCGCCTACGTGCCGCAGCAGTTCGCGAACCCCTCGAATCCGCGCGCGCACTACGAGACGACGGGCCCCGAGATCCTCGAGCAGTGCGACGGGCGCCTCGACGCGGTCGTCATCGGCGCGGGCTCCGCGGGCACGTTCGTGGGTGTCGCGCGGTTTCTCGTCGAGCGCCTGCCCGCCCTCCTGAAGGTCGTCGTCGAGCCGCAGGGCTCGATCTTCGCGGGAGGCAAGCCGGGTAAGCACAAGGTCGAGGGGATCGGCCAGTCGTTTCTTCCCGAAATCTGGGACCCTTCGCTCGTGGACGAAGTCATCGCGATCGACGACGCCGAGGCCTTCGCCACGGTCCTCGAGGTCGCGCGCACGGAAGGGCTCCTCGTGGGCGGATCCTCCGGCTGCAACGCCGCGGCCGCGCGGTGGATTGCCCGCCGCCTCGGCCCCGGCAAGCGCGTCGTCACGCTGCTGCCGGACGGCGCCGAGCGTTACGTGAGCCAGGGGATCCTCGGATGAAGACGAAAGCGCGAGCCCCGGGCTTCGCGACGACGTGCGTCCACGCGGGGCAGGAGCCCGAGCCGTTCACCGGGGCGGTCGTCGTGCCGATCTTCCAGACGTCCACGTTCGTCCAGGAGGGCTTCGGCAAGCCGCGCCAGGGCTACGAGTACGCGCGCACGAAAAATCCCACGCGGCTCGCCCTCGAGACGCAGCTCGCCGCGCTCGAAGGCGGGGCGGATGGTTCCGCGACGGCGCACGCGTTCGCGTCAGGCATGGCGGCCACAACGACGCTCATGCTCAGCCTCGTGAAGGCGGGCGACCACGTGCTCGTGAGCCGCAACACGTACGGCGGCACGTATCGGTTCTTCTCGAAGGTCCTCGCGAACTTCGGCGTGACGTTCGACTACGTCGACACGATGGATCCCCAAACCGTGCGCGCCTCCGTGACGAAGGCGACGCGCATGCTCTTCGTCGAGACCCCGACGAACCCCACGATGGAGATCTCGGACCTTCGGGCCCTCGCGGCCGTGGCCAGGAGCGAAAGCGCGAGGATCGGCGCGAAGATCCGGGTCGTCGTCGACAACACGTTCGCGACGCCGTTCTTCCAGAAACCGCTCGCGCTGGGGTGCGACGTCGTCGTCCATTCCACGACGAAGTACCTGAACGGCCATTCGGATTCGGTGGGCGGCGCGGTGATCTGCGCGGACCCCGAGGACGGGGCGAAGATCGGCTTCACGCAGAACGCGGCGGGCGCCATCCTCTCGCCGTTTGACTCATTCCTCGTCTCGCGCGGGATCAAGACGCTGCCCGTGCGCATGCGCGCCCACGACGCGAACGGCCGCACGGTGGCGGCATGGCTCGCCGGGCACCCGAAGGTGAAAAAGGTGTTCTATCCGGGCCTCTCGTCTCATCCCGGCCACGCCGTCGCGGCGCGGCAGATGTCGGGCTTCGGCGGGATGATCTCCTTCGATCTCGGGTCAGTCGAGGCGGTGAAGAGCTTCCTCGACCGCGTCGTCGTGTGCGCGCTCGGCGAGTCGCTCGGCGGCGTCGAGAGCCTCATCTCGCACCCGGCTTCGATGACGCACGCGAGCGTCGAGCCTGAAGAGCGCCTCCGCCGCGGCATCACGCCCGGCCTCGTGCGCGTGTCCGTGGGAATCGAGGACGTGGAGGACATCCTTCAGGATCTCGAGAACGCCCTCGCGGCGGTCTGACGGCCGCCTTAGTCGATCGTCGCTCCCCCCGGCTCATCTTCGTCGTCCGACGGATTCTCGATTCCCGTGGAGTTCGCGGCCACCCACGCGGCGAATGCTTCGTCGGCGTGGCTCGCGGGGAAACCGAGGATCTCGGGCAGCTCGTACGCGTTGAGCTCCTTCAGAACCTGCCTCACGCGCTCGAAGTTCTTCTTCAAGGTCTTGGCCACCAGCAGGAACTCGCCCTCGTGCTGGACCTTCCCCTTCCAGCGGAAAACGGATCTCACGCTGGGCACGATGTTGACGCACGCGGCGAGCTGGCTCTCGACGAGACGCTGCGCGATCACGAGGGCCTGCTCTTCCGTGCCCACCGACGTCACGACGACGAGGACCGAAGGAGCGGCTTTCCCGGGGCTCTTCACCACCGATCAAGGTACGGGACCCCTGCCGCGGCGTCAAGCGCGGGGATCGGATATGAGATCCTTGCCCGCGTGGCGATGGTTCTTCCCGAGCGCGTCACGCTCATCGAGGTCGGTCCCCGCGACGGCTTTCAGTCCGAGCAGAAGCTCATCCCGACCGAGCTGAAGGTCGAGCTGATCGAGGGGCTCGCGGACGCGGGCCTCACGGAAATCCAGGTCTGCTCGTTCGTTCACCCGGCGCGCGTGCCGCAGATGGCCGACGCGGACGAGGTCGTCAGGCGGGTCGTGAGGCGCCCGGGCGTCACGTACAGCGGCCTCGTCCTGAACCTCAGGGGAGTCGAACGCGCCGCCGCGGCGGGCCTCCACGCCGTCGACCTCTCGATCTCAACGAGCGACACGCACAGCCTGAAGAACGCGAACCGCTCTCTGGACGAGGCGCGCGCGGACGTCAGGCTCATGATCCGAGCCGCGAGGTCGAAGGGCCTGAGGACGCGCGTGGGCCTCCAGTGCGTGTTCGGATGCGCATACGAGGGCGACATTTCGCTCGACCGCGTCGTCGAGATGTCGCGGGAGATCGTGGCGGAAGGCGTCGCCGCGCTTTCCCTCGCCGACTCGACGGGCATGGCGAACCCGAGGCAGATCGCGGACGTCCTCGAGCGCGTTCTGCCCGTTGCCGGTGCGGTCCCGGTCATCCTCCACCTTCACGACACGCGCGGCCTCGGCCTGTCGAATCTTCTCGCGGGGCTGCAGGCCGGCGTCACGCGCTTCGACACCGGGTTCGGGGGTCTCGGCGGCTGCCCGTTCATTCCGGGGGCTTCCGGCAACATCGCGACGGAGGACACCGTGAACATGCTCGAGGCGATGGGCGTGGCGACCGGAGTCGCGCTCGAGCCCGTGATCCGCGCCGCGCGCCGGATGGAGGAATTCCTCGGCAGGAGCCTCCCCGGCAAGATCCACGCGCTCGCCGCGTAAGATCGAGGCGCCCATGGGCCAGACGCCTCATCGGATGACGCTCCCCCTCGCGGGTGTCTCGGTCCTCGAGTTCACACACGCCGTGATGGGCCCCGCATGCGGTGTCATCCTCGCGGACCTCGGGGCCGACGTGCTCCGGATCGAACCCGTGAACGGCGACCCCACGCGCCGCCTGCGCGGCTTCGGTATGGGCTACTTCCCGTACTTCAACCGCAACAAAGGGAGCCTCGCCCTCGACCTGAAGGCGCCGGAGGGGAAGGAGATCGTCCTGGGCCTCGCGAAGACCGTCGACGTCGTCATCGAGAACTTCGGCCCCGGCACGATCGAACGGCTCGGGTACGGATGGGACGTGCTCTCTGCGTTCAACCCGCGGCTCGTGTACTGCGCGCTGAAAGGTTTTCTCTCGGGCCCTTACGAGAAGCGCCACGCCATGGACGAGGTCGTCCAGATGATGGGAGGCCTCGCCTACATGACGGGCCCCCCCGGCCAGCCGTTGCGCGCCGGAACGTCCGTCATCGACATCACGGGCGGCATGTTCGGCGTCATCGCGATCCTTCTCGCGCTCCGCGAGCGCGCCGCGACGGGGAAGGGCTCGAAGGTGAAAAGCGCGCTTTTCGAGACGACCGCCTTTCTCATGGGTCAGCACATGGCCTACGCGGCGCTCACGGACGAGCCCGTGCCACCGATGGCGGCGCGCGTCTCGGCGTGGTCTGTGTACCGCGTCTTCACGGGGAAGGACGGCCAGCCCGTCTTCGTGGGCCTCATCTCCGACAAGCACTGGGAGCGTTTCTGCGAGGCCTTCGGCCGAGAGGACCTCCTTGCCGACCCTCGCCTTCTCACGAACAACGACCGCATCCGCGAGCGCGCATGGCTGCTGCCCGAGATCGAGAGGCTCCTGGCTGCCTTCACGCGCGACGAGATCATCGCCCGCTGCGAGAAGGCGGACGTGCCGTTCGCTCCGATCGCGCGGCCGGAGGACCTGTTCACGGACCCGCAGCTGAATCAGGGTGCCGGCCTATTGCCCACGACCTTCCCGGGCGGAGTCGAGACGAAGATGCCGCGCCTTCCCATCGAGGTGGGCCGCCACGACTTCGGGATCCGGCGCGACCCAGCCGCGATCGGCGCCGACACGCGCGACGTCCTGCGCGGCGCCGGCTACACCGACCTCGAGATCGACGCGCTTCTCGCGAAGGGCGTCGTTTTCGCACCGGGTCGCGGTTAGTCTTCCGAGGCCTTAACGCCTTAAACGCGATGGCTGCTGCGCGTGCGCGGCACGATTCTTTTCTATGGTGGACACGGTCGGAAAGAATTCGAACCGTGTCCGAGGTCGCTCTTTCGTTCTCGCTAACCGAGGCGGACGCGCCGACCTACCAGCTGATCGCCCGTGAGGCAGAACGGCTCCGAGCGCTAGGGCTGAGCCTCAACCGGATCGCCGAGCACCTCGGTGTTGACGGCAAGACGGTCGTGAAATCTCTCCGCTGGACGGCTACCGGACCCCAGGGACCTCTTAGTTGACTTTGGGTTCGTTTCGCAAACCGACGCTAGTCTGGCCTTACTTGCGCCTAACTTACGGCTCCTTCTCGCCCACACCAACGTGCCCGTCGGTGATCTCGGCGCCGTTGCAGGCGCTGGAACTCAGCCCTCGTCGCTTCGCCCGCTGCCCAAAACAGAAACGGTGGGCTGCAAAGACACTATCCGAGGGGACCTCCTTGCAGGTACCCATCGGAGGTTTCGTCATGGAGGTTCGGCATCCACCCTTCGTTCGAAGGTCAGCCAGGAGTCGCGTCGCGTCCCGAGCTGGTGATGGCAAGCGCACTGAACCGGCTAGGAGCTGGGCTAACGAGAACACGCAGATCGACACCGGACCGACTTGGACTCCCGGACTCAGCGACTTCATGGACGCCCAGCGAAGAAGGACGCAGAGGCGAAGGTCAAGGGTCGACTTTCCTGCCGAGATCCTAGCCGCCCGCGAATCCCTAGACGCCCTCTATGCCGCCTTCATGCGCAGAGGGGACCTGGATAAAGCGCACAGCGTCCTGTGCGAACGCATCAAGCTCCTTTCCCTCCCGAAATTCGTCCAGCCCCTGACTGCATCGGACGTACTCGAGGAGCGCATGGGACCAGAGAATCACGCTCTCACGCCGGGTCAGAAACCTGAGCCCGATTCGACACTATCTACAAGGGCGCTCTTAACGCGCCAACCAGGAGATGAATATGAGCACAAAGAAAACGACACCGATTGAAGCCTTCTCGGAACAGCGGGTAGAGCCCATACCACCAGACAGCACAACCTACGCGAGTCCTGCTGGTGGCGGCGGTCCCTGCAAACCGGAAACTCACTTTGATCCGATGATGGAAACAATCGTAAAGAGAGGTGCGCAGCGGCTGCTGCAACAGGAGCTAGCGAGCAAAGACAGCAACGGCCACGATGCGGCCGACCCCCGCCGAGTTCTGTTTTTCAAGTTGGCACAAGCAGATGGAACCAAGCCTCAGCTGGAGAAACTCAATCACGAGATCGCAAGTAATAACTCCGACTCGATTCTGCGCGAGCTGAAACTACGCGGGGCGGAGTTACTAATTCTAGAAGAGATGAGTCGCAAAGACGGAAACGGTCGCCCCGCAGCGAATCCCAGCCGGTTACTGTTCCTAGATATCGCCTGGAGAAACGAGATGAGGTCGATGCTGAAAGAACTTCAAGAGAACGTTCGGAGTCTGTTGATCGCAGGCGACCTTCAGGCGGAGCGTTCGGAGCGCGGCCCGCGAGTGGTCGGCGCTTGTGCGGTCGCGACGCAAACCGCAGGGCGCCGTAACGCGTAGACACTCAGTATATCGGTCGGTTCTCGAATCGAGCGCGACTGCAGATGCCGCCAAGGTCCGGTCACCAAGCTCGAAAAGGCAGGTTGTCTCACCATGGTTTCGTCATCCAAGCTCACGGCGAACCGCCGGAACGCCGGATTCTCAACCGGACCAAGGACCGCGGCTGGAAAGGGCGTTTCGTCGCGAAACGCTCTTAAACACGGGTTGCTTTCCGGCCAGTTGGTTCTTCCTGACGAGAGTGCCGCCGAGTTCGACGAGTTTCGCGAGCGCTTTACTAACGACCTCGCTCCGGTCGGCGAAGTCGAAGCCATCCTTGTGGAGCGGCTCGTGTTCGCGTCCTGGCGCCTTAGACGAGTCGTACGAATCGAAACCGCGGCGGTTCGTGCCCAGATGGAGCCCGGGTTCGGCGTCCCCGAGAACGAGAACTCTGAGGACCGCGTCTACTGGGCGATGGTTCGCGAGTCAAACAGCGGCAATCTTCTTGAGCGCCTTCGGCGGTACGAGGCCACTCTCGAGAGGAGCTTCCTTTCGACCCTACACGAACTCGAGAGGCTTCAGCTCGGTCGGGCAGGGGAGCGGACGTCCCCTCCTGCTGTCCTCGAGGTCAACGTGAATTCGAACGGCTAACAGCCCGTGGAAAAACGGGCTAAAGGCCCCGAGTGGACTGCGGTGAAGGGAATTGGGAAGTAGACGACCAGGAGAGAGCGTTCTGCGACGAAGTGCCGGTGAAGAGGGCGCTGTGTCTCCCAGAAGCGCCTGAAGGCCAACATGAGAGCGGAAAACAGGGCGAGAAGGCCGGCGAGGCGCCCCTGGAGGCCTCGTGGGGTGCCGACTCCGAGGACCTTCCGAAGGACGATCCCGAGATTGGCGGCCGCCACGTGAATCTGGAGGCGCTTGGCCACGTTCTTCTTTCCCCGGACGAAGACCCGTCGAAAGCCTCCCGTGTTGCAGACGTGCGCGAAGGAGCGTTCAGGATACTCGGCCCTCAGTTTCTGAAGAGCGCGCCCAGCTGCGCTGCGTACCCGCCGGTGGTTGCGGCGAAACGCCTCGCGCAACCGGAGCATCTTCTCGTGGCCCACCCGTTGTGCCACGGCCTTCCAGTTCCTTTTCTGCTTCTTCTCGGCGATGCAGGTGCGAAGGCCCATCGACTGAAGCTTCTCGATGACCTCGTCCGCGTGATACCCGCGGTCGGCCACGGCCTCCGCCATCCCTCCGGCGATTCCCGCCTGCATGAGGGCCTCGTCCGCCTGCGACGCGGTGATCGCTATCGTCGCCGGGTCTCCCTGGTCGGCTCCATGCACCTCGGCCGCCACGGTCACACCGCTGTCGACGTCGACCGCGTGCTCGGCCTTGTAGGCCATCCGCGTCGACCCGTTCTTCATCTTCGCGATCCGCGCGTCCTTGTCCGTCTTGCTTTTCCAGATCCGGTTCGAGACCTTCTTGTCAGGCCAGTTTCTCTTGCTGGCTCTTTCGGCCCCCATCAGTACCTTGTCCTGCCCGTAGGCCACGTTCGTACCCATCAGAAGGTCAAAGGGTTTCCGGAACGTGACTCTCACTTCGCCGTTCTTCCACGACGAGTTCGAAACAAGAAAGTCGAGAAGTTCGCGTTTTTCGCGTGGAGGCCGCTTCATAAAAAGCTGGTTTGCCTTTTCCGCGAGTTCGAGAAACCGTACACCGGCATCAACATATTACGGGGAGCAGTAATTGTCTGACAGAACATCAGGCGGCATAGCGGACGAGCTCATGGCGAAAGAAGTTGCTGACGTTGGTGGGAATTTGCTGGGTGGATCGCAGGTAAGAGCGGAGGCCGGCGATCATCTCGGGGCGGGTTGCGGGCCGGCGGCGGCCGAGGGCATTGGCCTTGACGTCGTGGTTGAGCAGCTCGTCCGGATTCAGATCGG
>CABEAM010000199.1_pt1 | contig 12732 bp, 12 predicted proteins | sample 3132391 | NCBI WGS metagenome assembly CABEAM01 (sample SAMEA5534343, study PRJEB31848) | metagenome | biome: tundra; feature: field; material: soil | place: USA | collected 2013-05 | depth 0.45 m
GGCTCGGCCCTGTTCCTGTTCCTCGGGCGAACCGACCTCGGCCGGATGATCCGGGCCACGGCCCAGGACAAGCGCGCCGCCGCCCTGATGGGTGTCAACACGAAGCGGATGACCTACGTCACGTTCGGGCTGGGCTCGGCGCTCGTCGGCGCGGCCGGCGCCCTGCTCGTCCCCGTGTACTACCTCTTCCCGCAGATCGGCGGCCCCTTCACGCTGAAGGCCTTTATCATCACCGTGCTCGGCGGGATGGGGAACATCCCCGGAGCCGTGCTCGGCGGCGTCGTCCTCGGGCTCGCCGAGTCGCTCGGCTCGGTGTACATCTCGCTCGGCTACAAGGACGCCTTCGGCTTCATCATCTTCGTCCTCGTCCTGATCTTCCTGCCCAAGGGGCTCCTCGGAAAGGGGCGCGCGTGAGGGCGGCCCGGATCCTCGGCGCGGCCGCGGTCATCCTCATCCCGGTGGCCACGCGGAACCCCTACGTCCTCCACATGCTGATCATGGTCCTCATGTGGGTCGTCCTCGGACAGAGCTGGAACCTGCTCGGCGGCTACACGGGACAGGTCTCGTTTGGCCACGCCGCCTTCTTCGGCATCGGAGCGTACACGGCCGGTGTCCTGATCAAGGGGGGTGCTCCTCCCGCCACCGCGTGGGCGGGACTGCTCCTCGGCGGCCTGACGGCCACGATTGCCGCGGCAGTCATCGGCTGGATCTGCTTCCGGCTGCGCGGCCCCTACTTCGCCCTCTCCGTGCTGGCCCTCGCGGAGGTTCTCCGGCTCGCTGCGGTGAACTGGAAAGCGCTCACGAATGGCGCGGAGGGCATCCTCCTCATCCCCGCCTTCAACACGAAGGCGTACTACTACTACATCGTCCTCGCCATCGCCGTTCTGAACTTCATCGTGGTTCGCTCCGTCATGCGGAGCAAGCTCGGCTACTACTTCCTCGCGATTCGCGAGGACCAGGACTGTGCGGAGTCGCTGGGCATCGACACGACGAAGTACAAGCTCTATTCGCTCCTCATCAGTGCCTTCTTCACAGGCGTGGCGGGAGCGTTCTACCTGAACTACATGAATTTCATCGACCCGGGCATCGTCTTCTCGATCCACGACATCTCCATCATGGTGATCCTCGTCACGATGCTGGGCGGCGTGGCGACCTACTGGGGGCCGGCGGTCGGAGCCGTTCTCTACATCCTCGTCTCCGAGATCTTTCGTGTGTGGCTGAAGTCGGGACATCTCGTTTTCTTCGGCATCCTCATCATCATCCTCATCATTTTCTTCCCGAACGGGATCGTCGGTACCTGGAACGAGCGGGCCGCCAGGAGGAGCCGCCGGCGTGCGCCGGCAGGTCCGGAGACGACATGAGCCTCCTCGAGCTGAGAGATGTCTCGAAGCGCTTCGGCGGTCTGCAGGCGGTCGGCCACATGTCCTTCACGCTCGAGAAGGGCGACATCCTGGGTCTCATCGGTCCGAACGGCGCCGGCAAGACGACGATCTTCAACCTCATCAACGGCTATTACCCGCCGACCGGCGGCACGATCCTGTTCAAGGGGGGCCGGATCGACGGCCTGAAGCCGCACACCGTCTGTCACCTCGGCCTGGCCCGGACGTTCCAGGTCGTCAAGCCCCTCGCCCGCCTCACGGTCCTCGAGAACGTCATGGTCTCCGCGTTCTGCCGCACCGACCGCCGCGAGGAGGCGCGCGCGATGGCTCTGGAAGCGACCGCCTTCACGGAGATGGAGGCGTGGCGCGACCGCCTCGCCGGGAGCCTGCCGCTCGGCATGCGAAAGCGCCTCGAAATGGCCCGCGCCCTCGCGACGAAGCCGGAGCTCCTCCTTCTCGACGAGAACTTCGCCGGCCTGAACCCGGCAGAAGTCGAGAAGACGATCGCGATCGTGAAGAAGATCCATGAGAACGGCATCACGATCCTCATCATCGAGCACATCATGCGCGTCATCATGGCCATCTCGCACCGCCTCATCTGCATCAACTACGGCGAGAAGATTGCCGAGGGCACGCCGCGCGAGGTGGCCGATAACCAGCAGGTCATCGACGCGTATCTCGGTGTGGCGAATGCTTGAGATCCGCGGGATCGACGTCGCGTACGGCGACGTGCAGGTCCTCTGGGACGTGTCCTTCGAGGTGAAGCAGGGCGAGATCGTCGCCCTCATCGGCGCCAACGGCTCCGGCAAGAGCACGACGCTCGCGACGATCTCGAGCCTGCTGAAACCGCGAAAGGGGGGGGTCTACTACGAGGGGGCCCCGATCCACACGCGGGCGCCCCACGACATGGTCGGGCTCGGCATCGCGCACGTGCCCGAGGCGCGCCGGCTGTTCCCGGAGATGACCGTGAAGGAGAACCTTCTCCTCGGAGCGCTCACGCCCGAGGCGAAGAAGACGCGCCCGGAGATGCTCGAGAAGGTGTTCGCGATCTTCCCGCGCCTCAAAGAGCGCGAGAAGCAGCAGGCGGGCACGCTCTCGGGCGGCGAGCAGCAGATGGCTGCGATCGCGCGCGGGCTCATGGGGAAGCCGCGCCTCCTCATGCTGGACGAGCCGTCGCTCGGCCTCTCCCCGATCCTCGTCGCCGACATCTTCAAGGTCATCCAGGACGTCCACGACGCGGGCGTGACGGTCCTCCTCGTCGAGCAGAACGTCTTCAAGACACTCTCGATCGCAGACCGCGCGTACGTGCTCGAGAACGGGCGCATCGTCCTCAGCGGCACGGGCGCCGCGCTTCTCGCAGACGACAACGTGCGCGCGGCGTACCTCGGCGTGTAGCGCCGGCGGCTGTTCGCAGAGTTGAGCGGCGAGCAGCAGATGTGCGCGATCGGGCGAGGGCTCATAAGCCGCCCGCGTCTCCTCCTGATCGACGAGCTGTCGCTCGGGCTGGCGCCGCTCGCGGTGGACAACCTGCTCGAGCTCATCGCGCAGATCAACCGGCAGGCCTACCTCGGGCTCTGAGACGGCGATGGCGCGCGGCCTCTCTCCCGATGCCGGCGGCCGGGGCCTCGCCGCCCTCTTCTTCGCGACCGTCACGGTGTTCGCGGACCTCTACATCACGCAGCCGATCCTGCCGCTCCTCTCCCGCGAGTTCGGCGTCCCGGCACCGACGGCGGCGCTCACGCTCTCGGTCGTCGTCCTCATGATCGCGCTCGTCTCGAACGCGTGGGGCCCGCTTGCGGACACCTTCGGCCGCAAGCCGGTGATGGTCTGGAGCTGCGCGCTGCTCGCCCTGCCGACACTCCTGTGCGCATGGGCGCCGACGCTTTCGGCGCTCGTTTTCCTCCGCGCGCTGCAGGGGATCCTCCTGCCGGGTGTCACGGCGGTCGCCGTGGCCTACCTCGGCGACGAGTTCGCCGGCCCGAAGCTGGGGCCGGCCGTGGGGGGATGGGTCGGCGCATCCGTGACGGGCGGGCTCACGGGGCGCGTGGTGAGCGGGTGGATCGCGAGCCACCTGAGCTGGCGGGCGCCGTTCCTCGTGTTCGGAGCCCTGACACTCGCCGGGGCGCTGGCCATGGCGCGTCTGCTTCCCGCGTCTCCGCGCCGGGGTCCCGTTTCGATCGGCCTGGCGTTTCGCGAGATGGTCTCGCATCTCCGCGACCGCCGCCTCGTGGGCGGCTTTCTCATCGGGGGCTCGATTTTCTTCGGGTTCATCGGGATCTTCACGTACCTCCCCTACTACCTCGCCGCCGCCCCGTTCGGCCTGTCGACCGCTTCGATTTCCGCGATCTATCTCGTCTACGGCGCCGGCGTCTTGACGTCCGTGGTCGTGGGAAGAATGTCGGGGCGTTTCGGGCGGAGAGCCCTCATGGCGACGGGATTCCTCATCGCCGCGGGAGCTGCGACCTTGAGTCTCGTTCGCTCGCTTCCCGTCGTGATCGTGTCGCTCGTCGTCCTCTGTGTCGGGATGTTCTTCGTCCAGGGCACGGCCCCCACGTTCGTGAACACGACCGCCCGGGAGGCCAAGGGTGGCGCGGGAGCCCTCTACACCACGTTTTACTACCTCGGGGCGACGTTTGGCTCGGTCCTGCCGGGCTATGCGTGGCAGGCCTTCGGGTGGCCGGGCGTCGTCGCGACGTGCCTCGCGGCGTTCGCGGTTGGCCTTCTGTCAGATCTCGCCCTCTGCGCGTAAACATGTCATATGATTCAGGCGCATCAGCGATTGAACTTCCCGGGGTGTTCCATTATCCTTTGCGTTATCCGAAACGTCCGGCCTAGAAGGAGAGACGCTCTCATGCCGATTTCCGCGCACCGCGCCCTGCGGACGACCGCCCGAGGCCTCATCGCCGCCCTTTTCCTGCTTGCGTTCGGCCGGGCTGAAGCCCAGGCCCTCATCAAGGTCAACGACAACATCAACTTCAAGGTCGGCATCATGATGCAGCCGCAGGCGGACTTCCAGGAGGTCCGCAACCTCACGGACGACGGCGGCGGCGGCTACCAGCAGAACTTGCTGATCCGCAGGCTCCGCTTCCTCATTGGCGGCCAGGTCGCGAAGAACGTTTTCTTCTTCGCGGAGACGGAAAACGGCTCGCTCGGGAAATCGACACAGGCCGTCGGCGGAGCCCAAGTGGCGAAGTCGCTCGGCACCGGCTTCAACCTCCTGGACGCCGTCGGCGAGTGGCGCATCGCGAAGGAATTCAATATCCAGTTCGGGGAGATAAGGGTGCCGATCAGCCGCGAGGCCCTGAAGGGCAGCACGAGCCAGTTCATGCTCGACTTCTCGGCCTACGCCTTTCCGACCAGCGCCGCGCTCCAGAACAACTCAGAGCGGGACACGGGCGTGATGCTACGCGGCTACTTCAACTGTGACCGTCTCGAGTATCGCGCGGGCGTGTTCTCGGGGTTCCGGGCGCCGGGGGTGAAGAACGCGACGCGCTTCACGGGCCGGCTGCAGTACAACTTCTTCGACACCGAGGTTTACAGTTTCGTCTCCCTCCCGGGTGGGTACTACGGCACGAAGAAGATCCTCGCGATCGGCGGCGCCTACGACACGCAGAACGACTTCCGCTACGCGTCGGCCGACATGTACCTCGACTGGCCGATCCCGCTCGGCTCGTTCGAGTCGACGATTCAGTACCAGTACATCAACGGCGGCAACACGTTCGCCGCCGCGCTGCCCCAGCAGAACCTCTTCACGATCGAGGGCGGCGTTTTCCTGAAGGGCCTCGGGATCGGGCCGATCGCGCGGTACGAGCAGAAGACGTTCACGGCCGCCAACGTGAACGTGCCGACCGCGCCGAAGAACGAAAGCCGCGTGGCCGTCGGGCTGAACTTCTATCCTTTCCCGAAGACTCCGAACGCCTTCAACATCAAGTGCTGGTGGCAGCGCGTCCAGCTCAAGCCCGGTGCCGCCCCGAACCAGGCCACGTCCGGATACGCCACGAACCAGTTCACGATCCAGATGCAGGTCTATTACTTCTGATTTCGTCGCGGAGGGGACGCCCGCTCGCCCGGCGCGTCCCTTTCCGCCGGTTTCCGCCGCAATCCCCACGAGCAACCGAACGACGGTGATTGCCGCGAGCGCGGCACTGGAGGCTTCCATGACGGGCATCCGCTGTAACCGTTCTTTCGCTCTCTCTGTCCTCTCGCTCACGCTCGCCTTCTCCGGCCCCGCGGCCGCCCAGGACGCCACAATCCGGATCGGAGCCGTCCTGCCCGTCACGGGCAAGGAATCGAAGATCGGGGGCGCCTTCAAGGCGGCGACAGAGTACGCAGTCAAGGAGGTCAACGACGCCGGCGGGCTCGACGTGGGCGGCAAGAAGATGAAGATCGACCTCGCCCTCCTCGACGACACCTCGGACGCGGCCCGCAGCGCGCAGCTCGTCGAGCAGCTCATGGCGCAGCGGAAGGTCCATGCGGTGATCGGCGGCTACGGCTCGCAGCTCGTCCAGGCACAGAGCGTCGTCCCCGACCGTTACGGCATCCCGTTCATTTCGGGCGGAGCGGGAGCGACGAGCATCTACGGGCGCAGCAAGTGGGTCTTCGGCGTCCTGTCGCCCGTCGAAAACCTCGCGTCCACGCAGATGGACTTCCTCTCGGATCTCGTCGCGCAGGGCAAGCTCAAGAAGCCGCTGAAGATCGCCCTCCTCATCGAGAACACCGAGCACGGGAAGGACTTCCAGAAAGGCGTCAAGGACTACGCGAAGGAGCATCCCGAGTTCTCGGTCGTCCTCGACGAGAGCTTCGAGCTCTACGCGCCCGACTTCAAGCCGCTCCTTGGCCGCGTCGCGGCCGCGAAGGCCGACCTTTTCATGTGCGACGCGCACCTCGAGGACTTCATCTCGATGCAGCGCACGTATACGCAGATGGGCCTGTACCACCAGATGCTCACATACGGCGCCCGCGGCGCGGACGAGGCCGGCCGGAAGGGCCTCGGCGCCGCGACGGACTACATCTTCGCGAGCGGTTGGTGGTCGGACCTCCTGCCGTATCCGCAGGTGAAGGCGTTCACGGCGAAGTGGAAGGCGGCCGCCGGCTCCGCGCCGCAGTGGTACCACGCGACCGCATACGAGGCCGTGCGTGCGCTCTTCGCGGCGATCCGGAAAGCCGGCTCGCTGAAGCCCGAGGCCATTCGCGCGGCGCTTGCCGGAATCGAGCTGAAAGACTCGATCCTGCCCGGCGGCGTCCTGAAATTCACGAAGACCGGCCAGGCCGTCATCCCCTTCGTCGTGACGCAGAACAAGCCTGGCGGGAAGGTCGACATCGTGTGGCCGAAGGAGGCGCGCACGGGCGAACCCGTCGCTCCGATGCCGAAGGGGTAGGCCGCCACGGCGGGATCGTGCAGCCGGCTCTGGACGTCGTCGTCAACTCGTTCCTCGCCGCGGGTCTGTACGCCACGATGGCGTATGGCCTCGCGGTGATCTACGGGGTCATGCGCATCATCAACCTCGCGCACGCGGGGATCATGATGCTCGGGGCGTACGCGACGTTCACGCTCTTCACGCGCTTTTCGCTCGACCCCTTTCTCTCGATCGTCGTCGTCGTGCCCCTGTTCTTCGCGGGCGGCGTCGCCCTCTACCGCACGGTCGTCCGCCGCCTCCCGCGATCGGGGTCGACGCCTTCGATGGAGAGCCTCCTCCTTCTCTTCGGCGTCTGGCTCGTCCTCCAGAACCTCGCGTACGTGCTCTGGAGCGGGGACACGCAGTCGATCCTGACCTCCTACACGCTCAGGTCGGTCTCCCTCCTCGGCGTGCGCGTGGGCGTCCCCGCGCTCGGGGTCTTCGGGATGTCCGCGCTCTCGCTCCTCGTCCTCGAATTCGTCCTCCACCGCACGTACCTCGGCAAGGCGATCCGGGCCGTCACCCAGAACCACGACGCCGCGCTTCTCTCAGGGGTGGACGCGGACCGGATCTCGGCGGTGGCGTTCGGCGTCGGAACGGCGTTCGCCGGGCTGGCGGGCACGCTTTTGTCCACGCTCTTCGCCTTCACACCCGACTTCGGCCGCAGTTTCCTCCTCAAGGCCTTCTGCATCATCGTGCTCGGCGGCCTCGAGAGCGTGACGGGTGTCGCCGCAGGCGCCTTCGTCCTCGCCCTCCTCGAAAATGGAACGGCGGCCTTCACGACCCTCCCGACGTCGCTCCAGGACGCCCTCAGCTTCACGCTCCTCGTCGTCACGCTCGTCGTGCTGCCGCAGGGGCTCCCCGGACTCTTTCGCCTCGTGCGCGACCGGGGGCGCGGGTGACCTCGAAGCGAGCGCTCGAGGCTGCCGGCATGCTCGCCGCAGCGGGTACGCTTTACTTCGCTCCTTCCTTTCTCGAGCGGGGCACCTTGAACGACGTGTGGAGCGTGGCGCTGGCCGTCGTGCTGGCCTCCTCGTGGAACCTCCTCGGCGGCTTCGCGGGCCAGGTTTCGATCGGCTACTCGGCTTTTCTCGGGATCGGCGCCTACACGACCGTGCTCCTCGCGCTGCGTGGCATGTCGCCCGTCCTTACGCTGCCTCTCGGCGCGCTCCTCGCCGCGGGCTTTTCGGTGATCATCGGCTACCCCACGTTCCGGCTGCGCGGGCCATACTTCACCATCGCCACGATCGGCGTCGGAGAGGCCGTGCGCGTCGTGGCCTCGAGCGTCTCGTTCGCGGGCGGCGCGAGCGGGCTCAGGATGCCCGCGGGCTCCTTCGACTTCGAGTCGAACTTCCGCTCGATGACGCTCCTCGCCGTGGCGCTCGTCTGGATCGCGCTCGTCGTCTCGCGGAGCGCCTTCGGCTCGGCCCTCGCCGCCGTGAAGCAGGACATCGATGCCGCCGAGGCGCTCGGCGTGAACTCCACGCGGCTGAAAGTCACCGTGCACGCCCTCTCGGCCGCGCTCGTCGGCCTGGCGGGCGGCCTGTACGCGATCAATTTCCAGTACGTCTCGCCCGGCTCGGTGTTCGACTTTCGCCTGAGCCTTACGATCGTCCTGATGCCGATCGTCGGCGGAGTCGGGACGGTGGCGGGACCGGTTCTCGGCGCAATCCTCTTCGGCTGGCTCCAGCTCAAGCTCCTGTCGATCCCGGCCCTGCTCAACTCCTCGCTCTTCATCTACGGGGCGCTCCTGATCGCCGTCATGCTCTTCGAGCCGAAAGGCCTCCTCGGCCTCGTGAGGCGGCTTTGGGCGCGACGCCTGCGGCGCTTCTACGTCGATGCCTGAGCCCATCGTCTCCGTCCGCGCGCTCACGAAGCGTTTCGGCGGCCTCGTCGCGGTCAAGGCCGTTTCATTCGACGTCGAGCCAGGCGAGATCTTCGGCGTCATCGGACCGAACGGGGCCGGCAAGACGACTCTCTTTTCGTGCCTGACGGGCGCACAGCGACCGACGTCCGGCTCCATTCACCTTCGGGGAGAGCGCCTCGACGGCCTGCCGGCCTGGGCCATCGCGCATCGCGGGCTCGTGCGCACCCACCAGATCGTGAGGCCCTTCCGCGAAATGACCGTGGCCGACAACGTGGCCGTCGGAGCCCGCTTCGGCAGGGGGCGAAGGCGCGGCGCTGACGAAAAGGGCCGGATCCGCGACATTCTCGCGCGCACCGGCCTCACCGCGCGCGCCGGCTCCCTCGCCGGCACGTTGACCCTCGGCGAACTCAAGCGACTCGAGATCGCCCGGGCCCTCGCGACCGAGCCCGACGTGCTGTGCCTCGACGAGATCATGGGAGGCCTGAACCCGGCCGAGATCAACGCCGCCATGGTTCTCGTGCGCGAGCTGCGCGATGCGGGTCTCACGATCCTCCTCATCGAGCATCACGTCCACGCGGTGGTCGGGCTTTCGGACCGGATCCTCGTGCTGAACTTCGGCGAGAGGATCGCCGCGGGGCGCCCTGAGGAGGTGCTGCGCGACCCGGCCGTCGTGGCCGCGTACTTCGGCGACGCCCCGGAGGAGGCGGCCCTTTGAGCCTCCTTTCCGTCGAGAGCCTCGACGTCTCCTATGGAAACGTGCAGGCCGTCTGGGACGTGTCCTTCCGCGTCGAGGCCGGCGAGATCCTCACGCTCGTGGGCGCGAACGGCGCCGGGAAGACAACTCTCCTGAAGACGATCGCGGGCCTTATCGCGCCCGGGCGCGGACGCATCCTGTTCGACGGCCGCGACCTCACACACCGGCCGGCACACACGCGGGCTTCTGACGGCCTCGTGCTCGTGCCCGAGGCGCGTCAGCTCTGGCCGGGCATGACGGTTCTCGAGAACCTCGAGATGGGGGCATGGGGAAAGAGAGCGCGGGCCGAGTCGGCGCGCACGCTCGAGGAGGTCTTCGTGATGTTCCCGGTGCTCAAGGAGCGCCATGCCCAGAAAGCCGGCACGCTCTCGGGAGGAGAGCAACAGATGTGCGCGATCGGCCGCGGCCTCATGGCACGCCCGCGCCTCCTCCTCCTCGACGAGCCGGCCCTCGGCCTTTCCCCGCGCCTCGTCCGCGAGGTGTTCGCCTCGCTTTCCGCGATTCGCAAGACCGGCGTCACGGTTCTCCTCGTCGAGCAGAATGTGGCGCACGCCCTCGCGCTCGCCGACCACGCCTGCGTCCTCGAGACGGGCCGCGTCACGCTCGCGGGCCGCGCGCAGGACCTCGCCGGCGACCCGCGTGTGCGGGAGGAGTTCCTCGGGGTCTCGGGCGTATGAGAAGGTGCCCGCTGACGGCTCTGTCGCAGCGGCCCGAGCGCGTGGCGCTGACATGGGGCGGGCGTCCATTCACCTTCGAAGAGATACGCGGCATGTCCGACCGATATGTCGACCGAATCGGAACGCTCGGAGTCCGTGCCGGCGACCGCGTGGCCGTGTTCGCCGAGACGTGCCCCGAGATCGTGGCGGCCCTCGTGGGCCACCTCGGCGCGGGCATCATCCACGTGCCCATCAACACCCGTTACCGCGCCGAGGAAGCCCGGCACATCCTCGAGGACTCGGGCGCCGCAGCTGTTCTCACGAGACGGAGCGACGGCTGCGCGATGGTCCTCGACGAAATCCTCGCGGAGAGAAGGCCGCCTCAGCTCCGCCACGTGCTCGATCTCGCCGATCTCTTCTCCCCTTCCCGATTCGAAGCAGTTTCTCCTTCTCCTTCTTCTCCTTTACCCGGCGCCGATGACATCGCCCTCCTGATCTACACGTCGGGCACGACGGGCAAGAGCAAGGGTGTCGCGCTGTCTCATCGCGCCCTCGAGGAGAACACGCGCGCGATCATGGATCTCTGGCGCTTCAGCGCGGACGACCGTCTCGTGCTCGCGCTTCCGCTGTTCCACGTGCACGGGCTCTGCCTCGGAGTCGCCGGCGCGCTCCTGACGGGGTTCACGCTTCTCCTCGAGGAGCGTTTCGACGCGGCGCGCGTCGTGGAAGCGTTCGCGAACGAGGGCGCGACGGCCTTCATGGGCGTGCCGACGATGTACGTCCGCCTGCTCGAGCATCTGGACGCTCATCCCGAGGGTGCAGAGGCGCTCCGGAAGGCGAGGCTCTTCACGGCCGGCAGCGCGCCCCTGCCGGCAGCCGACTTCGTCGCGTTCCGCGAGAAGACCGGCCACGCGATCCTCGAACGCTATGGAATGAGCGAGACGCTCTTCACGCTGTCGAATCCGTACGAGGGCGAGCGGCGGCCCGGCACCGTAGGGCTGCCCGTCCCCGGCTGCTCAGCGCGGCTCGTCGACGACGAGGGACGCGACGCTCGGGAGGGCGAGCTTGGAGAAATCCACGTCAAGGGCAACGGCCTCATGAGCGGCTATTGGGGACGAGAGGCCGACACGGCGGCCGCGTTCCGGGACGGCTGGTTCCTGACGGGCGACGTGGCGCGCAGGGACGCCGACGGGTACGTGACGATCCTCGGCCGCAAGTCGGTCGACGTGATCAAGAGCGGCGGCTACAAGATCTCGGCCCGCGAGATCGAGGACGTGCTCCGGCGGCACCCCGCGGTGAAGGACGCGGCCGTCGTCGGCCTGCCCGACCGCGTCTGGGGCCAGCGCATCGCCGCGGCCGTCGTGCTCATCGAGCCCCACGATGCGGATGCCGCGAAGAGAGCGTGTGAGGAGATCGCCGCCTTCGCGGCGTCGTGCCTCGCGGACTTCAAGAAGCCGCGCGACCTCCGCGCGGTAACCGAGCTGCCGCGCAACGCGCTCGGGAAGGTGCAGAAGCACCTCCTCGTGAAGTCGCTCGGTGAGGGCCCGGCCTAGCGGCCCGCCCGAGGAGGATCGATGCGACGTCTCGTCCCAGCCTTCACCGTGCTCTCGTGTCTCCTCACTGCCCGCCCCGCGGCCGCCGAGGTAGAGGAGCCGTTCGACGCCCTTTATGCGCGCCTGACGAAGGCCCGGGAGATTCTCGGCGTCGCGATGTCTCCGGATGGCTCGCGCGTCGCACGCGTGGAGCCGGTCCGGAACGAGAAGGCTCCGCGGGCGTCGCGCATCGTCGTACAGGAAGCGCGGCCCGGCGCCCCGGCCGTCCGGATCACGGCGTCGCTCGACGGCTCGCCCATCCGCGAAGGGAACGTCGCCTTTTCGCCCGACGGGAAGACGCTCGCGTTCGTCTCTTATGCTGGCGGGGCGGGCCTCTTCACGGCACCGGTTTCGGGCGGCCCCGCGTTGCGGCTCACGAAGCTCAGGGGCACGTTCTTAGAGCCGCTCTGGTCCCGCGACGGCCGGTCCCTCGCGGTGCTCGTCATCGAGAACCCCTCGAAGGAGCCGGGGCCGATGGGCCCCGCGGCCCGCGACGCGGGCGTCGTCGAAGAGCGGATCGACGAGCAACGCATCGCCGTGGTGGACGTGGAGACGAAGGCTCTGCACTTCGTGTCGCCGCCCGACCTCTACGTCTACGAGTACGCCTGGTCGGCGGACGGACGCGAGTTCGCGGCCGTCGCGGCGAAGGGTTCGGGCGACGACAACTGGTGGCGCGCCGAGCTCCTCGCGGTGGACGCGGCCTCGGGAGCCACGCGCCTCCTGTGGAAGCCGCCTCTCCAGATCGCGAACCCCGTCTTCTCGCCCGACGGCTCGACCGTGGCGGTCATTCACGGCCTCATGAGCGATCACGGTGCGACGGGGGGCGACGTGTTCGTGGTGCCGGCGGCCGGGGGCGCGGCGCGGAATCTGACCCCGGGGCGCCGCGGCTCCGCGGGTTTCCTGGCCTGGCCCTCCGCGTCCCGGCTGCTCGTGACCGAGCTCGCCGGCGAGGCCACCGCCGTCGTGGCGCTCGATCCGGTGACCGGCATGGCCCGCACGCTCTTCTCCGGAAACGAAACACTCTCGCCCGGCCGGGGCATCGGCCTCGCCCTCGCGCGGGACGGCGCGGCCTCGGCCGTGGTCCGCGA
>CABEAM010000204.1_pt1 | contig 12436 bp, 9 predicted proteins | sample 3132391 | NCBI WGS metagenome assembly CABEAM01 (sample SAMEA5534343, study PRJEB31848) | metagenome | biome: tundra; feature: field; material: soil | place: USA | collected 2013-05 | depth 0.45 m
GGATACCCGATCGGGGGCGGGACGCTCGACACAAAAAACGCGCCGGATCAGGGCGCGACGCGGATCGACTCGATGACGACCTGGGCCTTCGGGACGTCCTGGGCGCCCGTGGGCACGGCCTTGATCTTGTCCACGACGTCCATGCCGGCCGTCACCTTGCCGAACACGCAGTAGCCGATGCCCTGCGGCGAGGAGTCGCGGTAGTCCAGAAAGCCGCTGTCCTTCACGTTGATGAAGAACTGAGCCGTCGCGCTGTTCGGCTCGGAGGTCCGCGCCATCGCGACCGTGCCGAGCGTGTTCTTGAGGCCGTTCGCCGCCTCGTTCTTGATCGGGGCGCGCGTCGGCTTCTTGTTCATGGCCGCGTCGATGCCGCCACCCTGAACCATGAAATTGCTGATCACGCGGTGAAAGATCGTGCCGTCGTAGAACTTGTCGTTCACGTACTGCAGGAAGTTCTTGACGGTTTCCGGCGCCTTGTCGGGATAGAGCTCGATCGTGACGCTCCCGAGGGAGGTCTTCATGACGACGGTCGGATTCTTCACGGGGGATTCTCCCTTCAGGGTGGCGGTCGCGAGAAGCGCTCCGGCGAGAGCGAGGGCGAAGTGTTTTCTCATGCGCCAAAAGGTATCACGCCCGGGGGAGCCGCCGGGCGGCGAGGAAGAGGAGGGCCGCCGCGACCGCCTGGACCGGCAGCGCCAGAAGGAGCGCCGACTTGAGGTCGCCCGTGAAGACGCTGAGGCGCCCGATCGTATAGGGGCCGAGCGCGAGGCCGAGAATCGTCGTGTGCAGGATGAAGACCGCGGACGCGGTGGCCCTCAGCCGCGGCGGCACGAGCTCCTGCACCGTGGACGCGGCGGGCCCGATCCAGAGACCGGTGAGGACGACGGCGGGGAAGCTCAGGAGGAGAGCCGCCGAGGACGAGCGGAGCGAGAGAAGAACGAAGCCGAAAGGAATCGAGAGCGCGGCGGTCAGGACGCCGACGTACAGCCGGCCGCGGGGCGTCCTGCGGCGCCAGGCGTCGGCGAGGAGGCCGCCGCACGTCGCGCCCAGCCAGCCGCCCGCCGCGAGCATCCCCCCGAGAAGGAGGCCGACTCGCGCCACGTCGAGGTGGTGGACGCGCAGGAAGAAAGGCACGATCCAGAAGCTCGTCGAGTACGTCCCAAACGTCACGAGTCCGAAACCGACGTTCGACAGGACTAGCGGCGGGTTGCGGAAGACGATATCGAAGTCCTCGCGGCTCTTCAGCCTCAGCCCCTCGGCCCACGAGAAAACCGAGTAGAGCCCGGCGGCCAGCGCGATCCATTGCGGCGCCGTGCCGAGGAGCCGGGTCAGAGCCGCGGCGGCGAGCGCGAGGGCGAGAGCCGCTCCGAGGTTGATCGCGAGGCCGGGTGCCCCCGCGCCCGCCCGCGCGAGAGAGAAGAGCGTGAAAGGCGGCAGGAGGGATGAGATCTCGCGCATGAAGAGCCGAAGCGGATGCGGCTCGACGGGAACCGGCGGCGCTCCGAATCCGCCGCGCGGGGGCTCCTCGAGAGTGCGAACCCAGAGCGCGAGGAGGAGGCCGGGAAGGCCCACGACGAGAAACGCCGCCTGCCAGCCGCGCAGAGAAAACGGGGCCGTCCCGGCCGGAAACGCCGCGTCCCAGCGGTCCACGATGAGCCCGCCGATTCCGAGGCCGAGGCCAGCGCCGATAAAGATGCCGCTCGAGAAGAAGCCGAGCACGGCCGCGCGCTTCTCTTTGGGAAACCAGTCCGAGAGGAGCGAGTAGGCCGCGGGCGCGGCGCTCGCCTCGCCCGCCCCGACGCCGATGCGCGCGAGAGCGAGCGGCCCGAAGCCGCGCGCGAGGCCGGAGAGCGCAGTCATGAGGCTCCAGAACGCCGTGCCCCACGCGATGAGGCGCCGCCGGTCCCAGGCGTCCGCGAGGCGTCCGAGCGGAATCGCGAAGACGGCGAAGAAGACGGCGAAGACCGTGCCGTATAGAAAGCCGAGCTGCGCATCGGTGAGCTTAAGGTCCGCCTTGATGCGCTCGGCGAGGATCGCGACGATCTGGCGGTCGATGAAGTTGAAGACGTAGACGAGAACCAGGACGGCGAGAACGTACCAGGGGTAGGCGGGACCGTGCCCGGCTCTCTGGTCGCGAACGGGGGGCATGGTGCCGGGATTCTAGGGGACCCTCGAGGGCCGGCCGGGTTGCAATGCCCGGGACGGAAGCTCCGTCCAGCCCGGCGTGTGGGGAAAGGTGTTCCATGGCGCTCCGGTAAGACCTGCATAGCCCTTGCAGGAAAACAGTATTTCCTACGCACGCGGTGGCCGTCTCGAAGCGTCTTTTGAGGCGCGTAGCACGATTCGCCTCGGAGGGATACCTGGCATCTATCCTGCAGCGAGCTCGTGCACATGGACGGCGATCGAGCTGTCGCTAACCGCCCCGATCAATTTCACAAGGAGGTCTCTATGGCTCGCGCTCATCGTTATCTGGTTTCCATTCTCGCCGTCATCTGCTTGATCGCGATGGTCGGTTCCGCTGATGCACAAGGAAAGGGGAAGGGAAAGGAAAAGGAAAAAGGTAAACATCACCACCATTCCGGGCAGCAACTGCTCGGCGACAAGATCAAGACCAACGGTAACCACGTCATCCACACGAACGGCAAGTACACCGCTTCGGCCACCGTCAAGGACGGCAAGGTCGCGGGCGTCACCGTGAAGCACAGCGAGAAGGGGGCTGTGCCGGTCAAGAAATACAAGACCACGAAGAAGATGGCTGCGAAGAATGGCGAGTCGAATGGAATCAGCCTGGTGTCACACCGCAGCGTGCTGCCGCAGATCCAGGATCTGGGTATGACGTACATCGGCTACGCCTACATCGACGACTATGGCGACGAGTACATCTACTGGTTCCCGTACGAGATGATTTACGACGGAGATACGGGCGCCGTCGAATACGTTCCGGTCTACTAGAGACGCGGATCCGAGGCGCGCTGCCCCCTCTACATCGCGCTGGAGCCCATTCGCTCCTCCTTTCCCCACCGGAGATAGAAAGCGGGGAGGAGGAGGAGCGTCAGCGCCGTCGAAGAGAAGAGTCCGCCCGCGATGACGAGCGCCATCGGGTGCTCGATCTCCTGACCCGCCTTGTTCCCGCCGACGACCAGCGGGATGAGCGCGAACCCCGTGACGAGAGCGGTCATCAGGATGGGGACGAGCCGGTCGAGGGCGCCGCGCACCACGAGGTCGGGGCCGAACGGAACCCGTTCGACCTCTTCGAGGTGCCGGTAGTGCGAGAGAAGCATGATCGCGTTCCGCGCCGAGATGCCGAAGAGCGTCACAAATCCGACGAGCGCGCCAAGGGAGAGCGAGGTCCGCGAGAGGACCGCGGCGGCCACGCCTCCCACGAGAGCGAACGGAAGGTTGACGAAGACGAGGAGCGCCGGACGGAGCGACCGGAAGTCGGAAAACAGCAGGAGGAAGACTCCGGCCAGCGCGAGAGCCCCGACGAAGACGAGCTCGCGAAGGCTCTGCCGCGAGGCGTCGTAGTCGCCCGACAGCGAAACGGCATAGCCGGTGGGAAGCGGGAGCGATCGCAAGCGCCGGCGCAGCTCGCGGGAGAACCGGCTGACGCTCCCTGACGTGTCGCACGTCACGACGGCGCGCCGGCTTCCCCCTTGCCTGTTGATCAGGTTGGGCGCCGCCCGGATCGACACGTCGGCAACGGTCCTGAGCGGCACGACTCCGGATGCCGTCCTGATCGGCAGACTGCGGATGCTCTCGAGGTCGCTCCGGCTCTGATCGGGAAACTTCACCACGACCGGTATGATCCGCTCCCCTTCGAATACGTCCGCGACCTTCAAGCCGCCGAAGGCGGTCGTCACGGCTGCCTGCAGCTCGCCCAGAGTCGCGCCGAGGCTCGCCGCCCTCTGCCGGTCGAACCGGATGAACACCTGGGGCGCATTCGCCTGGTTGTCGGCCCGGACGTCCCGCGCGCCCGGTATCGACGACATGATGCGCTCCACCGCGCCCCCGAGCTCGTGCAGGCGATCGAGGTCGGATCCCGAGATCGAGACCGCCACCGGGGCCGGCTCTCCCCCGGTCACCTCTTCCAGCCGCTCACGGAAGAACTGACTGACGCCGAAGACGAACCCAGGGACGCCTTCGAGGCTCTTTCGGATCCGGGAGACCGCGCCCGCGACGTCCGCACCCGGTTCGAGCGCGACGTCGAACTCGCTCGACTCGGGTCCGGAGACCTCGTCGGCAAGCTCCGCTCGTCCGGCGCGCTGGGCGACCGAGACGACGCCTGGCACGCGCAGGAGGCGCTCTTCGACCGTCTTCCCCACCGCCATCGACTGCTCGAGCGACGTGCCGGGGAGCCCGATCATATGGACCGTGAAGTCGTCCTCCTGAAAGGCCGGCAGAAACTCGCCGGCGAGGAAGGGGAGAGCCGCGATGGACGCCAGAGCGAGAACGAGCGCCACGCCCGCCAGAATCGCGGGATGCCGCAGCGAGGCGGGAAGCATCCTCCCGTACGATCTCTTCAGCGTGCGGGCCAACCACGCTTCGGGCCGCTCGGCGGACGCTCCGGACAGGAGGAGCGAACAGGCAGCCGGGACGACGAGCAGGGCGACGCCGAGCGAAGCCAGCGTCGAGAGGACGTACGCCTGCGCGAGCGGCGAGAAGATGCGGCCGGCGACTCCCGAGAGGAAGAAGACAGGAGCGAAGACGAGCGCGACGAGAAACGTGGCGTAGACGACTGAGCTCCGCACCTCCAGCGAGGCGTCGAAGATCACGTCGTGGGCCGGGCGCGGCGCAGTGAGCCGCCGGTTCTCGTTCAGCCGGCGGTGGATGTTCTCGACGTCGATGATGGCGTCGTCCACCACCTCTCCGAGGGCGATGGCGAGCCCCCCGAGCGTCATCGTGTTGATCGTGGCGCCCATGGCTCGCAGGACCACGACCGCCGCCAGGAGCGCCAGCGGTATAGACGTCAGACTGATCAACGCCGTCCTGAAGTCGAAGAGAAAGAGGACGAGGACGATCGTCACGAGGATGGCCCCGAGCCCCAGCGCCTGGCGCAAGTTCTTCAGCGCACCCTGGATGAACGACGCCTGACGGAAGAGACCCCGGTTTAGCCTCAGACCGGCCGGAAAATGACGAGCGAGATCCTCCAGTGCTGCATCGACGTCGGCCGTCACGCGCAGCGTGTTCACGCCAGGCTGACGGGAAATGAGGAGCACGACGGCGGGATGGCCGTTCAGGCTGGCGTCTCCAATCGGCACGCCCGGCCCCAGACGGACCTCCGCGACGTCGGAGAGACGGAGCGCCGCGCCCTGGCGAAAGACCACGACCGCGCTCCCGATATCCGAGACTCCTTGCGCTTGCGCCTCGGTGCGGATCGTCAGCCGCTGCCCGTAAGAATCGAGGAATCCGGCGGGCCCCACCGCCGTGGCGTTCCGTGCCGCCTCTTCGATGTCGTGCAGCGACAGGCCGCGGTCGCGCATCGCCTGCGGCGAGACGATGACCTGGTTCTCCGCGACGCGCCCTCCGTAGACGACGACCTTCGAGACGCCGGGGACGGCCAGGAGCCGGGGCTTCAGCGTCCAGTCGGCGAAGGTGCGCGCAGCCAGGGGGTCGAAGACGCCGTCCGACGTGATGCCGATCACCTCGATCGTGCTGGACGCCGATGTCAGCGGAACGATCTCCGGAGGGACGACGCCCGCGGGTAGGTCGCGCGCGGCGGTCGCGATCCGTTCCGTGACGAGCTGGCGATCCCGATAGACGTCGGTATCGTCCTCGAAGATCGCGGTCAGGCTGGACACGCCCGGCATCGAGATCGACCGGAGGGTCTTCAAGCCCGGTGAACCGCTGATCGAGCGCTCGAGCTGCACGGTGACGAGGGCTTCGACCTCCTCCGCCGAGAGGCCAGGAGCTTCCGTCTCCACGGAGACCTGCGGCGGAGCGAACTCCGGAAAGACGTCCATGGGAGACCGCGCGGCGGTCAGGAACCCGTAGACCACCAGAACGCCCGCGAGGAAGAGGACCAGCGCACGGTTGCGCAGAGAGAATCCGACGAGGCGACTCAGCATCTCAGTCGACGGCCGCGGGTTCGAAGGCCGCCTTCAGCCGTTCCGATTCCAGAAGCTGCGCTCCCTGAATGACGACCCGCTCGCCCGCGACAAGCCCTGAGGCGACGCCGACCCGGTCCGAGGCCGAGACGCCTGCCTTGACGAGCCGCCGGCTGAATAAGTTCTTCCCGTCGGCGACGAAGACGACGGAACCCTCCGGCTCGAGCAGGACCGCCGAGGAGGGAACCGTCAAAGAGGGTAAGGCTGGCAAAGAGATCTCGAACGTGGCGAGAGTCTGTGGTCGAAGCCGCTTCGAGGGATCGATCGCGGCAATCCGGGCGGTGAAGTCCCGCGTGTCCCGGCTGGCCGAGCGCGAGAGGGCGACGATCGTTCCAGCGAACGTGAGCCCAGGCAGCGATTCGGTCCGGATCACGACTCTCTCTCCGACCGTCACGTACGGGAGGTCCGCCTCGGGAACGTTCGCCAGGCCCCAGCTCCCGCTCGAGGACGGAAACGAGTCGGCCGCATGGGTCAGTCCGAGGTTCGCCCGCTTCGCGTCGGCCTGGGCGGCGGTTGCGCGCGCCTGCTCGAGCTCGGCGCGAGCGGTATCCAGATCCTGTCCCGGGGTGATCCCCTCCGCGTGGAGCTTCGACATGCGATTGAAGTTCGCTTCAGCCAGGCGACGCTTCGCATCGGCACCTTCCGCCTCGCTCAGCGCGGCCTGCTCTTCGGGAGTCCAGGGCACCGCCGCGAGCGTGCCGGAGAGGGTGAGGAGAGGCTGAAGGCGCGCCGACGACACGGTCTCGACCTGAATTCCCGCGGCTCGGATCGCGTCGTCGGAAAGGGTGACGGTGGAGGAAGGCGTCTTGGACGCCTTCGCAGCCGGCGTCTTGGCGGTTTTCTGGCAACCGGTCTCGAGGAATCCGATGGCGAGCATCACGAGGCAGAGTCGTGCGGCGTTCCCCCTTCGAGTCCGGTTACCGGACGATGCCGGCGCCGATGCGCTGTTCCTACCGACCAGATCTCCTCGCGTCACTGGAAGCGACATGCTTCGACGAGGATCGCATATTGGCTCTGGGACGTATCGATCGCGATGCCGACCGCGACCAGTCCTCGATCTGCCACTTCACGAACGCGACCTCGCCGTCGCGGGTCACCGCCTGAAGGCGCACCCGGCCCGTGACCATTCCCTCCGGCGCGCGCACCTCGAAGTGCGTCTCGCCGGGCGCGGCGCGGCCCGTGAGACTTGCAAGGATGCCAATGGCAAGGACGACCCGGGCCTGCGCGGGCCCCGCCCCATGCCTAGCCCGCGCCGCCAGGCCCCACCATCTTCGAGGGATCGACCCACGCGTCGAACTGTTCGGACGTGAGGAAGCCGAGCTTGAGGGCGGCCTCCTTGAGTGTCAGGCCTTCCTTGTGGGCCGTCTTCGCGATCGCGGCCGCGTTGTCGTACCCGATGTGGGGATTCAGGGCCGTGACGAGCATGAGCGACTTCTTCACGAGGTCGTCGATGCGCGCGCGGTCGGCCTCGAGCCCCTCGGCGCAGTGAAGGCGGAAGCTGCGGCACGCGTCCGCGAGGAGGCGCGTCGACTCGAGCACGTTGTGGATCATCACGGGCTTGAAGACGTGCAGGTCGAAGTTGCCCTGGCTCGCGGCGAACGCGACGGCAGCGTCGTTGCCGTAAACCTGGACGACGACCATCGTGAGGGCCTCGGCCTGCGTCGGGTTCACCTTGCCCGGCATGATGGAGCTCCCCGGCTCGTTCTCGGGGATGCGGAGCTCGCCGATGCCGCAGCGCGGGCCGGAGGCGAGCCAGCGCACGTCGTTCGCGATCTTCATCAGCGAGCCGGCGAGCGTGCGGAGCGCGCCGGAGGCGAACGCGAGCGCGTCGTGCGCCGCGAGCGCCTCGAACTTGTTCGGCGCCGAGACGAAAGGATGGCCCGTCATCTCCGCGACGCGCCTCGCGACCCGGACTGCGTACTCGGGATGCGTGTTGAGTCCCGTGCCCACGGCCGTGCCGCCGATCGCGAGCTCGAGGAGGTGGGGGAGCGCCTGCCTGAGGTGCGCGATCCCGTGGTCGAGCTGCGACACCCAGCCGGAGATCTCCTGGCCGAGCGTCAGCGGCACGGCGTCCTGCAGGTGGGTGCGGCCGATCTTCACGATGTCCTTGAACTCTCGCGCCTTGCCGTCGAGCACGTCGCGCAGCTTCTTCACCTCGGGAAGCAGCCGCTCCTCGATCTCTGAGACCGCCGCGATGTGCATTGCGGTCGGGAACGTGTCGTTCGAGGACTGCGACTTGTTCACGTCGTCGTTCGGGTGGATGGGCTTTTTCGAGCCCATCACGCCGCCCGCCATCTCGATCGCGCGGTTGCCGATGACCTCGTTCACGTTCATGTTCGTCTGCGTGCCGCTCCCGGTCTGGAAGACGACGAGGGGGAAGTGCGCATCGAGCTTGCCGTCGATGACTTCCTGCGCGGCGGCCGCGATGAGCTTCGCGCGATCCCCGGGCAGCAGCCCGAGCTCCTGGTTCACCTCGGCGGCGGCCTTCTTCAGGATGCCGAACGCCTTGATCATCGGGCGCGTGAACCGTATCTCGCCGATCTCGAAATTCTGGAGCGAGCGCTGCGTCTGCGCGCCCCAGTAGCGGTCGGCCGCGACCGCGATCTCTCCCATCGTGTCCTTCTCGATCCGTGTCGACATGGCGTCCCTCTCACGTCCTGGAACGGGGCTGACGATCTTAGTCTTGCCCGCGCTTTTTCTTCGAATAGCGCCCGGCGGGTAGACTTGCGGCCGTGAAGGCCATCCGCATCCACGCTCCCGGCGGACCGGAGGCGCTCCGCCTCGAGGAGATCGCCGACCCGTCTCCGAAAGCCGGCGAGGCGCTCGTCCGCGTCGAGGCGATCGGTCTCAACTTCATCGAAGTTTATTTCCGCCTCGGCCTCTACAAGCCCGCCGGATACCCGTTCACGCCGGGCGGTGAGGTCGCGGGCGTCGTGGAAAGCGTCGGACCAGGCGTCACCGGGCTGAAGCCGGGCGACCGCGTGGCGACCGTGAACGCGCAGGGCGCATACGCGGAGAAGGCGCTCGTCTCCGAAAGCCGCCTCGTCGTGATTCCGGACGGCGTGTCGACGACGCAGGCCGCGGCGGTGATGCTCCACGGCATGACGGCCCACTACCTCGCGACGTCCACGTATCCTCTGAAGAAGGGTGATACCTGCCTCGTCCACGCGGTCGCGGGGGGAGTCGGCCTGCTCCTGTGCCGCATCGCGAAAAACCGCGGAGCGCGCGTGATCGGGACGGTCTCGACCGAGGAGAAGGCGGCGAGGGCGCGGGAGGCCGGGGCGGACGACGTGATCCTCTACACCCGGAGCGATTTCGTCGCCGAGACGAAGCGCCTCACCGGTGGCAGGGGCGTCCAGGCCGTCTACGACTCGGTGGGGAAGACGACGTTCGAGAAGGGTCTCGACGTCCTCGCGCTGCGCGGCATGATGGTGCTCTTCGGGCAGTCGAGCGGCCCCGCCGGACCGCTCGATCCCCAGATCCTCAACCAGAAGGGCTCGATCTTCCTGACGCGGCCTTCGCTCTTCCACTACATCGCTTCGCGCGAAGAGCTCCTGGCGCGCGCAGGCGACGTCCTCGCGTGGGTGAAGGACGGCTCGCTGCCGCTTCGCATCGACCGCACGTTCCCGCTCGCCGAGGCCGCCGCGGCGCACCGCGCGCTCGAGGCGCGCGAGACCTCTGGAAAGGTGCTGCTCCTGCCGGGGTGATCAGCTCGGGTCGCGGCGTTCGACGGTCTGGCTGAGCAGTCCTTCCGCCTCGGCGCCGTCGGGGTTCGTGCGCAGGAGCGCCGCCACGTCGGCCTCGCCCCGCGCGGCGATTGCGCGCTCGAGCGCGTCTTCGTTCACGCGCCAGCCGACGGCCCGGTTTCCCCCTTGCGCCTGCGCGCGCCGAAGAGCGGCTTCGACGAGGCCGAGATGGTCGCGGAACGAGGCGAGATGGGGATGCGCGCGCGAAAGCGGCTCGATCGAGAAGCCGAGAGACAGGGACACGGAGCGGCCGCCGGCGCCGGGGGGCGTGCGCACGTTCTCGGCGACGGAAGCCCTGAGGCGCATGGCGAGCGAGCGCGCTTCGCCGGCGAACCGGATGCGCGCGATGACGAGGAACGCGATCTCGGTCCAGCGCGCGACGACGCTGCCGCCCCGCACGACCGGCAGGAGGGCGCGCGCGGTGTCGCGCAGGAGCGCGTCTCCCACCTCGCGCCCGCCCGCGTCGATCCGGTCGAAGTCGTCGACTTCCGCCAGCATCAGGGCGACGTGCTCCGGCGGCGGATCGCCTTCCCGCGACGGCCTCCGGGCCGGCGCGAGGAGGGTCCCGATCGCGGCGTCGATTAAGCGCCGGTTGTGAACGCCGGTGAGGGCGTCCGTGAGCGACGTTTCGGCGAGGAGCGTCTGCGCGTCCTTCAGCTCCTCATCCCGGCGCTTCAGCTCGTCCTCGAGGGCGCGCACGGAGGCGGCCGACCGGCGCGCGAGGAAAGCTCGCACGGCCCATCCGATCCCGACGCCCGCGAGGAGGGCGAGTCCGCCGAGCCAGGCCGACCCGGCGGAGATGGTCACTTGAAGCCGCGCACCGCGTGCGGGCGGTAAGGTGCCTCGAGCGCGCGGATTTCGTCGTCTAGAAGCGTCACGTCGAGCGCGGAAAGGGCCGCCTCCAGATGGGCGAGCTTCGTCGCCCCAATGATCGGCGCCGTCACGGCGGGGCGCGAAAGGAGCCAGGCGAGCGCGACAGCCGCGGGCGGCACGCCGCGCGCGGCCGCGACGTTCTTCACCGCCTCGATGACGCCGTCGTCGGACGGATGGTCGTACAAATTCCGGGTGTAATCGTCGGAGGCGGCGCGCGGCGTCGCGGCCGTGTCGGCGGCGTTTTTCCGCGTGCCCGCGAGAAGGCCGCGCGCGAGAGGCGACCACGGGATGACCGCGATTCCTTCCTCCACGCACAGCGGAAGCATCTCGCGCTCTTCCTCGCGGTAGAGGAGGTTGTAGTGGTTCTGCATCGAAGCGAAGCGGGCGAATCCCTTCGCGTCCGAGAGCGCGAGCGCCTTCGCGAAACGGTACGCCGGACCCGAGCTCGCGCCGATGAAGCGGACCTTTCCCTGCTTCACGAGGAGGTCGAGCGCTGCGAGCGTCTCGTCGAGGGGCACCGCGTGGTCGAAGCGGTGAATCTGGTAGAGGTCGATCGTCTCGACGCCGAGGCGCTTCAAGCTCGCCTCGCAGCCCTGCACGACGTGCTTTCGCGAGAGCCCGCCCATGTTCGGGCCGGACGACATCGGGAAGTTGACCTTCGTCGCGAGGACGATCTCCTCCATCCTTCCGTACTCGCGCAGGGCGCGGCCGGTGACCTCCTCGCTGACGCCGAGCGAGTACATGTCGGCGGTGTCGAAAAAGTTGATGCCGGCCTCGAGCGCGCGGCGGAAGAACGGCTGTGCGGCGTTCTCGTCGAGGACCCACGGCCGCCATTGCGGCGTTCCGTAGCTCATGCAGCCGAGACACAACCGCGAGACGGTGATTCCCGTGCGGCCGAGGGTCGTGTACTTCATCGCGGAGAGCCTAGCAGCGATGGGATCCCGCGTCAGTACCAGTGGGCCTGAAGTCGCCTTTTTCGATCACCGTTCGTTGTTCCGGAGAGGCTAGGGGCCGAGTCTCTTGACGCACGAAGGACTCAGAAACAGGTGCCGAGGGCCAAGCCGACGCCGACGCGCCGCAGCCTGATGTCGTTGTCATCTTCGCGGCTCACCTCGTGCTGGGTGAAGTATGAGCCATCGATCGTGGCGTCGAGGTGGAGCTTTGCGCCGAGACGCCGGCGCATCCCGATCGAAACGTTCGCGTGCCCTTGCGAGATCCTCACGACACCGCCTTCCGAGCGGAGACTGTTGACCGACGGCAGCCAGCCGCCGGTCACTACGCTCGTCAGCGACAGCGCCCGGCCGATCGGCAGCTCGAAGCGCAGCGTAAGGAGCGGCACGGGTAGCTCCTGTGTCAGGAAGTCTTCACTCGTCTCGGCATCGCGCGTGGTCGCTGCCAGAGTGCCCTGGAGGCGGAAGTCGAGAAGAACGTAGGAGAAACCGACTCCGGCGGCGACGCTGCCCCCGCCGGCAAGCTGAGCCAGCGGTCGCTCGTAGAGGGCGTTCACCCGGAGGAAGAAAGGGCGTGTCTCCAGACGAGTGCCGCCCTGGAGTGTGGCGCCGTTGAAGAAAACGTCGCCCGGCAGGGTCGTGGAGCCGTAAAGAAGGAGTGCATCGACACTCAGCCGGAGATCGGAGCCGCTGCGGAGCCGCCGTACCACCTCGAGACCGAAGCTTTCTGAAGTCTCGATGCCAAGGTCGTGGCGCAGGTCGA
>CABEAM010000210.1_pt1 | contig 11968 bp, 6 predicted proteins | sample 3132391 | NCBI WGS metagenome assembly CABEAM01 (sample SAMEA5534343, study PRJEB31848) | metagenome | biome: tundra; feature: field; material: soil | place: USA | collected 2013-05 | depth 0.45 m
TCCCCGCGTAGCCCGTCATCTCGACATACGCGCGGCCGAGTGGGGTGCTGCTGCCCGGCACTGTCACGTCGCAGGCGCCTTCCCAGTACGTCACACGAGTCGACTTCCCCGTCACGAGCTCCTGATCCTTCACGAGCGGGACGACCTCCGCCGCGACTCCCGCGCGCGGCACGCGGAGGACCCACCGCGCGGGATAGCTCGCTCCGCTTGCCGCGCTCTTCCAGCGGGCCGTCTCCTCGAGCGTGAAGTCCGAGGCGCCGAGCGGTATCGCGCGCCCGTCCTTCTCCACGAGCGTCCCGGCCGAGAAGCGCGTGGGCGATCCGGCCGAGCCGCGCATCCGGTAAAGCATGAGATCGCGCCCGTCGAGAAGGTGCAACGCGAACCAGTCCCAGCCCGCGGTGTCCTTTCCGATCGAGCCCGAACCCCACTCGTGGTCGAACCACGAAAGTCCCGTCACGGCTTCGCTCTTTCCGCCGCCTGTCCACCAGCCCTCGGAACGGAGGCGCGTCAGGCTCACGTACCGGCTGACGGCTTCGCTTTCGGGTCCCTTGCGCGAAAGGCCGCCCGCGCCGTGGAGGACCGGAGGCTTTTCGGGCGTGAGGACGAGCGAAATCTCCTCGCCGCCGTCTGAAGCGAAAAGAACGAGCTGGCCTCCAACTTCCTCGAGTCGCCAGTCCTCGTTCGCGACGGAGAGCCGGTCCTCGCGCGCGAAGGCCGCTCCGACGCCCGTCCGGTGAATTCGCTCGGTGAACCGGAACGTCCCCGCTTGGACGTCCGTCCGCGCGAAATGTGCGAGGAAGAGATCGCGGGCGGCGAAGGCCGAGGCGCGCGGCGCCGCGTCGCCGGAGATGCCGGTTCGGAAGAACGTGAGCTGGTAGCCGAGCCGCTTCCCCGAGCGCGTGTCGAGCTGACCCGTCACGTACCACCACTCCACGCGCGCGTCGTCGTGCGACCCGTGGTCGCGGGGGAAGAGGATTTGCTGCTTCGGATCGAGAGGCTTGAAGCGTCCGTTCGTCTTCGTGCTCTCGATGCGCGAATCGAGAGCGAGTGTTTCTTCGAAGGGGAAGAGGGCGAACGCCCCGGCAAGGGCAAGCGCCACGGCGAGAACCTTCAAAATCCTCCTCCTATTCTTCCTTGAGCGCCGCCGCGACGTCCGTCGCGGCCGCAAGGCCGGCGGGACGCGAGGCGGCGGCGAGCGTCGCGAGGAGGACGAGGCCGAGCGCGGCCGCGAGGAAGCCCCACGGCGCGTGCATCGCAATCGTCCAGCCGAACGACTGACGGTTGATGACGTGGACGAGGACGAGCGACATCGCGCCGCCCGCGAGCGCCCCGAGGCCCGCTCCGAGGCCGCCGATCGCGGCCGCTTCGTAGCGGATGGCGCGCTTCACCCGCGCGGCCGAGGTGCCGAGGACGCGCAGGAGGCCGATCTCGCGCCGCCTTTCCAGAACGAGCGCCGTCAGCGTGTTGAAGACGCCGAGCACCGCGACGGCGAGCGCCACCGCCTCGAGCGCGTATGTGACGGCGAACGTGCGGTCGAAGATCTTCAGGACGATTCTTCGGAGCGTCGCGTTCGTCCGCACCCGGAGCGCGAACCGTCCGCGCAAAGCCGCCGCCACGCGGCGCGCGCCCTCCTCGGGCGAGACTCCGTCCTTCAACGTCACGGCGACGGTCGAAGCGCCGGCGAGCGGCCAGAGCCTCTGGAAATGCGAGCGGTCGAGCGTGACCGTGCCACGGTCGTTCGAGTAGTCCGTGTAGATCCCGGCGACGCGCACCTGGACGGGCCCGCGGTCGGTCGGGAGCTCCACGAGCTCGCCCACCTTCACGCGGAATTTCTCGGCGAACGGCTCCGAGATCATCGCCTCGTCCTTTCCGAGGGCCTCCGTGAAGACCTTCCTCGTGTCGCGCCCGTCCACGAGTGGCAGATTCCCGTGTTTCGCGATGAACGCGAAGAGGCGCGAGCCTACGGTGAACGGCACTCCATTCCTCGTGGCTGAGAAGGCGAGGGACGCGTCGACGTCGTCCACGCCCGGCACCGCGCGCACGAGGTCGATCGCCTCGTCCGGGATCCGGCCGAAGGACGGGCCGGACCTTCCGCTCGCCGGCGACAGGAAAAGATCCGAGGCGAGCGTCTGGCCAACCCACGTCGCGACCGTCGTGCGGAAGGAGCCGACCATGACCGCGACCGAGACCATCATCGCAAGAGCCATCGTGAGCGCGGCCACGGCCACCGACGTGCGCGAGAGGCTGCCCGTCAGGTTTGCTCGCGCGAGCCGCGCTTCGACGCCGAAAAGGCGCAGAGCCGGCCGGTCCAGGCGCGCGGCCGCGAACATCACGGCCGCGGGCGCGAGCAGCGAGACACCCGAGACGATCAGGAAAACCGAGACGAATCCGAAGAGCGGCAGGCCGTTGACGGGTCCGGGCCGCGTCGCCAGGAACGCGAGGACGAGAAGGGCGGAGCCCACGAGTGCGAGCGGGCGTGTCCTTCGGCGGCGCGCCGCCTCGACGGAGCCGTGGCGCATCGTCGCGGCGGGCTCGACGCTCGCGGCCTCGAGGGCGGGAGCGAGCGCCGACAGGACGGACGAGACGACGCCGACCGTGAACGCGAGGAGCAGCACGAAAGGGTCGAGGTGAAGCGCCGGATGCGCCGACGGGAGGTAGATCTCGGTCGCGGTGCCGCCCACGAGAAGGAGCGCGCCCTTCGCAAGCGCCACCCCGAGAGCCGTGCCGGCCGCACTTCCGAGGACGCCGAGCGCGAGACCCTCGGCGAGGAACACGGCGAACACGGACCGCTTCGAGGCCCCGAGCGCCCGGACCGTGCCGATGTCCGTGCGTCGCCTCAGGACCGAGATGGACAGCGTGTTGTAGACGAAGTACATGCCGACGAGAAGTGCGATCAGACCGAGGGCGGAAAGGTTCACGCGAAACGCGCGCACGAGGCGATCGACGGTTTCCGTACGCCGCTCCGGGCGCCCGGCGGTCGTGCCCGGGGGCAGCGAGGCGCGGATCTCCTCCTCGAAACGCGCGCGGTCGTCTTCCGAGAGGCCGGGCGGCAGGACGACGTCGATGCGGTCGAGACGGCCGACCTTTCCGAATGCCTCCTGCGCGACCGCGAGGTCCATGAACACGATCGAGCCCGACGCCGCGCGCGCCGCCCCGGTGGGGCGCAGCACGGCAGCGACGCGAAAAGTGCGTTCGACGGAGTTCGTGACGAGAGAAAAGGACGAGCCCGCGCGCAGAGAGTGCCGCGCCGCGAACGCTTCGGTCACGAGGATCGAATCCCGGTCGAAGACGGAAAAGAGATTGGCTTCGGGAGCAAAGGAATATTCCCGCGCCGCCGCGTCCGCGAGCGGGTCGATGCCGAGCACCTCGACGACCTCGCCGTCGGCAGCGCCCGCCGCGGCCGTGTCGGTGATCGCGGGCGCGAGCGTCGCGCCCGCGCGGCGGAGCCAGGCAAGGCGTTCGAGCGCCGCCTCGGGAATGCCCGGGCCGTCCGCGAGCACCGTAATTCCGGCCTTTCCGGCGACGAAGTCCACGGTGTCGGAGAAGGACGACAGGACCGACGCGTTCGCGAGACGGATCGCGGCGATCGTGGCGACGCCGACGGCGATGCCAGAAACCGTGAGGAGAAACCGGAGCCGGTCCACCGCGGCCGGCCGGAGGACGAGCGGACCGATCAGCGAGCAAAAGCCGCAGCGAAGACCGGGGCTCGAGCCGATCATGGCTCGAGCCGTCCGTCGCGCAGACGAAGGATGCGCGAGGCGTGCGCCGCGGCTTCGGCCGAATGCGTCGCCATGACGACGGTGATGCCGCGCTCCTTCACGAGGCCCGCGACGAGCGCCAGAACCTGCTCGCCCGTCTTCGAGTCGAGATTGCCCGTCGGCTCGTCGGCGAGGAGGAGCGCGGGCTCGTTCGCGAGTGCGCGCGCCACCGCGACGCGCTGCATCTGCCCGCCCGAAAGCTCGTACGGGTAGGCGTGCTCCTTGTCCGCGAGGTCGACGTCGAGGAGACCGCGCGCCGCGCGCGCGTCCGCGTCGGCCGGGGAGACCCCCTCGAGGAGGAGCGGCAGCGCGACGTTCTCGAGCGCCGTCATCGTGGGTAGGAGATTGAAGAACTGGAACACCGTGGCCGCGGTCTTCCGGCGATACGCGTCGCGGTCGTCCTCGGACAGCGTCGCGAGGTCCTTCCCGTTCACGAGGACGCGGCCCGCCGTCGGGCGGTCGAGGGCGCCGAGGAGGTTCAGGAGCGTCGACTTGCCGCAGCCTGAAGGGCCGAGAAGGGCCGTGAAGCTGCCGGGCTCGAGCGCGAGCGAGACGCCGAGGAGGGCGTCCACGCCGGCCGCCCCGCGTCCGCCGCCATACGACTTCGTCACGGACTCGGCGATCACGCGGGCGCCCATAACCCTCATCCTACGTATGATGCCCGCGTCGGGATGGACGCCGTGTGCTGAAGAACCTCGCCGGCCTGTGGCGCCATCGCGCGCTCGTCTACGTCCTCGTGGCCCGCGAGCTGAAGGCCCGCTATCGCGGCAGCGTCCTGGGGTTCTTCTGGTCGCTTCTGAACCCGCTCCTGATGCTCGCGGTCTACGCGGTCGTCTTCGCCGTCATCTTCACGGGCCGCGGCCCCGCGACGTCGCCCTACGCGCTCTTCCTCTTCTCCGGCCTCCTGCCGTGGAACTGGCTCTCGTCGTCCCTGACGGACGCGGCCGCGTCGCTCACGACGCACGGGGCGCTCCTGAAAAAGATCCTCTTCCCGGCCGAGGTGCTGCCGCTCGTGGCGGTCCTCGCGCAGGGCCTCCATTTCGTCTTCGCTCTGCCGGTCCTCCTCGCGGGCCTCGTCCTCGGCGCTCTCGGTGCCTTCGGCCCGTCGATCCCCCTCGGATGGCCGCTCGTGCAGGCCGTGCCGCTCTTCATCCTCGAAGGGGTCTTCGTCGCGGGGGTCGGACTCCTCCTCGCCGCGCTCACGGTCCATTTCCGCGACGTGAAGGATCTCCTCGCGACGGCGCTGTCGCTGTGGTTCTTCGCGACGCCCGTCCTGTACCCGCTCTCCGACATCAAGCAGGAGCGTGTGCGCGCGCTCCTGCTCCTCAATCCGGCGGCACCCTTCTTCGATGGGTGGCACGACGCGCTCTTTTACGCCCGGTGGATCGAACCGTCCCGGTGGGGCCTCCTCCTCGCGATCGCGTGCGTTTCGTTCTTCCTCGGGTACGCGCTCTTCGACCGGCTGCGCGATTCGTACCCGGAGGCCGTATGAAGCCCGACACGCCCGCCGTCACGGCCGAGGGGCTATCGAAGAGCTACCGCAAATGGGGGCGCACGCGTGCGTTCGGCACGCTCAAGTCGGCGCTTCTCGGGCGGTCGCTCGCGGCGGCGCTCGCCCCGTCCGAAGTGGTGGCCGCGCTGTCCGACGTCTCCTTCACGGTCGCGCGCGGCGAGACCTTCGGCGTCGTGGGGCCGAACGGCTGCGGCAAGTCCACGCTCCTGAAGCTCGTCGCCGGCCTCTTCAAGCCCACCTCCGGCCGGATTGCCGTGGACGGGAAAGTCTCGGCGCTCATCGAGCTCGGCGCGGGCTTCCACCCGGAGATCTCGGGGCGCGAGAACGTCGTCATCAACGGCGTCATGCTCGGGCTCACGCGCAAGGAGATCGAGCGGAAGTTGCCCGAGATCATCGCGTTCTCGGGCCTCGAGGACTTCATCGATGAGCCGGTGAAGACATACTCCTCGGGCATGTACGTCCGCCTCGGATTCGCCGTGGCCGTGCACGTGGACCCGGACATCCTCGTCGTGGACGAGGTGCTCGCGGTGGGCGACGAGGCTTTCGCGCACCGCTGCCTCGACACGATCGCGGAGTTTTCGCGGCGCGGCAAGACGATCTTCTTCGTGTCGCACTCGCTCGTCCTCGTGGAGGAGCTGTGCGACCGCGTGCTCTACCTGGACCACGGGCGCGTGAAGGGCCTCGGCGACCCGCGCGAGATGCTGGCGACCTACCGCCTCGACGTCGCGGCGGGCGAGGGCGCGCGACTCGCGACGGAGCATCGGAGAGACCAGGAGATTCTAAAAGAAAATCCACCCTTGCCCGATGCTCCTCGAAAGCAGGACGTGGAACCGCCGTTGGAGCAACCTCTAGAACAGAAAGTTCCTCTTGGGCCCGACGAGAAGCCTCGCCGGTGGGGGAACCGCGCGGTGGAGATCACGGGCTGCCGCCTGCTCGACGCTTCGGGCGCCGAGCGCTACGCGTTTCGCTCGGGCGAATCGCTGACGGTCGAGATCGCCGTGGCGCCGCGCGAGGCCACGTCCGATTTCGTCTTCGGCGTCGGACTTTTCACGACTGAGGACGTGTGCGTTTGCGGAAGCAATACGGAGATCGACGGCTTCCTGCCGCAGCGCCTCGACGGCCCGGCGACCGTGTGCGTGACGCTGCCGCGCCTCGACCTCGGGACCGGGACGTATCTTCTGGACGTGGCGGTGCACTCCCGCCGCGAGACGCCCTACGACTACTGGCGCGGCGCGTGCCGTTTCCAGGTGGACTCGCCCGATCGCGACGCGGGCCTCTATCGCCCCGAGCGCCGCTGGGCGTTCGCGGGCGCCGTCTCGGTGAGCGCGCGGTGATCCGGCCGGAACGCGTCGACCGGACGCTCCTGGCGCTCTTGCTCCTCGCGGTCCTGCTGCTCGTTTTCGAGCCCGGTGTGGTCCCGCTCTTCGAGCCGGACGAAGGTCGCTACGGCGAGATTCCGCGCGAGATGCTCGCCTCTCACGACTTCGTGACCCCACGCCTGAACGGCGTTCTCTACTTCGAGAAACCGCCGCTCTACTACTGGACGGTCGCCGCGTCGATGGCGGTCCTCGGCCCGACCGAGCTTGCGGTGCGTCTCCCGGGGAAGCTCGCCGCGGTCGCGATGGTCCTCCTCGCGGTCGCTTTCGCGCGGCGGCGGTGGGGAACGCGGACGGGTCTCCTCGCGGGCCTCATCCTCGCGACCTCGATCCTGCTCGTGGCTCTCGCGCGGATCGCGCTGATCGACCCGATGCTCTCGGCCGCGCTCACGGCCGCGACGTTCGCTTTCGCCTCGTTCGCGGAGGGGGATGCCGCGGGAGATTCCCGTCGCGCCCGGCGCGCTCTCTACGCCTTCCACGCCGCATGCGCGGCGGCGGTCCTCCTCAAGGGCCTCGTCGGCGTCGTCCTGCCGGGAGGCGCGATCGTCGTCTGGACCCTCGTCACGGGCCGTTGGCGAACGCTGGCCCGCGTCTTTTTGCCGGGGCCCGTCCTTCTGTTCTGCGTCCTCGCGGTTCCGTGGCACGTCGCGATGGCCCTCCGCCATCCCGACTTCCTGCAGTTCTACTTCGTGCACGAGCACTTCCAGCGCTTCGCGACGACGGAGCACCGGCGTGCGGGGCCCCCCGTCTACTTCATTCCGGTCCTCCTCGCGGGCTTCCTGCCATGGACGGGCTTTTTCGGGCGCTTTCGGGAGGCCTGGCCCGGCTTCACGCGCGGTGCGTGGCGGGCCCGTTCCACCGAAGCCTTCCTCTGGATATGGGCCTTGCTCGTCTTCGCCTTCTTTTCGGCGTCGAAGTCGAAGCTCATTCCGTATGTTCTTCCGATCTGGCCCGCCCTCTCGGTGCTCCTCGCGCTCGGCATCGAGCGCGCCCGTGCGCGCGGCGCGGAGTTCCGGGGAGACCGTCGCCTTACGGCCGTGTTGTTCGGGCTGCTGTTCGCCGCGGCGGCGGCGTACGGCTGGGGTGCCGGCTTCCTCGAACGCTTCGGGAGCGGAAGAAGCGGCCTCCTCGCGCTCGGCGCACTTCTCGGCGGTTTCCTCGTCAACGTCTCGCCGCGGCTCTTCGGCCTCCGGCGCGAGGGAGATCCCGTTCCATGGGTGGCCGCTCCCTGGCTCACCTTCGTGGCGGGGCTTCTCATCGTGCTTCCCGGCGCGGCGCGCGAGATCACGCCGTGGCCGATCGCCTCGCGCGCCCTCGAGATTCTGGAACCGGACGATCTTCTCGTGCAGAAGGGGCACTACCTCGAGGTGCTTCCGTTCTACCTCAAGCGCCTCACGCCGGTGGCCTCGCTCGGGTGGAGCGAGCTGGACTTCGGCCGCTCGCACCCCGGAACCGAGGCGCTCTTTCCGTCCGATGAAGCGTTCGCGGCGGGCTGGAACGGAAGCCGGCGGATCCTCGTCGTCGTGCACCGGGACCAGCTCAGCGCGTTCGGCCGACCACCCTTGTCGAGAACTCCTGCGGGAGTCCTCGCCCGGGAAGCGAGCGGAAAGCACTTGATGCTCTCGAATCGGCCGACTGTATCGAAATCCAATACTTTGGATTGAGACAGCAGGACAGTCCACCGTTCCCGATTTTTCCCCTTTGACTATAACGCCTTACCTTCTGTAGGCTCTTGTCACTTGCAGGCAGGGTGTTTGCACCTGATTTTGTCGGACTGGGAACAGGCTCTGGTTAAGGCGTATTGACGAGTGCGTCAGAACGAGAAAAAAAGAAGGCGAGAAACCAGCGATCGCGACATGAGAACAAAACCAAGCGTGAAAGGAGTTGCTGCCGTTTCCTTCCGTCCGACGTTGAACTCTTACGTTGAGGCCAGAACATCTCTTTTCTTTATCTTTCAATTCAGGAGGTAGATTGAATATGAAATCTCGTTGGCTGAGCACGTTCCTCGTGCTCACGCTCGCGGTCCTCGGTCTGACGGCGAACGTGGCTTATTCGCAGGGGACCACCGGTGACATCGAGGGCACGATCAGCGACTCGAACGGCGCGCCGCTCTCGGGCGCCTCGGTCGAGATCAAGTCGACCGCTCTCCAGGGCACGCGCACGGCCGTGACGGACGCCGCGGGCCGTTTCCGCTTCCCGGCGGTTCCGGGCGGCAGCTACACGGTGACCGCGGCGCTTTCCGGCTTCACGAAAGTCGAAAGCACGAACGTCCGCGTCGCGCTCGGCGCGACGGCGACGCTCCCGATCACCCTGTCGGTCTCGGTCAAGGAAGAGATCATCGTCACGGCTGAGGCGCCGGTCATCGACACGACGAAGACGACGATCGGCGTGACGGGCTCGGCGGAGCAGCTCTCGAAGCTTCCGCTCGCCCGCAACTTCTCGTCGATCGCGTTCCGCGCGCCCGGCACGGGCACGGACGTACTTGGCGGCATTACCGTCTACGGCGCGACGTCGCTCGAGAACCAGTACATCATCGACGGCGTCAACACGACCGGCATCAAGCTCAGCGACCAGGGCAAGACGCTGAACCAGGAGTTCATCCAGGAGGTCGAGGTCAAGACCGGCGGTTACGAAGCCGAGTACGGCCGCGCCCTCGGCGGCACGATCAACGTCGTCACGAAGTCCGGCGGCAACGAGTTCCACGGCGACGCGTTCGGCTATTACGACTCGCCCTCCGTCGCCGCCGCGGACGCGCACCTCGCCGACCGCGCGAGCGCGAGCCTCGCTTCGGTGAACCCGGCGAAGCGCGTCGACTTCGGCGCGGACCTCGGCGGCTACTTCGTCAAGGACCGCCTCTGGTTCTTCGGAGCGTTCGACCGCGTGAACCGCGACGAGGACCAGTCGCACTTCCTGACGAACCGCACATCCGGCAACCCAGATGGCACGACGCGCTGCGGTATTGCGGGCCAGCCCGACTGCCCGCAGTCCTCGGGCACGTACGCGAGGCGGCAGAATCTCTTCTCCGGCAAGCTCACGTTCCGCCTCGGCGAGTCGAACACGGTCGGCCTCTCGGCGTTTGGCGACCCGGGCAACTACAACAACCGCGTCATCTCGTCGACTCCTGGTCCCGACGCGTTCACGAACGCGAGCGACGATTTTGGCGGCACGGACATCTCGGCGAAGTACGACGGCATCTTCGGAACGCAGTTCCTTGCTCAGGCCCAGTTCGGATACCACACCGAGAAGAACGACTACGGCTCGACGAACCCCGCGAACAACAGCCTCACGACCTTCCTGAAGCAGCAGACCGGGTTCCTCACCGAGGCGTACCCGACCTCCGGCTTCGCGGGCCTGCCCCTGAACGAGGAGTACAAGCGGTACGCCTACAAGGCGGCAGGCACGCTCTTCTTCGGCGGCAACGAGATCAAGGCGGGCGTGGACTACGAGAACATTGCCTCGTCGTTCACGGAGAGCTACGCCGGCCCGGCCGGCGGCGGCGCGCGCATCACGCGGCGCTTCACGGCCGCCGGCGTCGAACGGGAGACCCAGCACCGGTACTACGGCCTCGTGCCTGTCGGCCTCAACTGCCTCCAGCGGAACGACGGCACTGTCCCTGCGGCTGGCGCGCTCGTCAACGTCGTCGACTGCGCCGGCTGGCTGCCAGGCGCCGACTTCTCGGATCCGAAGACGAACAACCTCGCGCTCTTCGCGCAGGACTCGTGGAAGGTCCTGAAGAACCTCACGGTCAACGCCGGCATCCGCTACGAGACGCAGAAGCTGAAGAACTACTCGGGCGACACGGTCCTCAGCCTCACGAACGAGTGGTCGCCGCGCCTCGGCATCGTGTGGGATGCGCTCAACAACGGCCGGTCGAAGGTGTTCGGCTCGTACGGCCGCTTCTACACAACGATCCCGCAGGACCTCCAGACCCGCTCTCTCGGCCGCCAGTCCACGGACATCGTCTACAACGGCACCCACACGAACGTGCTGAATCCGATCAACACCGGCCTTACGACGTCGTCGTTCGCGCAGACCGGTGACCTCGTCAACTCCGGCCTGAAGGGCATGTACCAGGACGAGATCATCGGCGGCGTCGAGTTCGAGTTCGCCAAGAACTGGTCGCTCGGCCTCAAGGGCATCTACAAGAAGCTCGGCCGCGTTCTCGAGGACCGCTGCGACCTGCCCTACAACGCGGACATCTCCGCCATCCTCTCGAACTCCAGCGATCCTTACATCCAGGTCAACCAGCCCACCTGCGCGCTCATCAACATCGATGGCAGCAACGCGCTGAACTCGATCAAGGACCCGGCCGACAAGCAGTGCTATCCGAACGGGGCGACGACTCCGGACGGCTTCTCTTACGTTGTGTCTTCGCCGTGCACCGCGACGAACGCAGTCCGCGTCTATCGCGGCCTCGAGATGGACCTGTCGCACCGTTTTTCGCAGAACTTCTACATGCAGGCGTCCTACGTCCTGTCTAGGCTCGAGGGCAATTACTCGGGCAACCTGTCGCAGACGCGTGAAACGGGTCAGGAAGACCCGAACATCAACGCGGACTTCGACTACCCGGGCCTCGTCACGAACTCCTACGGATTGCTCCGCAACGACGCCACGCACATGGCGAAGCTGACCAGCTACTACAGCTTCCCGTTCGGCCTGACGGCGGGGCTCAACTTCACGTTCCAGTCCGGACGCCCCATCAGCCTCATCGGTTGCCCGCAGGACTCGGTGGCATGCCTGAACGGCTACTCGCTCGAGGGCTACATCGTGCCCAAGGGCTCATACGGCCGCATGCCCTCGATCTACGAGGGTGACTTTCACCTCGAGTACGCGCTCCGGTTCGGCTCGGTTTCCGTCACGCCGATCGTCGACGTCTTCAACTTCCTAAACCGTCAGGCGGCAATTTCGCAGGACGACGTCTACAACAACCAGGGCGACGCGGCCCTCAACGTTCCCTGCACGGCGCCGGCCTCGGACACGGCGCATGCGGGCCAGAAGGGCTTCTTCGCCTCCTGCGCCCCGAACGCGAACTACGGCAAGCCGATCGCGTGGCAGGCCGCGCGGTCGGTCCGCTTCGGCGCCCGCGTTTCCTTCTAGTTCGGTTTCGATCGACCCCTTCGGGCCCCGGGCAATCCCGGGGCCCATTTTCTTTTGGCCAGTAGAATCTCCTCCGGTGATTCAACCTTCTCCTCTGCCGCGGAGGCTCGCCGTTTCTGTCGTCGTGACGCTTCTCGCCGCGGCGCTGCCCGCATTTTTGGCGCGCGCGAGCCATGCGGCTCAGGCGCCCAGGCCGCGCGTGGTCCTCGTGGGCTGGGATGGGG
>CABEAM010000213.1_pt1 | contig 11756 bp, 6 predicted proteins | sample 3132391 | NCBI WGS metagenome assembly CABEAM01 (sample SAMEA5534343, study PRJEB31848) | metagenome | biome: tundra; feature: field; material: soil | place: USA | collected 2013-05 | depth 0.45 m
AGCGTGACGTACTACTTCACGAATCGCGACGCCTATCGCACCAACACGATCGCCCGGACCGACCTCTCCATCAACATCGCCGGCAAGATCGGACCGGTCGAGGTCTTCCTCATGCCGCAGATATTCAACCTCTTCAACGCCCAGGGCGTGACGTTCATCAACAACACGTCCGCCGTCAGCACGTCGGTCTTCACCGGCACAGGCACCACCCCCAACTCCCGCGGTCTCGTCCGCTTCAATCCGTTCACGACGACGCCGATCGAGTGCCCGCAGGGGGCTCCGGCCTCGCAGTGCGCGACCATGAATGCCAACTGGCAGAAAAACCCGCAGTTCGGCGAGGCGACCTCCGGCTCCAGCCTAGCGCCTTCGTTCCAGATTCCCAGGTCTTACCTGCTCACGTTCGGGGCCCGGTTCTAGACTTTCCCACAGATTCCTTTCATGCCCTGGCCTTCGGGCCAGGGCATTTTTTTCCTGAGCAGGGTTGACGCTATCCTCCTGCCCGAGATGCGGATCGCTCCGGCCCGCCGCACGGCTCTCTCCGGCGGAATCCTCCTGCTCCTCGCGCTCCTGTCGTGCCGGGGGACGGGGCGTACCCCTGCGGGGCCCCGGTTCGAGAGAGCCCCCGTCATCCTGATCTCGGTCGACACGCTCCGCTCGGACCGCCTCCCGATGTACGGATACCGGAAGCTCGAGGCTCCCGCCCTCGACCGGCTCCGGAGCGAGGGCATCCTCTTCGAGACGGCCTACGCCCACATTCCCCTCACCCTTCCGTCCCACGTCTCTCTCTTCACGGGCCTCGAGCCGGGCCGGCACGGCGTGCTCGACAACTCGGGCTACCGCCTCGATCCGGCCATACCCACCCTGGCCGAGCTGCTGAAGAAGGCCGGCTATGCGACAGGAGGGGCGGTCTCCGCGGTCGTCCTGAACTCGCAGAGCGGGATCGCACGGGGCTTCGACTTCTGGGACGAGCGGGTGGAGTCGAAACACCGCACGAGCATGCTGGACTTCGTGCGGCGCCCGGGAAAGGAGGCCGCGGATCTACTGCTCGGCTGGATCCGCCGCGCGGGCCCCGGCCCCGTCTTCGCGTTCCTGCACATCTACGAGCCGCACGCTCCCTACGAGCCCCCCGAGCCCTACCGGTCGCGCTATTCCGATCCCTACGACGGGGCGGTCGCGTACTCCGACGCGATCGTGGGGGGGTTCCTCGACGAGCTCAGGAAGACCGGTCTTTACGACAGGGCGCTGATCATCTTCCTCTCCGACCACGGAGAAGGCCTCGGAGACCACGGCGAGATGCAGCACGGCATCTTTCTCTACCGCGAGTCGATCCAGATCCCGCTCCTGATCAAGCTACCCGGAGGCGCCCTGGCCGGCACGAGCGTCAAGACGCCGGTTCAGATCTCCGACGTCTTCCCGACGATCGGCGAGGCGCTCGCGGTTCCGGGCTTTCCGGAAAGACCCGGCACGACGTCCCTCATCGGGCTGGCTTCGGGAGGCCCCGCGCCCGATAGGCGGATCTTCGCCGAGAACTACAGCCCGCGTATCCGGCTCGGATGGAGCGAGCTCCGTTCTCTCATTTCCATCCGTCATCAGTACATCGAGGCACCCACTCCCGAGCTCTATGACCTCGCCGGGGATCCCGCGCAGAAGGAAAACCTGGCCGGCCGGAAGCCGCCCGAGCTCCGCTCGATGGTTGCCGAGATGGAGAGGCGAAGGACCGCGCTCAGGCCTCCCTCGGCGATCGACCCCGAGCAGGCGAAGAAGCTCCAGTCCCTCGGCTATCTCACGGGCTCGGCCTCCGAGACCGGTGGTCCGCTGCCGGACCCGAAGGAAGTCATCGGCAGCCTCGTCGAATTGCAGCGGGCCGTCGAGCTTCACCAGGCGGGAAAGAACGCCGAGGCCATTCCGATCCTGCTCGGCCTCCTGAAGGCGAATCCCCGGCTGATCGACGGCTGGGAGATCCTCTCTGCCGCGCTAGAAAGTCAGGGGCGAATGGACGAGGCTCTCGCGGCCCTGAAGAAAACGGCCCAGCTCTCTCCGCCTGGGCGCACGAACTATCTCGTGGATGTCGCAAGCCTGGCGCTGAGGGCCGGACGGACGGAGGAAGCCCGGAAGCACGCGGAAATCGCATGGGAGTTGGGGGACGCCCGCGCGGCCGAGGTCCTCGCAAGGCTCCGCCTCTCGGAGAACGACCCGGCGGGCGCGAAACGCTGGGCCGAGCAGTGTCTCTCCCGGCCAGGGGCGTTCCCAGCGGCGCTGCTGGTCCTGGCCCGTATCGCGATGCTCGAGGGGAAGCTCGCCGAAGCTCTCGAGAAGGTCGACGAGGCCGCGAAGATCGCCGGCGCGACGCCCCCCATGGGTCTCCACGTTCTGCGGGCCGAGATCTTCGGACGCCAGGACAAGCTCGATCTCGCGGAAGCGGAGCACAGAAAGGAGCTGGAGGTCTTTCCGAAGAACGTCGACGCCTTCACGGGGCTCGCCATCATCGCGGCCTCGCGCGGGGACATGAAAGAGGCCTCCCGCCGGATCGAGGCGATGGTCCGCGCCGTGCCGGGCCCGTTCACCTACCTCATGGCCGTCCGGAGCCTCGGTCGATTCGGGAATGCTTCACGCGCGCGAGTCCTCCTCGGAGAGGCGAAGCGGCTCTATCCTCAGGACCAGCGCCTCGTGCGCGAGGAGGCGGCACTCCGGCGATGAACACGACGCGCTCCGCCTTCCTGGCCGGCCTTCTGCTCCTCTGTCTCCTGGGCTCTTCGTGTTCCCGGAAGGGACCCGGCAGTCGAGGGGCCGCCCCAACCCATCCCGGTGCGCCGCTCTTCCTCATCGTCGTAGACACTCTCCGCTCGGATCACTTGCCGTTCTACGGCTACCATGGCGTCGAGACGCCGGCCCTCTCGGCCCTGAGGCAGGACGCCATCCTCTTCGAGAAGGCCTACAGCCACGTTCCACTCACCCTGCCCGCGCACGCATCCCTTCTCACCGGAACGCTCCCGGCGATTCACGGCGTCCTCGACAACGGGGGATATCGTCTCGATCCGTCCGTTCCGACGCTCGCCGAGATGCTGAAGCAGCAGGGATACGCGACGGGGGCTGCCGTGTCCTCGATCGTGCTCGCCGGAACCAGCGGCATCTCTCGCGGCTTCGACTTCTACGACGACGCCATCGAGCCCTCGTCGCCCGGGCAGCCCGTCGGCTACGTGCGGAGGGCCGGAGACGAGACGGCCGTCCTCCTGATCAAGTGGCTGGATGGCGTGAAGCAGACCAGGGTGTTCGGCTTTCTCCACCTCTACGAGCCGCACGCCCCCTGCGAGCCGAAGGAGCCCTTCCGCAGCCGCTACCCGAACCCTTACGACGGCGAGGTGGCTACTGCGGACGCCATCGTGGGCACCTTTCTCGACCACCTGAAGAAGAGCGGCCTCTACGACCGCTCGATGATCGTGTTCCTCTCGGACCACGGCGAAGGCCTCGGAGACCACGGCGAAAGCGAGCACGGGGTGTTCCTGTACCGCGAGTCCATCCAGGTCCCGCTCCTCGTGAAGCTTCCGAAAAGAGACGGCGAGGCAAAGCCGGCTCTTGCGGGGACGAGCGTGTCGGTTCCGGTCCAGCTCATCGACGTCGTGATGACCATCGGGAAGACCCTCGCCGTTCCCGGGTTCCATCCCCCTCCCGAGACGCTCTCCCTCATCGAGCTCGCTTCCGGTGCGAGGCCCCCGGAGCGCCGCATCCTCGCCGAGACCTTCTACCCGAGGATCCGGTTCGGGTGGAGTGAGCTCCGGTCGCTCGTGGACGGGCGCTGGCAGTACATCGAGGCACCCCGACCCGAGCTCTACGACCTCGCGAAGGATCCGGGCGAGCGGAGCAACCTGGTGGACGGGAAGCCCGACCCACTCCGGTCGATGAAGGTCGAGCTGGAAAAGAGAAAGACGGCGTTCAAGGCTCCCCAATCCGTCGATCCGGATCATGCGAAAAAGCTCGCGTCTCTCGGGTATCTCTCGATGACGTCCTCCCCGACGGGCGGCCCGGCGCCGGACCCCAAGGACGAGATCGCGACGCTGCAGCTCTTGAAGGAAGGGTTGGGACTCGCGGCGGCGGGACGGTTCCGTGAGAGCACGGAGACCTTCGAGAAGCTCCTGGCGAGGAACCCGCGAATCGTCGACGCGTGGGAATCCTACGCGCAGGGGCTGGTCCAGACCGGACGGCCGGAGAAAGCTCTCGAGGCGATCCGAAAGATGGTGGAGCTCTCGCCCCCCGACCGCACGAACTACCTCCTCTCCGCCGCGAACGTCTGCATGCAGATCGGCCGTTTCGACGAGGCGCTCGAGGACGCGGATCTCGCCGTCTCCAGGGGAGACACCGGCGGGCATGAGGTCAAGGCCCGCGCCTACCTCGCGAAGAACGACCTCGTTCGCGCCGAAGCCGAAGCACGCCAGTCGATCGAATCCAAGAAGACGCGGAAGCGCTCCTATCTCGTCCTCGCCGACGTCGAGGCCCGGCGAGGAAACCTCGGGAAGGCGCTGGAGATCACGGAGCAGGTGAAGGCGCTCGTGGGAGATCGGGGGCTGGCGGATCTCGCCGGATTCCGCCTCCTGCGCGGGAACATCCTTGCCCGGATGAGCCGTCTGCCGGAAGCCGAGGCCGAGTTCGCCGAAGAGGTCAAGAACTTCTCCTGGTACGTCGAAGCCTGGCAGGCGCTCGCGATGGCGCATGCCTCGCAGAACAGGGTCCCCGAAGCGAAGAAGATCATCGCTGAGATGGTCCGGACCAACGGGTCTCCCCAAGCCTACGCCGTGGCCGTCCGTACTCTGACGATTCTGGGCGACACGGCTCGCGCCTCTGTCTACAGGTCCGAGGGGGCCAGAAGGTACCCGCGGTTCGCCAAGTGACGAGGGTGACCCGAGCAAGCCTAGCCGCGGTGGCGCTTTTCGGTCTCCTCTTGGGCTCGTGCTCGCGGGATCGTGCCCTTCCCACGTTTCCCGATGCGCCGGTCATCCTGATCTCGATCGACACGCTGCGCGCAGACCGCCTTCCGCTGTACGGGTACACGAAGATCCAAACGCCTTTTCTGGACCGCTTCGCGAAGGACGCCTGGCTGTTCGAGAACGCGTACTCGCCCTGCCCCATGACGCTCCCCGCGCACACGACGATGCTGACCGGCACGCTCCCGCCCGAGCACGGAGTCCGGAACAACATCGGCTTCGTCTTCGACGGCGAGGCCCACATGAGCCTTCCTCGCCTCCTCAGGCAGCGTGGCTATGCGACCGGGGCCGCCGTCTCCTCCTACGTGTTGCGCTTCGAAACCGGCCTGGGCGCTCTCTTCGACTTCTACGAGGACTCGTTCGGCACGACCCCCGGGGTCCAGCCGGTCAACTACCAGCGGTCCGGTGACAAGACGGCGGCGTTCGCAGAGGCCTGGGTCGGCGAGCACGCCGGCAAGCCGTTCTTCTTCCTGTTCCACATCTACGAACCTCACGTTCCCTACGACCCCCCGGAGCCCTTCAGGAGCCAGTACGGTGCCACCTACGACGGCGAGGTGGCGACTTCCGACGCCATCGTGGGAGCATTTCTCGACACTCTGAAGAAGCTCGGGGTGTACGACAGGGCCATCGTGATCGTGACTTCCGACCACGGCGAGGGTCTCGGGGAACATGGCGAGCAGCAACACTCGATCTTCCTGTATCGCGAGGCGATCCGGGTGCCGCTCCTGGTCAAGCTCCCAGCCAACTCCGGCGCAGGAAGCCGCGTGGCGGCTCCCGTCCAGCTCTCGGACATCTTTCCGACTGTCACGTCGGCGCTCGGCCTTCCGGCGCCCAAGGAGGTGAGCGGGACGTCGCTCTTTTCGGCCGGCGCGAAGGGGGCGGCTGGCCGCGTGATCTACGGTGAGACGCTCTTCCCGCGTCTCCAGCTGGGGTGGAGCGATCTTCACAGTGCCCTGGACGCCAGGTACCACTATATTCACGGGCCCCGTCCCGAGCTGTACGACACCGTGGTGGATCCTCGCGAGGAACACGATCTGGCCAAGAGTGATCCGGCCACCGTTTCCCGTCTCGCGAGGGAGTTGTACCGCTTCCCGAGAGGGAGCGAAAAACCAGCGTCGGTGGACCAGGAGACCAGGCGGCGCCTTTCGTCGCTGGGATACCTCGGGACGCTGCGCGACAGCGGCCAGGGTGCGGACCTGCCGAACCCCGCCGACAATCTCCCCGCTCTGCGGCGGATGGAGGAAGCCTGGCGCCTCGGCGCGGAAGGACGGGTCCCACAGGCGATCGAAGTGCTGCGCGCGAGCGTGCGGGAGAACCCGGGGATGTTCGACGCCTGGGTCAAGCTCGGCGAGCTGTTGTCGGAAGCCGGTCTGGACGAGGAAGCCGCAGCCGCGTACCGCCAGGCTCTCGATCGCTCGCCAGTGTTCCTCCCCGACATCTCTGTAGCGCTCGGGTTCGTCGAACTCCGGCGCCAGCGGTTCGACGAGGCGGAGCGGCTCGCAAGATCCTCGCTGGCGACGGTTCCCTCCAAGGCTCGCGAACTCCTCGCCGGTATCGCGCTGGCGCGCGGAGACCTTTCTGCCGCCGAGAGCGAGGCGGGAGCAGCAGCGGTGTCGCGCAATCCTCAACCCTCCGCGATCCTGGTCATGGCCGAGGTCAAGTTGCGCGCAGGGAAGCCTGCCGAAGCGCTCCGGGCCGTCGAGAATGCGCAGGCTGCCGCCAGGGAGAAGCGGCTGGGAGCGATCTACAACCTCGAGTTTCTTCGCGGCGATGCCCTTGCCCGCATGGATCGGCTGGAGGACGCGGAAGTGGCCTTTCGAGCGGAGATCGCGGCGTTTCCCGCCCATGCGCAGCCGTATGCGAGCCTGGCAGTGATCCGCTTCATGAAGGGAGATCGGCCCGGCCTCGAAAGCCAGCTGAACGAAATGGTCCGCGCGAACCCCTCGCCGAGAAGCTACCTCCTGGCCGCGAGCACCCTCAATTCACTCGGCGAAAAGGAGAAGGCAGCCGCATTTCGGAATCGCGGCAGGGCCTTGAACCATACGGCCCCTCGATAGGCTGTCGTTGCGGATGCCGTAGGCGCGTCTTTGGATGACCCTGATCTTGTGGCGCCCGAGGAACGACACTGATTCAGCTCTTCGGGCCCGACTCCCGGTCCATCTGGCGGGTCTTCATGTAGAGCAGGACGCCGAAGATCGAGATCACGGCCGTGGCGAGGAGAAGACCGTTCCGGCGATAGCCGTATTCCTTCCGCATCTTCTGGGTTTCCTGCTTGAGCTCCTTCACGGCCCGGGAAGTCGCCTGGGAGTTGCGCACGAAGTCGCTGAGGTCGAAGGTGTGGATGCCGAGGCGTGTCTTGTTCAGCGCGTCGTGCACCGCGCTCGACTGGAACCTCAGCTCGTCCACGTCGAAGCCGCGCTCGGCCAGCCGGTCCACGTCCTTCTCGAGTGCCGCGTGGGAATCCCGCAGTTCGACGATCGAGTTGTAGAAGAACGTCGCGGCCTCCTCGCACTTTGGTGTGCCGTAGCGCTTGTGACAGTCGTGGCAGAGAGCCTTCGGATCCGTCTTGAGCAACTCGTCCGTAGGCACGGCGATGTCGTGGTTCCCGTGGCAGGTCGCGCATTCGGGCCAGGAGTGGGTCTGGAAAGCCTTCTTGTGCGGGCTGCCGTCGAAGAGAGATCCGTTGGCGGCGTGGCAGTTACGGCAGACCTGGGACACGAACGCGGTCTTCGGCGGCAGGGCGGCGTGATTGCCGTGGCAGCCATTACAGGCGGGCGCCCCCTTGTCGTGCTTCTTCAACAGGGCGACGCCGTGAACGCTTTTGCGGTATTGCTCGAGCTGGTTCGTCGGGAGGGGCGTCCTGCCGTCGTCGAGCGTGTAGCCCTTCATGTAGGCCGCGTCCGCATGGCAGCGTCCGCAGGTCGCCGGGATGTTCTCCCGGTAGACAAGGGAGTTCGTGCTATCGGGCGGGCGGATCCCGTGCACACCGTGACAGCTGACGCACTGCGCGGCCTTCGAGTCCTTCTTCTGGAGGAGGAGCTGCCCGTGCCTGCTCGTCCGGTACTTGATGAGCTGGTCCACGGGGAGCGAAGGGTTGTACTCCCGCATGAACTCGCTCGAGGAGTGGCAGCGGGCGCAGAACTCCGGGATCCACGAGCGGTCCTTGTGTCGCAGGTCGGACGCGGGCCAGCGCTTTCCGATCTCGGCCGACATCTCGGCGTCGGTGGGGTTTCCGCCGTGGCAGCCCGCGCACATGAGCCCGCCGCGGAAGTGGACGTCGCTCACGATCTCGCGCAGGTCGAGGTGGGCATAGGGATCGCCCTTCCCCCGGGGCTTGAACAGGATTTCGTCCGGCAGGTCCGGGTTCGAGTGGCAGAGGACGCAGTTGTCGCCCAGGATCAGCTCCACCTTGCGGTCGTCGATGTCGAGCCCGAGGAGCGTCGCGAGGTGGGCCGGCGAGGACAGCGTGCCCGCCTTCGCCGCCGCGAAGAACAGCTCCTGCGCGTGGCTCGGCAGCGCCCGGAAGCGCGCGCGGGCCTTGTCGTCCACGACCGGCGCGTTTTTCTCTGCCGCAAGGAACATCTTCCGGAATTCCGAGGGCCAGGCCTCCTCCGAGACGTGTCCGGGAGCGGACCCGGTCGCGGGAGCGGCCACAGCGGGCACGGGCGCCGCAGGCTTCTCCTCAGCTCTTGCCGTGCCGGCCGCGAAGGGCAGCAATGCGAGGATCAAGAGGGCCGCTCCGGGACCGGAGCGCTTGCGAAGGGTGACAGCCGCGAGAATCCCGGCGGCCACGGCGGCCACGGCGCCGGCGGCGAGCCAAGTCAGGCCGGCGAATCCGTTCAACACAGCCTGCAGGAGGGCGGCCGCGGTGTAGGGGAAGTGCCTGTGCCGGTAGCGGATCTTCCGAAGGATGGTGGCGGCGAGGCCGAGCCCGATGATCCAGACGGCGGCGGTCCGGGCGATTGTGGTGGCGAGCGCCGGATCGGCCGCCGGATCCTGTCCTTTCGGCACGTGGACGCCGATGTCCCACGCTTTCAACGTGAGGAAGCCGACGAAGAGAATTCCAGCCACGCCGAGGTCCGTGAAGAGCGGGCTCGGCTTGCCCTTCGCCGCGTGCCGGTCGAGGAGCGGGAAGAGGAAGGCGACGCCCATCAGGATCGTGGTCAAAAGGAGGCACGCCTGCGGCCCCTCCATCCCCAGAAGGTGCGCGGGGAACTCCCGGAGCATCTGGTACACCCACAGGAAGTACCACTCGGGCTTGATGCCGGGGTAGGCGGGCTTCAGGGAGTCGGCCTTCTGCCCGAGCTCCCACTCCATTCCCGGGATGCCCGGGCCGAAGGGCAGGACGACGGCCAAGATGGCCAGGACGTTCAGGCAGATGACCCACAGCAGGACGTCCCGGAGCGCGAAGTTCGGGAAGAACGGCATTCCCTTGCGCGTCGCTCCCGCGTGCGGTTCGAGGGGCTCGGCCATGCCCTGCCGCTGGATGAAGAGAAGGTGAATCGCGATGAGAACCCCCATGACGAGCGGCAGGATGCAGACGTGGAGCGCGAAGAACCGGTACAGCGTCTGGACGGAGACCTCCTCGCCGCCGCGCAGGACGCGGAGCATCCAGGGCCCGACGACCGGAACGGACTTCACGGAGTCGGTCCCGACCGCCGTGGCGAAGTAGCTCAGCTCGTTCCAGGGAAGGAGATAGCCGGAGAAGCCGAAGCCGAGGACGAGAGCCAGCATCAGAAATCCCGTGTACCAGGTCAGCTCGCGGGGCTTCCGGTACGCTTTGACGAACAGGACGCTGAACAGGTGGAGGAGGACAGCCATGCTCATCAGGTGCGCCGACCAGCAATGGATCGAGCGGATGAGCCACCCGAACGGCACGCGCCCGACGAGGTACTTCATGCTCTCGTACGACGTGTTCTCGCCCACCTGGTAGTTCATCAGGAGCAGGATGCCGGTCCCGATCTGGACGACGAAGAGGAAGAGCGAGACCCCGCCCAGGTAGTACCAGACGGTCGAGTGGGCGCTGACCGGGATCTCCTTGTGGCGCAGAAACTCGACGAGCCCTCCGATCTGGTAACGGTCGTCGATCGCGTTCCAGATCCGGACGGCGAGACCCGGCGGCGAAGGCGCGCGGGCGCTCACGCGAGACTCCCGGGCTTGACGATGCTGACGGTCCCCTTGAGGTCTCCCTCGATGGGATACGCCGCCAGCGGTCTCGGCGGCGGACCGGAGATGACCCGGCCGTCGAGGGAGAACTTGCCGTTGTGGCAGGCGCACCAGATGATGCCGTCCGCGGGAACGTACTGGACGGTGCAGCCCTCGTGCGTGCACTTGGCGGAAAGGGCGCGCAGCTTGTCGTCCTTCTCTTTCACGACGAGGACGCGGTCCGTGCCGAGCCGTGCGATCAGGAACCCCGCGCCCGTGAGCTCCTGCTTCTGGGCGTCGGTCAGCGTGACCTTGTTGGATCCGCCGCCGTCACTCAGGGGGGTGAGATATTTGAGGACGGGGTACATGACGGCCCCCATCCAGGCGACGACACTGCTCCCGAGGACCACGTCGATCCAGCGGCGCCGAGAGAGGTCCATAGAATCTCTTTCCACCGCAAGATGGTGCCATGTTGTCTCGACGCCCGCCATGATGCAAGATGTCTAGGCACGCGTGACCGCGGACCCCGTGCGCTTCGGTCAGGAGCGCGCGGCGATCAGTGAGCGTATTTCAGGGGAAATTTTTCGTGCGTGCCCTTCGTCTTTCGCGCCTCGAAGTCGAATACGTAGTCCTTGCCCACGAAGGGACTCTTCGCATTGTGGCAGCCGGCGCACTGGTCCTTCGTGATCCGCCCCACGAGGCCGACCCCGACCAGGCTCGCCTTCTTGTACTCCTTGTTCTGGAGGCTCATGTACTCCTTCTGGAGGTAGGTTCCTGCCGGGCCGTGACACATCTCGCACCCCACGCCGGCGAGGTCGGGCGTGCTCGCGATGTCGACGAAGCCTCCGGGCTTTCCGTACCCCGTCGTGTGGCAGGCCAGACAGGTGGCATCCTTCGTGTAGTCCTTGTCCGGATCGAGCTTCGCCTTCTTCTTGGCCGCCGCGTTGGCGCCGGGCTTCAGGAGGTCGAACGATTTCGCCATCCTCGACTCGGACCACGAGTTGAATTGCTTCAGGTGGCAGGCCTTGCATTTCTTGGCTCCCACGAAGGAGGGCGCTGCACCCTGAAGGAGCGGGGCGGCGGGCATGACGAGAACGGCGGCGATCCAGAGGACGCGGCGGACGAAAGTCTTCATGTTGATCTCCTGCGTTTCATCTCGCACCTGGGTGCGACTCGTTTTCATGGGGTCCCGCGGCCCGGACTGGAGGCCGGGGAGGTCTTCCAGCCGTCGGCCAGGAAGGCGAGGAGCGCGGCCAACTCGTCGGGCTCGAAGCGGGGCCAGGGGATCTGGCGGGGTCTCATATGGTTTCGCATCTGGGACGCGTGGTTCCACATCCGCTGGGCGATGCGCTCCTTCGGCTCCCCGCCCGTGGCGCCTTTCAGGGGAGGCCCGACGATGCCTTCGCCGCTCGGACCGTGGCAGGACGCGCACCCCTTCTGCTGGTAGGCGGCCCTGCCTCGCTCCATGTCTCCCACTCGCCCTTCGTACCGCGTGATGAAGAGGTAGGAGAAAACGTCCGCGAGCTCCTCGTTCTTGAAGGTGGGAGGCGCCATGCCGAGCGCTCCCATGGCCTCCGACATGGCCGACCAGTGGTTCCACATCCTTCCGGCGAGCTGGGTCACGCTGCCGCGCAT
>CABEAM010000225.1_pt1 | contig 11247 bp, 9 predicted proteins | sample 3132391 | NCBI WGS metagenome assembly CABEAM01 (sample SAMEA5534343, study PRJEB31848) | metagenome | biome: tundra; feature: field; material: soil | place: USA | collected 2013-05 | depth 0.45 m
TTGATGCGCGCGCAGTCGCCGCCCACGAGGACGATCGGGTCGCCCTCACCGCGCGCCGTGCGCTCGAGCGGGATGCGCGCGGCGGGGAGCAGGCGGAGGAAGTTGACGTAGTCCATCTCCCACGAGATGGAGAACGCGACGAGGGGGAAATCGCCGAGGGGGGTGTCGGTCTCCAGCGTGCGCGGCCCGCGCCGGTCGGCGTCCTCGTCCGCGAAGAACCGGTCGCAGGCGATGTCCTCCTCGCGGTTCAGGAGGCGGTACACCCACTGGAAGCCGAGATTCGACATCCCGATCTCGTAGGAGTTCGGAAAGCCGAGGGCGACGCGCGTGCGCCCGTGCCGCGAGAGTTGCTCCGTCGCGCGCTCTGCCGACAGCAGCATCCGGCGGCGCGAGACGGACGGAGGAGAGTGGGGGGCGGGCATGGGACTTGCGGCTCCGAGCCGCGTGGTCCGATATTGTATCGGGAGGAGAACGCTCATGAGAGCAGCCGTTTCGAAACTGGTCGGCAGCCTTCTTCTCGTTCTGGCCGCGGGCGTTGCGCGTGCCGCCGCGATCACGCCCGATCCCTGGCCGCGCGAGTTCACGACGCCAAAAGGCAACAAGGCGGTCATGTACCAGCCTCAGATAGAGACCTTCAAGGGGGACACCATCACGGGACGCGCGGCCGTCTCGGTGGCAAGGAAGGGCGAGAAGACGCAGAAGTTCGGCGTCATTTTCTTCGCGGCGAACGTCTCCGTGGATCGAGACGACCGCTCCGTCGAGATCCTGCGCCTGAAGGTGAACCGTGTGAGGTTCCCGAACATCACCCCCGAGAAGGAAAAGACCTTCGCCGGGATCGTCGAGGCGGAAGTCCCGACGTGGAGCCTCGTCATGTCGTACGACCGCGTCCTCGAGAGCGTGAAGGTGGCCGAACGCGAGAAGAAGAGCGCCGCGGGCCTCAAGAACGACCCTCCGAAGATCCTCTTTGCCCGGGAGCCCACCGTGCTCGTGACGCTCGACGGAGAGCCGCAGCTGCGCGAGGTGGAGGGCGCGCCTTTCAAGCTCGTCGTGAACACGCCTCTTTTCATGGTCCTCGACACGCGCAGCAAACGCTTTTACCTCTCGGGCGGCAAGAAATGGTGGTACGAGGCGCCCGACGCGAAGGGCCCATGGCGCCCGATCGGCGGCCCGCCTGCCGACATCGCCGACCTCGCCGCGCAAGCGGCGGAGGCGCAGAAGAAAGACGACGCGGACGCGCCCGACGACGACGGCACCGAGACGGCGAACCCGCCGAAGATCGTCGTGGCCACGGAGCCGACCGAGCTCATCGTGTCCGAGGGCAAACCCTCCTTCAAGCCCGTCAGCGGCGCGAGCGCCGATCTTCTCTCGATGGACAACTCCGAGAGCGACGTCCTCCTCGACGTTCCGTCGCAGCAGTACTACACGCTCCTGTCGGGCCGCTGGTTCCGGAGCAAGTCGCTCGAGGGGGGCTCCTGGAGCTACGTGTCCCCCGACGCGCTCCCCAAGACCTTCTCGAAGATCGCTCCCGAAGCGGACGTCGGCGACGTGCGTGCGAGCGTGCCGGGCACGGACGAGGCCGAGGACGCGGTCCTCGACGCCCAGATCCCGCAGACGACGGCCGTCAGGCGCGCCGAGGCTAAGCTGGACGTGCAATACGACGGCGAGCCGAAGTTCGTCTCGATCGAGGGCACGAGTACGGAGTACGCGCTCAACACGCCGACCTCGGTCCTGAGGATCCGCGGCCGCTACTACGCGTGCGACAACGCCGTCTGGTACATCGCCGACTCGCCTACGGGCCCGTGGCTCCTCGCGGATTCGATTCCCACGGACGACCTCGATCAGATCCCGCCGAGCGCCCCCGTCTACAACGTCAAGTACGTCCAGATCTACGACTCGACGCCTGACGTGGTCTACATGGGCTACACGCCGGGCTACCTCGGCTGTTACCCCTGGTACGGCACGGTCGTGTGGGGCACGGGCTGGGACTACCAGCCCTGGATCGGGTCCTCCTTCTGGTGGCCGCGCCCTTACACGTGGGGCTTTCACGCGCACTTCACGCCGTGGTCCGGATGGGGGTTCGGCTCGTCGTGGAGCTACCCCTTCTTCAACGTGGGCCGTGGCTGGGGCGGCTGGTTCCATCCTGTGGGCTGGGGACGGCCGGCGCACTGGGGCGGCGGCCGGGGTGGAGGAGGGCATCGGTCCGGCTGGTTCGGGCCGGGAGGCTATCGGGCTCCGACCGCCATCGTGAACAACTGGGGGAATCGTTCCGGCGGAGTCCGGCCGGCCGGCGGGAATCGCCCGCGGGCCGGCTCTCCGGGCGGCCTGCACCGGCCGGTGCAGGGAGGCCCTCTCATGCACGGCGTGCGTCCGGGAATCGGGTTCCGCCCGCCTGCTAGGGGCGTCCGGCCGTTGAACACCCAGAACAACATCTACAACAGGTTGCCGGCTCGCTCGCGCGAGATCCAGAAGGTCTCGCCGCGCGACCCGTCCCGGCCCGCCGCCGGCCGGCCGAACAACGTCTACGCCGACAAGAACGGCAACGTCTACCGCAAGACGAAAGACGGCTGGCAGCAGCGCACGAACGACACGTGGAGGAATTCGGGCGGCGCCACGCGGCCGGCGACGAGGCCGGGGAAGCCCGCGGACAAGGGTCCCGTTGTCAAGGGCCCCAGGGCGCAGACGGTGATGCCGAGCGCGCGCCCGATGACGCGGCCCGCGCCCAGGCCGGAGCTGGAGCGCGACTTCTCGGCGCGACAGCGCGGCGAAGCGCGCTCGCAGAGTTGGTCGCGACCGGCTCCACAGCAGTCCCGACCCGCCCCGCAGCAGGCGCGGCCGGCTCCGCAGCAGTCGCGCCCGGCCCTGCAGCAGGCGCGGCCGGCTCCGCAACAGTCGCGCCCGGCCCCGCAGCAGTCGCGCCCGGCGGCCCAGGGGCGTCCCCCCGAAGCGCGGTCGCGCTGACCGGTTAGGATGCGCTCTGGCCCGGGAGGGGGAACCTTTCCGGGCCGGATTGCGTTCCTTAGCGAGGAGAGAGCGATGTATTACGTCATCGGGGCCAACGGCAGCCAGTACGGTCCGGTCGACGAGGCGACGATCCGCGCGTGGATCGCGGAAGGCCGCATCGCTTCGCCGAGCCTGTCCTTCAAGACGGGCGAATCCGGCTGGGTTCCGCTCCAGACGCGCGAGGAGTTCCGCGATCTCCTCGCGGCGGCGCCCGCCTCTCCGGTCGCGGCGCCCCCGCCCGTCGCGCCTCCGCCCTATCCCGGCCAGCAGGCGCCGCTCGCGCCCGACGAGCGCGACTGGCTCACGCTGTTGTTGCTCTCGATCTTCCTGGGTTGGATTGGGGTGGACCGCTTCTATCTGGGACAGACGGGCCTCGGGATCCTGAAGCTCTTCACGTTCGGCGGCTGCGGCATCTGGTGGCTCGTGGACGTCATCCTCATCGCGACGAACTCGCTGAAGGACGTTAACGGCCGCTTGCCCTTGAGACGCTGAGTCTCAGGGTTTCGCCGATGCGGGGGCGGGCCCGGGCGGCACGCGCGCGCCGTTCACCGTCACCTCGGCCGTCCACCCGAAGGCCGAGGCGGCGTCCGTGAAGAGGTCGCGGGCATGCGCGGCCGACTTTTCGAGAAGCCCGGCGTCCTTCGCCGCGCGCGCGAGCGCGCCGCGCGCCCACTGGGTCCAGCGCGTTCGATCGTTCGGCGTGATCGGGTTCAGCCAGCCTGAGCGTTCGTCGAACCACTCGAGGCGGTCGTCGACCGCGAGGACCTGCGGCGCCGGGAGTCGCACGGCGACGAGACGCCGGGTCGCGTCGGCCTCGACGTCGAAACCGTGCGCGAGGTCGAATCCTCCCATCACCTTCCCGCGCAGGCGCAAGGTGGCGTTCTTCGGGATGTCGAAGACGAGGACCGTCTTCACCTCTTCGTAGCGCACCACGTCCGCGATCTCCATCTCGATCGTCGCGAGGCGCGCGATGCGCCGCACGGCCTGGACCACGGGAGCGGAGGAAACGGCTTCGCGGCGCGTGCGCCAGCGTCCCAGGAAAAATCCCGCTGCGAAGACGGCAAGAACGGCCGCGATCGCGGCGATGAGACCGAGGAGGAGACGCCGGCGCATCGTTCCTCCAGCCTATCCGAACTGCCCCTTTTCGTGCGGGAAGGGCCCGGAATGATGCATTCAGATCCGTTCCGGGCCCCGAGGCGGGCGCTAGAATCGGCACCCTTCCTGCACGGAATCCGTCGGGAACGGCTTTGGAGGCTTCGATGCACGTTCCCCGCACCTCACGCGCTCTCATCGGCACGCTTCTCGCGCTTCTCCTTCTTCCCGCGGGCCTCTTCGGCGCCCAACAGGGGCGGATCACGGGCAAGGTCACGGACGGCAAGGGGGTCGCCCTCGCCGACGTGAAGATCGTCGTCACGACGAAGGCCATCACGAACTTCAAACAGGAGCTCAAGACCGACAAGGACGGCAAGTGGGGGACGATCCTCAACGACGCGACGCTCGTCTACTTCTACCACTTCGAGAAATTGGGCTACATGTCCGTCGACCAGGACAAGAAGGTCCCGATCGGCGGCTCGGAGGTCCTCGACGTCCAGCTCCTCACGCAGACGCAGGCGATCGAGAAAGGCGTCGTCAAGCAGGTCGAAGACCCCTTCACCACGAACTACAACGCCTCCGTCGAGGCGTATCAGGCCGGCGATCTGGACGCCGCGTTCGCGAAGGCCCAGGAAGCCATCAAGTTGGGGCCCGACAAGGCGATCGCCTATAACCTGGGAGCGACGATCGCCCTCAAGAAGAAGGACTGGGACAACACGGTCGCGCTCGGCGAGAAGTCCCTCGCGCTCGAGCCCGACAACTCGCCTCTCGTCGGCATGCTCATGGAGGCCTACCGCGCAAAAGGCGACAAGGCGAAGGCCGCAGAGTACGAGAAGAAGTACATCGCCGCGAATCCCGATCAGCCCGAGATCCTCTACAACCAGGCGGTCGAGCGCTACAACAAGAACGACTTCAAGGGCGCCGAACCGCTCCTGAAAAAAGTCGTCGAGGGAAAACCCGATTTTGCGAAGGCGCACTACCTGCTCGGCATGTCGTACGCGAACCTGAACAAGATTCCGGACATGAAAAAGCACCTTTCCGAGTACCTCAAGCTCGATCCGAAGGGCGCGGACGCCGCCACGGCAAAAGAGATGCTCGAAGCCTACAAGTGACGCCCTTCCTGATCGGCATCGCGGGCGGGACGGGCTCGGGCAAGACGACGGTCGCGAACGCGATCGTCAAGCGCGTGGGGGAGGAGCGCATCGCGATCCTCTCCCACGACTCGTATTACCGCGACTTCGTCGACCTGCCGAAGGACATCTTCGACCGGCAGAACTTCGACCATCCGGACTCGCTCGAGAGCGAGCTTCTCGTGCGCCACCTCAAGGCGCTCAAGCAGGGGATGGTCGTCGAGACGCCGATCTACGACTTCAAGGTCCACTGCCGCGCGGCCCACTCCCGCCGCGTCGAGCCGCGCAAGGTCATCCTCGTGGACGGCATCCTCATCTACGCCGAGCCCGAGCTGAGGAAGCTCTTCGACGTGAAGATCTACGTCGACACGGACGCCGACATCCGGTTCATCCGGCGCCTGAAGCGCGACATCGCCGAGCGCGGCCGCACCGTCGAAAGCGTCGTCAAGCAGTACGAATCCACCGTGCGCCCCATGCACATGGAGTTCGTCGAGCCGTCCAAGCGGTACGCCGACCTCATCGTGCCCGAAGGCGGCGAGAACATGGTCGCGCTCGATTTCCTCTTCGCGCGCCTCCGCGAGCTGCTGCACGACTGAGCGCGCCGGCCGAGCGCTGAGAGTCCCCTACAATCGCCCGAGTGAGCACAAGCGCCTTTCCGCCCGTCCCCGAGCAGCTCGACCTCCTCCTGAAGGGCGTCGAGGCGTGCGAGAAGCGCGACGAGCTGGAGAAGAAGCTCGTCCGCTCCGCGAAGACCGGCAAGCCCCTGCTCGTGAAGGTGGGCTTCGATCCGTCCGCGCCGGACCTCCACCTCGGGCACACGGTCGTCTTCCGGAAGATGCGGCACTTCCAGCGCCTCGGGCACACGGTCGTCTTCCTGATCGGCGACTTCACGGGAATGATCGGCGACCCCACCGGCAAGAAAGTGACGCGCCCGCAGCTCACGAAGGACGAGGTCCTCGCGAACGCGGAGACATACAAGGCGCAGGTCTTCAGGATCCTCGACCCTCAAAAAACGCGCGTCGCCTTCAACTCCGAGTGGCTCTCGGCCCTCGGCGCCGAAGGCCTCGTCCGCCTCTCGGCGAAATACACGGTCGCGCGCCTGCTCGAGCGCGACGACTTCGCGAAGCGCTTCCGCGAGGGAAAGCCCATCGCCGTACACGAGCTGCTCTACCCGCTCTGCCAGGGGTACGACTCCGTCGCGCTGGCGGCCGACGTCGAGCTGGGCGGCACGGACCAGCTCTTCAACCTTCTCGTCGGCCGCGACCTCATGAGGGAGTCGGGGCAGGAGCCGCAGGTCGTCATGACGCTCCCGCTCCTCGTCGGCACGGACGGCGTGGAGAAGATGTCGAAGTCGCTCGGCAACGCGATCGGCGTCGCCGAGAGTCCGGACGAGATCTTCGGCAAGGTCATGTCGATCTCGGATACGTCGATGTGGACGTACTACACGCTCCTGACGGACCTGACGCCGGCGGAGATCGAGAAGATGAAGGCCGACGTCGCGTCGGGCAAAGTCCATCCCAAGGCTCAAAAAATGGAGCTTGCCGGACGGCTGGTTGAAGATTTCCATGGAAAGGAAAAGGCGCTGGCAGCGCGCGCCGAGTTCGACAGGCGGTTCTCGGGGTCGGGTGGAGCGGTGCAGGCAGAGGTCGTGCGGCTTTCTCCGGTCCCCGGAGGCGCGGCGGGAAAGGGCGCCGAAGATTTCTTTGAAAGGAACATGGCGGACGTCCTCGTGGAAGCGGGACTCGCGGCGAGCAAGAACATCGCACGCCAGAAGATCCGCGAGGGCGCGGTGGCGACGTCCAAGGACGGGCAGGCGTGGACGAAGGTGGACTCGCCCGCAACCCCGCTGCGCGTCGGCACCGGCGAGGGCGTTTTTCTGCGAATGGGCAAGAGGTTCGTCCGGGTGACGCCGTGACGCGCCGATTCGCGCCGCCGCCTTCACTCTTCTCCTTCTAAGAAAATATCCACCAATGCGAAAGCCGAAACGCGGCACGAAGCGGGTCGTCCTCCTCGTCGGCGGGGCGGGGCGCATGGGCCGCCTCTTCGCGCGCTTCTTTCGCCGGAAGGGCTTCGCCGTCCGCATCGCCGACCCCGCCGGCGCGCCGCGCGGCTCCCTCACGGGCACGCTCGACGACGCCGCGGAGGCCGACGTCGTCCTGATCGCCGCATCTCTCGATCATGCGGCGGCCGCGCTCGCGGCCGTCCTCGACCGGAATCCGAAGGGGCTCGTCTTCGACATCGCGAGCGTGAAGGCTCCGCTCCTCCCGCTTTTTTCGCGCGCACGCGAAGGCGGTGTCGCGATTGCCTCGGCGCACCCGATGTTCGGCCCCGACGCGCGCCTTTCGGGCCGCGACTTTCTCGTTCTCGATGCCGGCGACAAGGCGGCCGCGCGCCGCGTGGCGCGCCTGTTCGCCGGCGAAGGCCTGAAGATCCGGACGATGCCCGCCGCCGAGCACGACCGCTGGGTCGGGCGCACGATGGGCTTCGCGCACCTCGTCGCGCTCGTCTCGGCCTTCGGACTCGCCGAGCTCGGCATCTCGCGCGACGACGTGGACGGCCGCGCGACGACCACGTTCCGGCATCTCCTCGCGCTCGTCGGACCCATTCTCGAGCAGGATCCGGCGCTGACGCGCGCGATCCAGGCGGCGAACCCCGAGTCTCTGTTCGTGCTCGAGCACCTCGCCGAGCAGGTCGAAGCTCTCCGGGTGCTGCTCTTCGAAGGCGACGCGTCTCGTCTCGACGCCCGGCTCTCTGCCGTCCGCGCATCGCTCCGATGAGCCCGTCCTTCCGGCGCGCGGCGGCCCTCCTCGTCGCCCTCGCGGGCCTCGCGCTTCTCGCCTCCCGCGCGGTCGAATCCGTCGTGCCCGTCGGCGCGTCGATCTCGGTGGCGAAGAAGTTCTGGCGGGCCGGCTCGCCGACGCGCCTCCTGAACTCGCACCTGTTCCGGCGCGACCCGGAGCTCGGTGCGGCGCTCGTCTTGCGCGACCGCTTCCTGCCGCTCGACGCCGACGTCATCCTCACGGTGCCGCCGTCGCTCCCGGAGGGCGCGGCCGAGGAGATGCGTCGCAAGGCGGCGTTCCTCCTCGCGCCGCGGCGGGTGACGCTCGCGCGCGGCGAGACGGGCCGCGAGGGGTTCGCGCTGGCCCCCGCCCCGCGGTGACGCCGTGAGCCGCACCGCGTCCCGCCTCGTCCTCGCCGCCGCGGCGCTGCTTCTCGGGCTCGGCGTCCTGACGGCGGCCGTCGTCGCGATGCGCGAGCCCTTCGCGTTGAACGACTACGCGGCGATCTGGGGGCTGAAGGCGCGGGCCCTTTCGCGGTCGCTCTCCCTCGATTCTCTCTTCCGCGTGGACCCGGACGGCGCGTTCTCGCACCCGGAGTACCCGCCGCTCTGGCCGCTCCTCCTCGCGGCGGCGTCCGGCGCGATGCGCCGGTACGACGACCTCGGCGTGACGCCGCTCTGGCCGATCCTCACCCTGTCGGCGTCGCTTCTTGCGGTGCGGGCCGCGCGCTCGATGCGCGTCGCGGCACCCTTCGCGCTCCTCGCGGGCGCCGCCGTGTCGCTCCTTCCGTACTGGAGGCGTTACCCAGGCTATGCCGAGGGCCTCCTCGTCGTCTTCGTCCTCGGCGCGCTGGCCCAGATGCGGCGCTTCGACGAGGAGCCCGGGGCGGGCGTTCGGATCGCGATCTTCCTCACGCTCGCGGCTTGGACGAAGCCCGAGGGGCTCGTGGCGGCGCTCGCGGCCGCGGCCGTCCTCGTTTTCGCGCGGCGCACACGGGCCGCGCTTCTCGTCGCGCTCTCGGCCGTGTTGTTCGCGGCGGCCCCCTGGGCGCTCGTCGTCTCGCGCCTCGCACCGAAGAGACCGCCCACGGCTTTCGCGCTCTCCTCGTTCTCGGTCGCGAGTCTCGCCGGCGCGCTCGGGGCGCTCGCCTCGGAGGCTGCGCCGCACGCGGGCTGGGCCGCGGCGGCGGCCCTCCTTCTCGCGCTCGCGCCCGCGACGCGGCGCGCATGCCAGCCGGTCCTCGCGTGGTGCAGCCTCTACGCCGCGGCGCTCACCGGCTCCTTTGCGTTCACGCGGCTCTCACCCGCGTGGCACGTGCGCTGGTCGTGGGACCGCCTCGCGTTCATCCCGGTCGCCGTCCTTCTTCCTGTGCTCGCCGAGGCTCTCGCGGAATGCATACGGGGGAAAAGTGCGCCCGTGCTTCCCTCAGCATCTCCGGGAGCGTCCCCTCCGGAGGCTCCTGCCCCAGCGCTCTGAGAGCGAACGCAAGGGTCGCCCTGAGGCGCGCCTCGTCGAGCGTCTCGAGCGGCAGCACGCCGTCCGAAGTCGCCGACGGAGACCGAGACGTCTTCGGAGACGGGACCGAAGACGAGATCTTCGAAAGTGAAGGCGCCGGCCGGAACGCGGAAGCGGACGGCGCGGGTCTCCTTTCCGGGCGGAAGGCCGGCGCGGCACGTCCCTGGATAGACGCCGGCCGGGAGTGGATCACCCCGGTCGGGAGCGGAGGCCGCCCCGGCGAGGTCCGCCCGCGAACAGGCACAGGCGTAGACCATTTCCTTCTTTCGAAGAATCTCCAGCGCCGCGTCGTAGTGCGCGAGGCGCGCGGATTGAAAGACGATCTCGCCGTCCCACGTCAGGCCATAACGCTCGAGCGCGCGGAGGATCTCGTCCGCGGCTCCCGGCACGATGCGCGGCGTGTCGAGATCCTCGAGGCGAACCAGCCACCGGCCACCCGCGGCGCGGGCGAACAGCCACGAGCCCAGCGCGGCGACGAGGCTGCCGGAGTGAAGGGGCCCCGTGGGGGAGGGCGCAAATCGCCCGGTGACGGCGCGTGACACGCTCACCGTGCGAGGTTAACTCGCGAAAAGTCAGCCGCTGTCAAGGCAGCCGCTTGACGCGGCCTCGCCCGTTCCTTACGATCCACCGCTCTTTCGCGTCTTCTGCGCGGCCTGCCGCGCGCCGAGAAGCGGTGGTCTTTTACATTCCGCAGTAGCTCAATGGTAGAGCATTCGGCTGTTAACCGAAGGGTTGTAGGTTCGAGTCCTACCTGCGGAGCCACTCTTCTTCCCCGCGAACTCAGACAGGGTTTGCGGTTAACAGATGCCCCGCGATCCACGTCGCGGGGTTTCGTGTCTAAAGGGCGTGTATTCAGAAGGGTTTGGGACGGTGCGCCCGAGAGGCCCGGTTCTCTGACGCTAGAACAGAGAACGGCAGGCCGCGCTCGAGGGGCTGAAATCGTCCCCGACGCCGCTCTCTGACGGCCTGAAATGTCGAGAGCGGCTGAGAGCGGTTAACAGGGTTGCCGCGGCGGCCGGGGTGCGGTTAACAGCCTCTGGTGGGGCGACGCGGGCCGACGGGCTGGATGCCTCTTAGCCGTTCCAGGGCGTGCCGGTGATCACGCGGGCAATCTTCGAAAGGGACCCGCTCCGTTCGAAGCGGTCGTACAATGCTCAATCATTCGAGGTAGGAAATTGAGCACGCTCAAGAACAAGTCGGGCTCCTGGGACGGCGAGGAACGCTTTCGGCTGCTCTTCGATCTGATACCTGACGTTCTCTGGGCCCTCGATCTCGAGACGCGGAAGTTCACCTACTTCAGTCCGTCGGTCGAGCAGCTCCTCGGCTACACGATCGAGGAAGGCCGAGCCGTGACCCTGGACGACATCCTGACGGCCGAGTCGCGCGAGTTGATCTCGAAGGCGTTGCCCGCGCGCCTGGAGGCCTTCCTCGCCGGAAACTCGGCGGTGATCGACGACATCACCGAGCTCGAGCAGATCCGCAAGGACGGCTCCACGATGTGGGCCGAGCTGAAGACGCGTTTCATCCACAATGACGATGGCGGGGTCAGCGTTATCGGCGTCTCGCGCGACATCACGAAGCGCAAGCGGGCAGAAGAGGCCCTGCACAGAACGGCGCTGCAATTAAACGCAGTTTTGAGCAACGCCCCAATAACGATCTTTGCTACGGATGGCCATGGCGTATTCACTCTATCGGAAGGCAAGGGGCTAGAACTGGTCGGCCTGAAACCC
>CABEAM010000229.1_pt1 | contig 11073 bp, 8 predicted proteins | sample 3132391 | NCBI WGS metagenome assembly CABEAM01 (sample SAMEA5534343, study PRJEB31848) | metagenome | biome: tundra; feature: field; material: soil | place: USA | collected 2013-05 | depth 0.45 m
GGCGTATCGCTGATGATCACGACCGGAAGGTCGGCGTGAACCGGCTCGTCTCGTACCATATCGAAGAGCGATTCGCTCATGTCGAAGGCGGAACAATCGAGCACGAGCGCGTCGGCGCGCTCCTCGACGAGCCGCTCGCTGACCGTGACTGTGTAGCCGGTTGCGATGACTTCGTACCCGTGATCGCATAGCGCGAAGGTCAGCAGTTCGGCGATCTCGGGCGTGTCGTCGATGAGAAGAATATGCTGGGGCGTGCTCACTTCTTGCGGGAGTCGGTGCCCAGCAGCCGCTTCTTCTCACCCGCGGACGGCTCCAGGTCCATCACCCACGCCCGGCCGCCAGCCGTGAAGTAGGCGCGCTGATCGCTTTCGACGAGCGCGCCCCACGCCTCCAGCGTGCGCATGGCGAGCGTGTAGCCCTCGAAGTTGGCGCGCACATGGGCCAGCACTTGAGTCGTGTGCCAATTATCGGTGAGGAGGGCGTCGCCGGCATGCACGCGCAGGATGGTGTAGAAGCGGTCGTGGACCGCCTCGGCCCGCACTTCACGCGTCGCCCCGCGCTTCTTGCCTTCGTTGACGATGTAGCTTTCCTGAACCACGGCGGCGGCAGGCGGATGGGTCGTGTCACTCATGAGCTTCACGTCCTAGACGGTCTGCGCAACTTCACCGGCCGCTTCCGCAGCCGCCATATCACTCAGATTCTTCGCTTCGGCCGTCCGCAGCAGGACTTCCGGCAGCTCGACACCCATCATTTTCCACTGTGCGTTGGCAAACTTCTGCAGCGTGGCGATGTGCTCGGCGTGGAGGTGGCCGAAGCGTCCCTGCAGCTTCAGGTACTCGGATACCGGCCGCATGTTCTGCGGGCGGAAGGTGTAATCGAACTCGCGTTTTTCAGGATCCCATTCCCAGATGGGATACAGCCCGCATTCGACCACGAGGCGGCCGAGATCGATCGAGCGCGGCGTCTCGTACACGAAACCCTTCTGGCACGGGGTGTAGATCATCATGAACGCGGCGCCTTTGTGGTTGAGCCCCTTGCGCACCTTGTTCATCAGGTCGATGGGGTAGCCCACGCTTGCGGTCGCCACATAGCAGTGCGGGTGACCGGCCGCCATCATACGGGCGAGGTCCTTGGGGAACAGCGTCTTGGCTTCCGGAACCATCGGACCCGGAGGCGAGAACGTCGTCATGCCGCCGTAAGGCGTCCGCGAGGAAGCCTGGATTCCCGTGTTCGCGTACTGCTCGTTGTCGTAGCAGATGATCAGGCAGTCGTGATTCCGGTAAAGGGCGCCCGAAATCGAGGCGAGCCCGATGTCGGACGCGCTGCCGTCGCCCGCCTCGCAGATGATGTTCGGAAACGCGCCCTTCCACTTGCCCTTGCGGATCATCGCTTCGTATGCGGCAGCAACGCCCGCGGTGAAGCTGCCGGCGCTCCCGATCTGCGTGTGCGCCCAGGGCACGTTATAGGGCGTGCACAGATAGGAGCTGTTGGCGACGTACATGCAGCCGGTTGGTCCGACCAGGATCGTGTTGTCGCCCGACGCCTTGCTCGTCATCCGGTACTGGATGGACGGCCCGCAGCCGGCGCATGTCCGGTGACCGGGGACGAAGGGCTCCGTCTGCGGCAGGTCGGGATTGTAGAAACGCGCGCCCTGGTTCGGGCTCCCGAACATCGGCAGCATCTGCCGTTCCACTTTAATCGCTGACATCATGTCCTCCGGAAACCCCGATCCACAACGTTGACCCTAGTCCTCGAAACCGACCCAGTGCGTGCGCTTCTCGATCTTCCCGCGTTTCTTCGCGTCGAGCATCTTCTGCGTCATCCAGTAGAATTCTTTCAGCACGATCGCCTCGCCGCCCATCCCGGCCATGAACGAAAGGACCAGCGGCCGCCGCGCACTTTCGTAGAGCGCCGCGCAGACTTCGGCGTACAGCACGCCGCCGCTGCTCACGCTGCCGAGCCCCAGGTTGGTCTCGATGACGCCGACGACCGCGAACCGGCTGAGCACGTCTTTGACGCGATCGGTCGGGTAAGGCCGGATCGTCTTGAGGCGCACGAGGCCGACCTTCGCGCCGCGCTGGCGCATGTGCTGGATCGCGTATCGTGCCGTCACGCCGTGGGCGCCCTGCAGGAAGAACACGACCTCGGCGTCCCCGGTCATGTATTCCTCGATCCACGGGTCGTACCGGCGCCCGAAGATCCGGGCAAATTCCTCGTGCGCCTGCTCGATGACCGGCACGGCGCCTTCCATGGCGCGGGCCCGTTCCAACTGCAGCGGCGGACCCTGCTCCGGCATGATCTGCGGGCCGTGCGAGACGGGACGCCGCGGATCGAGCGGGTACGGATGCGTGTAGGCCGGCAGAAACTCCCTCACCTGGCCCGTGTCGGGCAGCTCGACGTCGGTCGTGATGTGGGAGACGAAGAACCCGTCCTGGCACACCATCTGCGGAAGGAGCACGCGAGGATCCTCGCCGATCCGGAAACCGAGCAGATGATTGTCGAACGCCTCCTGCGCGTCGCACGCCCAACCCATGAGCCATCCCATGTCGCGCGTCGAGAGCGCGTCCGTGTGCTCGGACCCGAAATCGCCAGGTGGATCGAGCGTGCGGTCCGCGATCATCATCTGTACGGGCATGCGCGTGCCCGAGATCGGCGAGTAGAGCTCGTACGCGAACTGCACGCCGACGCCGGAGCTGCCGGTGAACACGCGGGCACCGCTCGACGAGGCGCCGTGCGCGATGCTCAACTGCGAATGCTCGCTGTCCGCCACGATGTACTCGGCATCCAGTTCACCGTTGGCCACCATCTGCGCCAGCGCGATCATCGTCGCCGTGTAGGGCCGGATCGGATAGGCCGTGATCACGTCGACGTCGGCATACTTGGCCGCCTGCGCCGCCGCGACGCAGCCGTTGATCCGGACCTTTTTCCTCTTCGCCAGTGCGGTAGCCATATAAGCCCTCGTCCCTATTTCCAGTTCTCGATATCTTTGGCCGGACGGTCCGCCAGGTTCTTCAGCTCCTCGGCCTGCCGCCCGTGCAGTCCCGGCGTGATGGCGAACGCCGTGTCCATGCGCACCACACCCGTATCGAAGTCCATCTCCGGCACGCTCTCGAGGCAGCCCGTCGGACACTCCTCGATGCAGACCCGGCAGCCTTTGCAGTAATCGACCAGAATCTTGTAGAGGCCATTCGACCGCACGGAGCGCACGATGCACGGTTCGGGACAGACCAGATAGCAGTTGTCGCACGCGTTGCAGGTGCCGCAACTGAAGCAGCGGTTGGCCTCCTCCATCGCCTGCTCCCTCGAGAACGCCTGAATGACCTCCTCCTGCGTGCGGCGCCGGTGAGCCGTCGGCAGCATCGCCTGCTGCACGCGGGGCCACTTCGGGAAATAGGTCATATTCATCCGGCCCAGATCGGCGATCACATCGATCGAGACCATGCGTTCCTGCAGTGGCTCGCCCCTGAGCACCCTGTCGAGGTTGAACGCCACGCGTTTGCCATCGCCGACGGCGTTCACCACCATCAGGGGCTGGCCGGAGCCGAACTGCACGATGTCGCCGGCGGCGAAGAACTTCGTGTCGCCGAGACGTCCGAACCGGTCGATCTTGATCGTGCCGCGCTCGCTCTTGAATTCAGCCGGCAGCCACGCGAGCGATGCATGCTGTCCCACGGCGATGATCACGTTGTCGACCTCGAACCGCTCGGCCGGAGACTCGCGATCGACGGCGATCGGCGAGGCGTTGATGGCGCCGCGGAAGCGTGCCGGATGGAGTTGCAGCGCTTCTACCCGGCCGTCACCGAGCGCGGCGGTCATTGCCCGCCCGTGCATCAGCTCCACGCCTTCCGCGACCATATCGTGCAGGTCCTCCGGTACGCACGGCATCTCGTCGGCGCTGCCCTCGACGGTGATCATCGTCACGTCTTCGGCGCCTTGCCGAAGCGCTTCGCGGGCGCAGTCGATGGCCGTGTTGCCGCCGCCGATCACTGCCACTCGCGGGCCCAGCTTCACCTTCGACGTGCCCATGCCGATGTCGCGCAGGAAGGGCAGTCCATAGACGACGCCGTCCTTGTTTTCGCCTTCCGCGCGCACGCTGTTCGGCTCGGTGAGACCGACCGCCAGGACACAGGCGTCGTAATTCTTCTTCAAGTCGTCCCAGGTGACGTCTTTGCCCACTTCCGTTTTCGTCTTGATCGTGACGCCGAGCTCGACGAGGCGTTCGATCTCGCGATCGAGCACGTTCTGCGGGAGCACCCAGTCGGGAATGCCGCCGCGATTGAGGCCGCCGGGCTTCGGCGATTTCTCCAGAATCGTGACCTCGTAGCCGAGCCGCGCGAGCTGGTACGCCGCGCTGTGTCCGGCGGGCCCCGATCCGACGACGGCGACCTTCTTGCCGTTGGGCGCGCCGGCTCTCACGACGTCGCGCGGCAGGGCCTGTCCGAGGTCGCCGAGAAACCGCTCGACCGCGCGAATGGAAATCGCCTCATCGTACTGTCCGCGATTGCAGGCCTGCTCGCACGGGTGGTAGCACACGCGGCCGGTCACGGACGGAAACGGCATGTCCTCCTTGATGAGCGCGTAGGCGTCGAGATACTTGCCGCGCTTCACCAGGTCCAGATAGCCCTGGATCTTTTCGTTCGTGCCGCACGCGTTGTTGCAGGGCGGCATCTTGTCCCGATACACCGGCCGAGTCGAGCGCCAGTTGCCCGTCGGAAACAGATCCTGACCCTTTTCCTGCGACGGCGCCGGTGTGATCCCGGCAAACGGCACCGCCAGCCAATCGGGGATATGAGTACCTTTCGTCGACATTTTTTTTTGGTCCTTAATCCGTCAAGCCACCGCTCTTCCGAGTGGCAGGATGTGTAACTGGTCGAGCGCGGCGTGGAAGGCTCTTTTGTTCGTGATCATGGGCTCGATCGACTCGATCTTGACGATGCCCGTCGTCTTGACGACCGCGGCGATGAGCGGGGCGGCGATGTCGGGCGCGATCAAGGTGCTGCGTTCCGCCGCGCCCTCGGTCGACAGCCGATCGAGGCCGAGCTCGCCCAGCCGGTAGTACAACCACTTGTGGTGGGCAATGTGCGCGGCATCGACGCACACCAACTGGGCGAGCCGTTCGAAACCGGGCACGAAGCGGATCATGTACTCGGGCGTGTAGTGGGTATTGATCACGAGCGTGCCGCCGGGCGGCATCCCGCGCATGTAATCCCAGCCTTTGACCATCGTCTGCTCGACGAGCACGACGATATTCGGCTGCTCGTTCTCGTAGGTGAGCTCGTTTTCGATCACGCTCTCGCTGAGGCGGCAATACTTGCGGGTCGGCGCGTTGGTGCGGTCGGGGTTGTCGACGTAGTTTTCCATCGCCTGGGCGAACTTGCCCTCGAGCCGTCCGGCGGCGGCGACCGAATTGACGATGTCGCGGCCCTCCTTGTCCATGATGATGCCGCGCGTCCATACGGTGAGCTCCGTGTAACTCATGTTGAGGCCCCACTTTCCTCGACGTGAAACCGGCTTTGGACCTGCCGGACGAAGCGGTCGAAGACGCCTGCGAGATTCTGCTGCTCGGGATGGTCCGGCAGTTCCGCGGCGATCGCCACCTCGGTCCGCTCCTGGCCCGCGTCGATCAGCCGGATTGTGCCCAGGTTCGTGTGCTCGATGGCCCATCCGTCGCTCTTGACCGCTGTGACCGCCATGCTCAGCGTCTTGCCGTCGCTCTCCCACGGCACGACAATCGCGGTGACGTGGCCCTGGCCGCGGGCGTACTCCTCGATCGCGCGGGACACGACCTGCGGAGATCCGGTGGCGGTGAACGTGAGGAATTCGCCCATGCCTGCGCTTTGCCTCCGTGCTACACTGTACCAGTGGTCGAACCAGTTAGACGGGCGAGTCTGACATCCAGGCGCCATCGTGTCAAGCGCCTCGCCGCCTCTCGGCGGCGGTCCGGCGCCGGCGACTCTGGTCTGATCGAACCGATCAGAAAGACGCGGGTGGCCGAAGAGATCGCTGACCGCATCCGGGTACTGATTCTCGACGGCACCTTCCCTGCAGGCCAGGCTCTGCCCGCCGAACGCGCACTTGCCGAATGGTTCCGCGTTAGCCGCGGATCGATCCGTGACGCGTTCCGTACGCTGGAGACCATCGGCCTGCTCGTCACGCGCCACGGTCAGGGCACGTTTCCTCAGGAGCTCGACGTCGACCGGCTCGTCGCGCCGCTGGCTTCCGTCCTGAGCTACCATTACGAACTGCAGGACGAGCTGTTGGACGTGCGCCTCATGTTCGAGCCCGCGGTCGCGCGCGTCGCGGCCACGCGCGTCACCGACGAGGACCTTGCCGACCTGGAGCGCATCCTCGACGCGCAACGCAAGAAGCTCAAGACCGGCCGATCCGCCATCGCCGAGGTCACGGCTTTTCACCACGTCCTCGCGCGCGCCACGCGCAACCGCGTCGTCGTCAGCATCATGGCCACACTGAACGATCTGCTCGTGGAATCGCGGAAGCTCAGGCTGAAGCAGGATGGCCGTCCAGGCCGATCCATCCTGGGACATGAAGCTGTCGTCGCGGCATTGCGGCGGCGCGACGCCGGCGCCGCAGCGGAAGCCATGCGCGAGCACCTCGATCAGATCGCCGACTTCCTCCAGCACGGGTCGACCCCCGTTCGTCATGGATGACAACCTCCGCCACCAGCGTGACACCTCGCTCGTTCAGCTCGAGGCTTTGACCCGGCGCGGCCATCAGATCAGGAACACGCCTGCGGCCGATGCCACCCGAGCCTGGCAACAGGACTGCGCGGCCGCGATCAATCAGCTTTCCGGCGGCAGCAAAGCCCACTGGCTCGCCCGCGCCTACAGCGGTGCCTTTCTCGTGCGCTCGGCCCGTGGCGGGGTCGTCGTCGAAGTGGACGCGACGGAGATTGTCGACCGGATTCTCGGCGTCCTGGCGCAGGGCGCGACGTCGCTGTCACGCATGGATGATGTCGCTGCCTCTTCCGGCGCGGCGCCGCGGCCGCGCCAATTCGAATTCGTGCACAACGCGGAGCTTCGGCCCGTCCTCGAGCAGACGTTCGCTGACAGCCGCGACGCCCTCGAGCGCGGCGAATTTGGTCTGGCGCTGGTTCTTTCATGCGGCGTCATCGAAGCGGTGCTCACCGATGCGCTCGACCACGCTCGACAGCAGGCTCACGACGCACCCGAGGGACGCATTGCGGACTGGTCCTTCGAGAGGCGTATCGCCGCGGCCGAACGCGCGGGACTCATTCGCAGCGGCTGCGCCCGCCTGCCGCCCGTGGCGCGGAAGTACCGGGATTTGACCGATGCCGATGGCGAGCTGCGGGTGGACGCGCCGGTGTCCGAGCGCGAGGCCCGACTCGCCGGTCAGGTGCTCCACGTCGTCATGCGAGATCTCGATCCCGGCCGATAAAGATGAACGACACGACCCGCTGTTCGGTTCGGTTTGAGTCCGAGGAGGCGGGGCGATGACGCGCCATTCTTGAGACCCCGCCCCCAAGGCTGGCGTCGCCGGTGTTGAGCGGATGTCGCGCGGGCCGGCTGACACCCTCGATGCCCTCGACCTCGTCGCCCGCCTCCTCGCCCACGTCCCCGATCCTCGCCGCCACCTCGTCCACTACTTCGGCGCCTACTCGAACGTCGTGCGTGGCAAGCTGAAGGCCCGCAGCCAGGCCCAGCAAACAGAGCCGCTCGCCTCTGGACGCTGCGGTCCCCGTTTCACGCTGATCCGCCTGACTGCCGGGGCCGACGCCAGCGCCCCGGCGCAGCCCCCCAGGCCGTTCAGGCCCCGTCCCGACCATCGGCCGCACTGCCGCCGAAAATCAACCTTCCTATCCCTTAGCATCGGGAGGCCGCAGGAGGAGAAAATCTGCCAATATCCGTCCTGCAGCCAGGGGAGGTGCGCCATGCCGTCGACGCGTGCGAAGAAAGCGACCAAGGCCGTTCCGAAGGCGAAGGCCCAGAAGTGGGTGTACCTGTTCGCCGGCGGCAAGGCCGAAGGCAACGCGAAGATGCGCGCGCTGCTCGGCGGCAAGGGCGCCGGCCTCGCGGAGATGACGAACGCGGGCCTCCCCGTCCCTCCTGGGTTCACCATCACCACCGCGGCCTGCAACGCGTTCTTCAAAGGCGGCGGGAAGCTGCCGCCGGGACTCTGGGATCAGGTGGAGCGCGGCCTCGCGACGGTCGAACGATCCACGAAGAGGCGCCTCGGCGACCCGAGGGACCCGCTGCTCGTCTCCGTGCGCTCGGGTGCCGCGATGTCGATGCCCGGGATGATGGACACGGTCCTCAACCTCGGCCTCAACGACCAGAGCCGCCAGGGCCTCGCGACGCTCACGAAGAACGAGCGCTTCGCGTGGGACGCGTACCGCCGGTTCATCTCGATGTTCGGCCGGATCGTCCTCGATATCCCCGCCGAGAGGTTCGACGCGACGCTCGAGAAGCGCAAGCACGCGAGGGGCGCGAAGTCGGACACCGAACTCGACACGAAGGACCTCGCCGGGCTGGTCGACGAGTTCAAGGCCATCGTCAAGAAGGAGACCGGAAAACCGTTCCCGACCGAGCCGCACGACCAGCTCCGCCTCGCGGTCGAGGCCGTCTTCGGCTCGTGGTTCGGCCAGCGCGCGAAGGACTACCGGAAGCAGTTCAAAATCTCGGACGACCTCGGCACGGCGTGCAGCGTCACGACGATGGTCTTCGGTAACATGGGCGACGACTCCGGCACCGGTGTCGCGTTCACCCGCGACCCGAACACCGGCGAGAAGAAGCTCTACGGCGAGTACCTCACGAACGCGCAGGGTGAGGACGTGGTGGCCGGCATCCGAACGCCTTCGAAGATCGACCAGCTGAAGCGGGACATGCCGAAGGCGTACGCGGAGTTCCAGAAGATCGCACAGCGGCTCGAGAAGCACTATCGCGACTCGCAGGACCTCGAGTTCACGATCGAGCGCGGCAAGCTCTTCATGCTCCAGACGCGCTCGGCGAAGCGGACCGCACGCGCCGCGATGAAGATGGCCACGGACATGGTGAAGGAGAAGCTCATCACCAAGGACGAGGCGATCCAGCGCGTCGACCCGTTGCAGGTCGAGCAGCTTCTCGTGCCCGGCTTCGACCAGGCCGCGGTCGAGCGCGCGCGAAAGGAAGGCCGGTGCCTCGCGAACGGCCTGAACGCGTCACCCGGAGCGGCCACCGGCCGCGCCGTGTTCGACGCCGACCGCGCTGTCGCGCTCAGAGGCCAGAAGCAGCTCGTCGTCCTCGTCCGGCCGGAGACCTCGCCGGACGACTTCCACGGCATGATCGCGGCCACCGGGATCCTCACCGCGCGCGGAGGCTCGACCTCTCACGCGGCCGTCGTCGCGCGCGGCCTAGGCCTGCCGTGCGTCGCCGGCTGCGCCGAGCTCTCGATCGATCTCCACAAGCGCGAGATGCGCGTCGGCAAGACCGTCATCAAGGAGGGCGACCCGATCTCCATCGACGGCACGACGGGCGAGGTGTTCGCGGGCGAGCTGCCGACGAACCCGCCGAACTACGAGAAGGAGACCGAGCTCATCGAGCTCCTCTCGTGGGCCGACAAGCGGCGCCGGCTCGGCGTGTGGGTGAACGCCGACACCCCGGGCGAGTGCATCGAGGCGCGCAAGCTCGGCGCGGAAGGGGTGGGGCTCGCGCGGACCGAGCACATGTTCCGGCAGGCCGAGCGCCTCCCGCACGTGCAGGACATGATCATGGCCGACACCGAAGCGGGCCGAAAAGCCGCGCTCGCGAAGCTCCTCCCGTTCCAGCAGGGGGACTTCCGCGAGATGTACAAAGCGATGGACGGCCTGCCGGTGGTCATTCGGCTCATTGACCCGCCGCTCCACGAGTTCCTTCGTGAGTTCGCGGATGTCGATATCGAGATCGCCGTCGCCGAGGCGACCGGCAAGGACGGACCGGAACTCGAGCAGAAGAGGAAGATCTGGCGGCGGCTCGAGCAGATCCATGAGGACAACCCGATGCTCGGCCTGCGCGGCTGCCGCCTGCTGCTCGTCTACCCGGAGATCCTCGAGATGCAGATCCGCGCGATCCTCGGCGCCGCAGCCGACTCCGCCGAGAAGGGCGTGAGCGCGAAGCCCGAGATCATGATGCCGCTCGTCGGCACGATGGGGGAGCTCGATCGCCTGCGCGATCAGGTGATGAGCGTCGCCGCGGCGGTCGAGAAGGAGCGCGGGCGGAAGATCCCGTTCAAGTTCGGGACGATGATCGAGATCCCGCGGGCCTGCATCATCGCCGACGAGATCGCCACGAAGACCGAGTTCTTCTCGTTCGGCACGAACGACCTCACCCAGACCGTGCTCGGCATCTCGCGCGACGATGCGCAGAAGAGCTTCCTCACGAAGTACGTCGAGCAGAACATCATCCCCGACGACCCGTTCCAGGTGATCGACCGTGGCGGCGTCGGCGAGATGATGAAGATGGGCGTCGACCGCGGCCGCAAGACGAAGCCCGATCTGAAGATCGGCATCTGCGGCGAGCACGCCGGCGAGCCGAGCTCGGTGGCGTTCTGCCACCAGATCGGGCTCACCTACGTGTCGCCGTCGACGTACCGCGTGCCAGTGGCGCGGCTCGCGGCCGCGCAGGCCGCGCTCGCGTCGGGAGAGCGCGACCGCTAGGTGCAAAGGCCCTTCGGTCTGCACTCTGCCGACAGAGGCGGCGACAGCCTTGGCCTGAGCCTGCGCACGACGGCTAAGTGGCTCGGCGGTTCGGGTCCGCTCCGGTTATTGCGTGGGCACCTCATGCCCCACGGTAGTGGAGCTCGAACCTGACCTCTTCCGGGGCGGCCGTTCGGGTTGCGATTTCCCGCACTCGCTCCAGTTCCGCCTTGCTGTCGACGATGCCGCGGACGACGATCGCCGTCCCGTCGTGGAGGACTTCCAGGGTGGGAACGAAAACCCGAAAATCGGTGCTGACTTCCGCCTTCACGTTCGCCGCGGCCGCCATCCGGCGCAGTTTTTCCCGGGCTTCCTTCGTGGCCTGTTTGTCCCGGGCGGGGATCTCGTCGACGATCAGGGCGACCACCTCGTCGAAGCGCAGTTTG
>CABEAM010000233.1_pt1 | contig 10971 bp, 8 predicted proteins | sample 3132391 | NCBI WGS metagenome assembly CABEAM01 (sample SAMEA5534343, study PRJEB31848) | metagenome | biome: tundra; feature: field; material: soil | place: USA | collected 2013-05 | depth 0.45 m
CGTCTCGATGAAAAGCGTTCCCTGTCGCTCGCCTCGCCAACGTCCCATCGCCATCCGTCACCGCCTCAGGTCATTTCTGCCGTTGCACCGATTCCCGTGCATCCTTCATGCCTCACCCAAAGCGGACTTTTTCCACGGGCTGCTAGGGTTCCCGAAGATCTTCGGGGATGGCGGCTTCGATGCGGTCATTGGGAATCCTCCGTACATACGAATCCAGAGGATCGCGCACGACGAATCCGACTACCTCTTCCGCCGCTACAAGTCGCCCACGAGCAAGATGGACCTATCCCTCGTATTCCTCGAGAAGGGGCTCCAGCTCGTGCGCGAGACCGGTCTGGTCAGCTTCATCTGCACGTCGCAATGGCTTACGACCGACTACGGAAAGAACCTAAGAGGGATGCTGCGAGATGGTCGCCTGCACTCGATCGTCGACTTCGGCTCACTCCCCGTGTTCGCATCAGCGAGCACTTACCCAGCAATCCTCGTTCTCAGCCCAAGGCCTGCCCGCGCCCTATCGCTCAAGCGGGTCACACATGCTGACGACCTTAACGCGGGTGGCATTGAGAAGGCCCCCACGATAACGGTTGCGCTCAATACGCTAACGGAGCAACCGTGGCATCTCGGCGGCCTTGATCTGACAGGAGTGCTAGCTCGGAGCAAGCTGAAGTGGCAGCCACTGAGTGCTCTTGGAGGAGCCTACATTGGCTGCAAGAGCGGAATGAACGAGGCCTTTGTCCTCACCAAGAAAGCTGCCAGAGAAAAGCGCCTGGAGAGGGCCGTCCTGTTCCCGTACGCCTATCGCGGTGAGGAAATCGACAGGTATGACATCGTAGAGCCAGGCGCGGTGATCATCTACCCCTACACGGATGCCGGCGATGGATCGCCTCGACTTATCGAAGAAGATCGGCTGAAGAGGGAGGCGCCGCACGTATACGAACACTTGCTGTCCTTCAAGAGCCAACTTAGGAAGCGGCAGGACAGTCGGCGTTTCTATGCTGATGGCCCTGACTGGTATCGGCATCTGAGGGCGGGTTCGTTTCGATACATCCGCCCCGAGAAGCTGGTCCTAAAGGCCATCTCAAGGGAGACGCGTGCTGGGATACTGCCCAAGCAATCAGCGTTCGACGGCGCCAACTGCCCGGCGATCGTCATCGAGGATCCCGAGAGCTGCGATCCCATGTACCTCCTTGGAATCCTGAACTCCTCGCTTGCAACGTACTACCTCCGTGGTGTCTGCCCACCGAAACTGTCTGGCTACGTGAAGTTCAGCGCGACATGCCTCAGCAGCCTCCCGATCCGATTTATGGATGCTGGCGATCGCGCGCAGCGGGCCATGCGCGATCGACTGGTTTCGCTCGTCGAACAGATGATTGCACTCCGCGATCAGCGAGCCGCAGCCCGCACCCCTCACGATGAAACTGTTGTCGTCCGACAGATCGACGCGATAGACGACCAGATCGATCGCCTGGTCTACGAACTCTATGGCCTGTCTGCGGGGGAGGTGGCGGTTATTCATGCAGCTGCGGAGTCGTGGAAGGTAACTGCAAAGGGCAGCTAAGGCCCGGGAGTTAGGGTTGAGTACGAATTGCGGAAGAAGTGCGACCTCGGCGTTGCCGATGCGAAACACATCGCACGACTCTGGTTTGAGGCGGGCCACTTCCGAGACCTGTACGAGTGAATTCAAGCCAGATCTCCAGCGGAGGTGAAGAACCTCAGAATCCGTGACGAGCAGCACCCTGTCGGCGAGTTAGTTCCGAGGCGCCCTAACGACTGACGATCCGAGGCAACCTTTCGAAGAAGTAGAGCGGGTGCTCTCGGACGCGCGCGTGCGCCGAGAGTGCTGGTTTGAGCTCGTTGGCCAGTGCCGCGCCACCGGTGGCGAGGCCGGCCAGCAGGAGCTGGACGACGCCGACCCAGGAGGACGGGGAGAGGAGCGCCTCGAACCCGACCGTCGCAACGGTGCTCGCGCCGGCCGCCTTGAGCAGGCCGCCGATACGGAGCTCCTGCCACTTCCGGGCGTGCTCGACCTTCGCCGCCTCCAGATCCTTCTGAAGGTCGCGCAGGAGGGCCTGGTACGTCCGTAGGTCCGTCGGTGACGCGCCCGCGGTCCGGCGCGCGGCCTTCACGAGGCGCTCCCGCAGCGCGGTGACCGCCGGGAGGACCTCGCGCCGCATCTTGAGGACGTCGTCCCAGGGGCAGTCGAGGAGCGCCGCATCCAGGCCCTGCGGGTCGACGGCGTCGAGGGCGATCGCGAAGGTGGCGAGCTGGTTAGGCCGGCCCGACGGGAACGCGCGCGAGCCGAGGGCGAGACAGATCCCCTGGTTTGGCTCGTCGAGAGCGACCGGGGCGGCCCCGGACCAGCGCGCGACCTCGAGATACTTCAGCGCGCGGCCGAGACGGAGCCAGCCGAGTGGCGACCACGGCTCGGCCTCCGGCAGGCTGTAGGGCTCTGGGAATGCGACGTCAAAGCGGGAGCGGAATCCACTGGGGTACACGGCCCCGCCAAAGAGCATCGTGTCGGGGATCCTCGGTCGCGCGCTCGGGTCGAGGTCCGGGAGCGCCGCCCGCACGAGGTCCTCGCTCGGCAGCGCGGCTGCGTAGGCCACCATGCGGACGAGCGGGTCCACGGCAGGCGCCCCCCGCCTCCGGATGGTGATGAGGCCCCGCTCTTGCAGCCGAACCGTCTCCGCAGCGAGCTCGGCGAAGCTACCCTCATAGCCATCCGAGCGGGGGAAGACGGACCGCTCCGCCCACTCGATGCGCGAGATGCTACCGGGGTACTCCTCAACGATCTCCCCGTGGTTCAGGAACGCCCGATCCTCGGGATGGATGAGGGTGACACCGTCGAAGAACAGCAGCAGCCGCTTGAGGCTGCTGCGCCGCGGCGCCTCGTCAGCGGGGAGAACGAGGGCGCGGAGCGGGTCGGGCCTCGGCACGGGCCCAGATTCTAGGCTGGGGAGGGCGGTCCCAGTTACCGCATAAGCTGGATCGAATGGTGAGAGGAAGCAGGGCACAGCGGTGCCGGGCTCACTATTGGCTGCGCTTGGGCTTCCTCGGCTTCCCCAGCTTCCTAATCTTCTCCACCGCCGCGTCGAAGTCCGGCGCCTCGAGCGCCTCCCGCTTCCGCCGCTCGGCGTCGAACTTCGCGAACTCGCGACCGGCCGTCTCATTCGCGAGCTCGTGGGAGACGCGGCCGGCGTCCGTGAGGATGTCGCGCTCGTTCAGCCGGAGGAAGTCGTCGAGCTTCCGCGCCCAGTGCGCCATCGTCATGGTTCGGCGCTGCTGGGCCTGGAACTCGGCGAAGGAGAGGTACTGGTCGACGAGGAGATTCAGCGTGCGCAGCTCCTGCTCGGTCAGGTAGTTCTTCGCGATCTCGGCGTCGGCCTTCCGGATCGGGCCCTTCGGGGCGCCCTTCCAGGTCGTGAGGCCCATGTTCGACTTGGAGGCGTCGGCGCGCTCGGCGATCACTTCGGCGGCCGTGCGGCCGTGGATGGCCCAGTGGAGCTTGTTCTGGACCGTGGCGAAGAAGGTCTGCGTGATGTCGTGCAGCGGGTCGTAGTCGATCGCAGTCTTATAGATGTCGCAGACCTTCAGGTAGAAGCGCTTCTCCGAGGCTCGAATGTCGCGGATGCGCTCGAGGAGCTCGTCGAAGTAGTCGCGCCCGCCGGGAAGGGTCCGCACCTCCTTGAGGCGCTCGTCGTCGAGCGCAAAGCCCTTCACGAGGTACTCCCGGAGCCGCTGGGTGGCCCAGATCCGGAACTGGGTACCCCGGTGGCTCTTCACCCGGTAGCCGACCGAGATGATGACGTCGAGGTTGTAGAGCTCGATCTGGCGCTGGACGTGCCGGCCCCCTTCGGGTTGAACCGTCAAGGATTCCTTGACGGTTCCCGGACGCTGGAGCTCGCCCTCCTCGTAGAGGTTCCGGATGTGGAGGCTCACGTTCTGCTTCGTCGTCTGGAAGAGTTCGGCCATCTGGGCCTGGCTGAGCCAGACGGTCTCGTCCTCCAGGCGCACCTCGATGCGCAGGCCTTGGTCGGGGGTCGTGTAGAGCAGGAGTTCGGAGGGCCCGGTCGGGCCGCCGGCATCACCCGGCGGCGGCGTCTTCTTCTCGGCCATGTGGTGGGGAGAGTACCTCCGTAGTGTGGGGTGCGGCGGCGGGGCCGTCCAGGGCCGTTGCCTCCGAGCTCAATGCGAAGGAAAAGCAGCAGCTCGCGCTCTGGTCCCCCCTGAGCTTCTCTCCAGGATCGGAGCCGAGGTGCTGCCCCCGAAGGCGCCTACGGGCTCTTCGGCGCGACCGTCGCCGGAGCGGGTGCCGCGGTTTCCGGAGGTTTGACACGCGCCTGCCAGCCTTCGGGCAGGATGAGGACGACTTCTCCGGGCCTCACGAGGTTCAGCGTCTCGCGGGCAATCTTCTCGACGGCCTTCGGGTCGCTGTTGAGCGCCGCGACCTCGGCTTCGAGCTTCCGGTTGCCCTCGTCCAGCTGCGCAACCTCGGCCTGCATCTTCGCAAGCTGGAGACGCTGCCGCTGGACCTGAAGAAGCCCGTGCTCGTCCACGAGAAAGAATCCGAAGACGAGCGCCGAGAAAAGGATCGAGACCGCGACGTAGGACGCCGGCCTCACGTGCGGGGCGTCCGGGCGCGCGCCGGATGCCGGCGCCGGCGTTTCGGGCATCAGCTCGGGCAGCGGGCGCGGCTCCTCCCGCCGCGACGGCGCGGGCAGCCGCCTCACGCCCACGATCCGGGGAGGACCCTCACCGCCGACGATTCGATCGAACCGCACGGGGCATTTTCGCGCGAAACGCGCGCGCGCGTCAGCCTTTCTTCGCGGCGAGACCCGGATAGACGCCCGTCTCGGCGAGGTCCTCCTCGATCCGCAGGAGCCGGTTGTACTTCGCGACGCGCTCGGAACGGCAGAGGGAGCCCGTCTTGATGAAGGTAGCGTTCACGGCGACCGCGAGGTCGGCGATCGTCGTGTCCTCAGTCTCGCCCGAGCGGTGGGAGATGACCGTGACGTATCGCGCCGTCTGCGCGATCCGCACGGCCTCGAGCGTCTCGGTGATCGTGCCGATCTGGTTCAGCTTCACGAGAAGGCCGTTCGCGATGTCGTCGGCGATGCCCTGCTTCAGGATCTTCGGGTTCGTCACGAAGTTGTCGTCGCCGATGAGGTGGATCTTTTCGCCGAGCTTCTGCGTCAGGAGCTTCCAGCCCGCCTTGTCGCCCTCGGCGCAGCCATCCTCGATCGAGAGGATCGGGTAGTCGCCGGCGAGAGCCTCGTAGAACGCGACGATGGCTTCCGGGGACGTCTTTTTCCCCTCGAGCGTGTACGCGCCGTTTTCGAAGAACTCGGACGCGGCCGAGTCGAGCGCGAGAAAGACGTCCCCGCCCGCCCGGTAGCCGGCCTTCGAGATCGCGTCCACGAGCAGGTCCAGCGTCGCGCGCGTGGACTCGATGTTCGGGGCGAAGCCGCCCTCGTCACCGATGCCCGTCGCGAGACCCTTGCTCTTCAGGATTCCCTTCAGCGTGTGGAAGATCTCGGCTCCGGCGCGGAGCGCCTCGCGAAAGGACCCGAATCCCGCCGGCACGAGCATGAATTCCTGGATGTCGAGCGGATTGTCCGCGTGCGCTCCGCCGTTCACGACGTTCATCATCGGGACGGGCAGCGTCACGGCGCCGGTGCCGCCCAGGTAGCGGAAGAGAGGAAGCGCGCAGGCCTCCGCCGCGGCGCGGCAGACGGCCATCGAGACGCCGAGGATCGCGTTCGCGCCGAGATTCGTCTTCATCTCGGTGCCGTCGAGGTCGATCATGAGGCGATCGATCTCGGCCTGCTGGCGCGCGTCCATCCCGAGAACCTCGGGCGCGATCGTCTCGTTCACATTCTTGACGGCCGAAAGGACGCCCTTGCCGCCATAGCGCTTCTTGTCGCCGTCGCGCAGCTCCAGCGCCTCGCGCGAGCCGGTGGACGCGCCGGACGGCACGCCCGCCCGCCCCGAGGCGCCGTCCTCGAGCAGACACTCGACTTCGATAGTGGGGTTGCCGCGGGAATCAAGGATTTCGCGGGCGTGAATGCTTTCGATCGCGTACATGTGGGCTCCTCGTGATAGGTCAGGTTCGAAGAAAGAAAGATTTGCTTAGAAGGGGGATTACCCTCTAAGAACATATTCCTTGGCCGCTTCCAAAAGGCGATCCGTTTCCCGGGTGTCGGGGGATTCCGCATAAATCCTCACGACCGGTTCGGTGCCCGACGGCCGGAAGAGTATCCAGCGGCCGTCGCCCAACACGAGCTTCTGCCCGTCGGTGCGGTCGATCGACTGCACCTTCAGCCCTGCGAAGGTGTCCGGGTTCTCGGCGAGTCGCTTCTTCAGCGCGGCGGCGAGCGCAGGATCGAGGCGGGCGTCCGCGCGCCTCGGGTAGAACGGCCCGACGCGCCGGAAGAGCTCCGCGAGGAGGGCCGAGAGCGTCTCGCCGGTCGCGGCCACGCGCTCAGCGAGGAGAAGCCCCGCGAGGAGGCCGTCCTTCTCCGGCACATGGCCCGCCATCGTGAAGCCGGCGGACTCCTCGCCTCCGAGCGCAATCGCGTCCTTCAAAAGCAGCTCGCCGATGTACTTGAAGCCGACGGGCGTCACGAAAACGGGGGCGCCATACGCCTTCGCCACGGCGTCGAGCCCGTGCGTCGTCGCGACCGAGCGCGCGACGCCGCGGCCGTCGCCTGCCTCGCGGCGCCCGAGCAGGAGGTCGGCGAGGAGCATGAGACAGAGGTTCGGATCGACGTAGCGGCCGTCGGCGTCGAGGATGCCGAAGCGGTCCGCGTCTCCGTCCGTCGCGAGGCCGAGATGGCGCTTCCCGGATACGACCACTTGCGCGAGCGCGGCGAGGTTCTTCTCGTCGCACTGCGGCGAGAGGCCGCCGAAGTACGGGTCGCGATGCCCGTTGATGAGCTCGACGTCCACGCCCGCGTCCCTGAGAAAAACGTCGAGGTACCCGCGCGACGTGCCGAAGCGCGGGTCGACGGCCACGCGGAGGTTCGCCTTCCTAAGCTTTGCGGTGTCCACGAAGGTCGCGAGCTGTTCGAGGTAAGGGCCGCGCGGGTCGATCGCGTCCGCCGCCGCCGGCGGCGCCGGTTCCGCATCGGCCTCCGAAGTCTTCACGATCTCGGCCTCGATGCGCGCCGTCACGTCGGGCAGCGCGGGCGCGCCGTCGGTCGTCGAGAACTTGATTCCGTTGAACTCGGGCGGATTGTGCGAGGCGGTGAAGTTCACGCCGCCAGCGGCGCCGAGGCGCCGGATCGTGAACGCGACCGCCGGCGTCGGCACGTCCCGGTCGGCGCGAAGGGGACGGACACCTTCTCTGACGAGAACGCGGGACGCCTCGTCCACGAACCTTTCGTTCAGGAACCGCGTGTCCGACGCGAGGACGAGGCCCGGGGAGATGCTGCCCGACGCCTTCGTGACGCGTGCGATCGCCGTCACGACGCGCCGCGCATTCGGGAACGTGAACTCTTCCCCGAGAACGGCTCGCCAGCCGGAAGTGCCGAAACGGATCATCAGGCCGTAGGATTCTACGGTGCCGCGGATTCCCGCCCGCTAAACTCCCATCCGAATGAGCGAGTTCACCGATGAGGAGATGCAGGCGCTCACGCCCTTCTTCACGAACGTGGACGCGCCGGTCTTCGGGCTGAAGCTTCCGCAGGAGGTCGCGGGGGCGCTTTTCTCGCGCTATAGCCGGTCGGCCAAGAGCCTGCGCCGCGTGTTCCTCGACGAGTTTCGCGGCGAGGCGGGCGTCCTCCCGGGCGGGGAAGGGGCCGCGGACGGCGAGGCGCTGAAAAAGGCGCGCGCCTTCTACGACCGCGTTCTCGTGGGCTACGGCGACGACTCCGTCGCGCAGCTCGGCGGCGCGCATCTCGCGGTCGAGCGCGTCTCGAACGTGGCGGCGCAGGTGCTCGAAGACGCGCGCGTCGGAATCGCGTTCCTCGAGAAGTCCACGCGCTACGTCCGCTTCGACCAGCGCGACGCGGCCGGGGATTTTCTCTGGTTCCGCGAGCCGTCGCTCATGGCCTCGCGGCACCGCGACGCGTACGCCGCGCTCATGGACCGCCTCTTTTCCGCATACGCGGCCCAGATCGATCCGATGATCGCCCACATCGAGCGCGTGCTCCCGATCGAGTCCGTGGCCGTGCGCCACCCGGTGACGGGCGAGCCGCTCGACACCTCGGACGTGAAGCGCGACGAGGAGCTTCTCAAGGCGGCGCGGCGCGCGTACGCCGCGACCGTCCGGGCGCACGCCTGCGACGTCATGCGCAGCTACCTTCCTGCCGCCACGCTCACGAACCTCGGCATTTTCGCGACGGGGCAGGCCTTCGAGCACCTCCTGAACCGGCTTTTGACGCATCCTACTTACGAGTGCCGTGCGCTCGCGGCGGCCATGCGCCATGAGCTGGATGGGCTGATTCCGTCCTTCGTGAAGCGGTCGGCTAAGAGCGCGTGGCAGGAGGGCCTGCGCGCGCGTGTCGCCGCGGCCGCGATACGCGCGCTTCCATCCGGCGAGCTTTCCGCGCCGGGAGTGACGCTCGTGGATTTCGACCGCGACGGGGAGGAGAAGGTCCTCGCGGCGCTTCTCTACCCGCGTGCGGACCGGCCGCTCGCCGACGTGCGCTCGCGCGTCAAGGCGATGAGCCCTCCCGAGCGCACGGCGCTCCTCTCGTCCCTCGCCGCGGGCCGGAGGAGCCGGCGCGACAAGCCGCCACGCGCGCTCGAGGAGGCCGCATATACGTTCGACCTCCTCGGGAATCTGGGCATCTATCGCGATCTCCACCGCCACAGGGTCCTCTCGCAGGAGCGCCAGCCGTTCACGACGGCGCACGGGCACGACACGCCGCCCGAGATCCTCGAGGCCGGGCACGGCGCGGTGTTCGAGGAGTGCATGGCACGGGCGCACGACCTTCACGAGGCCGTGAAGACGGACTATCCGGCCGAGGCGCCGTACGTCGTCCCGTTCGCGTTCCGCGTGCGCTGGTATGTCACGCTGAATCTGCGCGAGGCCGTGCACCTCTGCGAGCTTCGCTCGATGCCGCAGGGCCACCCTGATTACCGGCTCGTCGCGCAGGAGATCTGGCGGCGCATCGAGGAGGTCCACCCCGGCCTCGCCCCATGGGGCGGCTTCGTGAACCGCGACACCTACCGCCTCGGCCGCCTTCAGTCCGAGATGCGCACGGAGTGGAAGCGCGCGGGCAGCGCCTGAGAAGTCAGTCCTCCACGGTCAGCGCGTCGAGACCCGCGAGGATCGAGGCCGCGTCCTCGTCGGCGCGCGCGAGATAGACGGGGATTGCCCCGGGGATCTCGTGGTAGATCTCCATGAGGATCTCCGGGGCGTCCGTGACGACGGCGTCCATCCGCGCCGACCTGCCGAGGCGCTCGAGAATCGCTTCCAGGCTCCGCTCGCCGAGGAACGTCGTCGTGGCCGGGGCGATCGCGCGCAGGCCGTCGAGCAGGTCGTGCCGCTCGAGCGTCGCGACGAGGACGTGGCGCATCGGATCGGCCTCCTCTTCCTTCATCTTGCAAACGGAAAGCCGCGGGCCGAGGATGACGGCAGGCGGCGCCCGTGTCGTTGAAGCTTCCCGTCTACCTCGATTATCACGCGACGACGCCGGTCGATCCGCGCGTCTTCGAGGCGATGCGCCCGTACTTTTCGGAGCATTTCGGAAACGCGGCGTCGGCGAGCCACGTTTTCGGCTGGCGCGCCGAGGCGGCCGTGACAAAAGCTCGCGAGGCCCTGGCCGCGCTCGTCGGCGCGAACCCCCGCGAAATCGTGTTCACGTCCGGCGCCACCGAGTCGAACAACCTCGCGATTCTCGGCGCCGCGCGGGCACGCCATGCGCCCCACGCCCACGTCGTCACGTCCGCGATCGAGCACCGCGCCGTCCTCGACCCGTGCCGGCGCCTCGAGTCCGAGGGCTTCGCCGTGACGGTTCTGATGCCGGACGCACACGGCGTCACGAGCGCCGCGGCCGTGGCCGACGCTCTCACGGAGCGCACGGTTCTCGTGTCGGTCATGGCGGCGAACAACGAAATCGGCACGCTCAATCCCGTCGGTGAGATCGCGCGAGTCTGCAAGGAGCGAGGGGTCCTCTTTCACACGGACGCCGCTCAGGCGCTCGGCAAGATTCCGCTCGACGTCCACGCGCTCGGCCTTGATCTCGTCTCCTTCTCGGCGCACAAGGTGTGCGGGCCGAAAGGCGTGGGCGCGCTCTTCGTGCGCGCGGTGAACCCACGCGTGAGGCTCGATCCGATTGTTTTCGGCGGGGGCCACGAGCGCGGCCTCAGGTCCGGGACGCTCGACGTGACGGGCATCGTGGGCTTCGGCGCGGCTGCCGAGATCGTGCGGGCGGAGGGAGAGGCCGAATCGCGTCGCGTCTCGGGGCTCAGAGACCGGCTGTGGGAGCGACTTCTCTCGCGCGTCGACGGCCTCTCGCGGAACGGCCACCCTAACGCCTGCCACCCGGGGAACCTGAACGTGACGATCCCGGGCGCGCCCGCGGACGCCGTCATGGCCGAGGCCCGCGACCTCGCGGTCTCGTCGGGCTCGGCCTGCACTTCGGCGGAGGCCGCGCCGAGCCACGTCCTCCTCGCGCTCGGGCGGACGCGCGCGGAAGCCGAGGCCTCGATCCGCTTCGGCCTCGGCCGCTTCACGACGGAGGAAGAGGTCGACTGGGCGGCGGACGAAGTCGCGCGCGCGGTCGCGAACGTGCGGACGAGGAGGCCCCGATAAGACGCGCGAGCCTTCTCCTGGCTCTTCTCTGCAAAGGCGTACTCTTCGTTCTCCTGGCCGCGAACGCCGGGGGCGGGGCGCAGGCGCAGACACCTCCAGCCGTGGGCGACGTGCGCGTGACGGTGACGGTTCTCGGGCCCGATCGCCGGCCGTCGCCAGCGCCGCAGGCGATCGTCTGGATCTCCGAGGGCCAAAAGCCGGGCTCTCTC
>CABEAM010000241.1_pt1 | contig 10537 bp, 9 predicted proteins | sample 3132391 | NCBI WGS metagenome assembly CABEAM01 (sample SAMEA5534343, study PRJEB31848) | metagenome | biome: tundra; feature: field; material: soil | place: USA | collected 2013-05 | depth 0.45 m
GGTGCGGGCTGCGCGAGCGGCGGTCCCGAAGGCGGGGAAGCCAGCGGGGGAGCCAAGGCAGAGCCGGGTGCGCCACCCCCCTCGTCGCCGAAAACGAGGTCGTCGAGTCCGCTCGCGGGCGGCGCCGGAGGCACCGGCGTGGCCGGGCCGCTTGGGAACGCCTCCGGCAGATCGTGGGCCGAATCCGGAAGCGCCTCGCCCGCACTTTCGACGCCGAGGTAGTCGGCGAATCTTTCGACGTTGACCGGCGTGCCCGGCGCGACGCCGCGCAGCACCTCGAGAAGGCTGCGCGCGGGCGCGAAGCGCGCGTCCATCTTGAGCAGGAAGTCGCAGCCGAGGAGGGCCTCCTCGTTTTTGCCTTCCTGCGCGAGCACAAGCGTGTGCCGAAACGTCTGGAGGACCTTCTCCCGCGCCTCGGGGGCGAGGGCGGGGCTCCCGGCATAGGAACTCATCGGACCGAATGCTAGCAAGAACAGCGCGGCGCGGCACGTGGTCGGATACGATCGCCCGCCGGAGGCGTGATGACCGCATTGATCGAGTGCATTCCGAACGTGAGCGAGGGGCGCCGGCAGGATGTCGTGTCGGCTCTGGCGAATGCGGCGGTGAAGGCTGGAGAGGGAGTCGTCCTTCTCGATCGCACCTCGGATGCCGATCACAACCGCTCGGTCTTCACGTTCCTCGGAGATGGGGACGCCCTCGTGGCGGCGATGACGGCGCTCGTGGGCGCCGCGCTCGGGGCGATCGACCTCAGGACGCACAGGGGTGCCCATCCGCGCGTCGGGGCCGTGGACGTGATCCCGTTCGTGCCCCTGCGCGGCGCCACCGCGGCCGACTGCGTGGCCCTCGCGAAGACGCTTGGAAAGACGCTCGCCGACCGCTACGGCCTGCCCGTCTACCTTTACGAGGACGCGGCGACCTCACCGGACCGCCAGAACCTCGCGAACATCCGCAAGGGAGAGTTCGAGGGCCTCGCGGCGAAGATGGCGGAGCCGGCGTGGATCCCGGACTTCGGCCCTCGGGCCCCGCACCCGTCGGGCGGCGCCACCGTCGTGGGCGCCCGCGCCCCGCTCGTCGCATACAACATCAACCTCGGGACGTCGGATCTCGCGATCGCCGACCGCATCGCGAGGGCCATCCGCCACCTCTCGGGCGGCTATCGCTTCGTGAAGGCGATGGGCGTGAAGCTCGACGCGCGCGGCCAGGTGCAGGTTTCGATCAACATGACGAACTTCGAGAAGACCCCGCTCCACCGCGTCTTCGAGACCGTGAAATCCGAGGCCTCTCGCCACGGTGTCGCGGTCGTGGGCTCGGAGATCGTGGGCCTCGTTCCGCAGGCCGCGCTCCTGGCGGCGGCGGAACACTACCTGAGGCTCGAGGCCGACCCCGGCCCCCAGGTGCTCGAGAACAAGCTGCTCGAAAGGCTCTCATGAAGAACGCGCGTCTCGGAACTTAATCCCCGTCCAGCCCGAGCGCCTTCATCTTGCGATGGAGCGTGGTGCGGTCGAGGCCGAGGCGCTCGGCCGCGCGCGACACGTTCCCCTTCGTTTCCGCGAGGACACGCGAGAGGTAGCGCTTCTCGAACGCCTCGCGCGCCTCGGCGAGCGTCGCGTGCGCCGGAACCTCGTCCGAGGCCGGGCGGGACGGGCCGCGCCCGGCGGCCGGGCCGTCCTCGGGCGGGAGATCCACGGCCCTGACGGCCGGCCCCGGCGACATGAGGAGGACGCGTTCGACGAGGTTCTGCAGCTCGCGCACGTTGCCCGGCCATCGCCTCTTCGCGAGGGCCTCGAGCGCCTCCTTTTCGAACGCCTTCGGGCGCCGCCCGCGCTGGCGCGCGAGACTCTCGGCGAAGTGCGCCACGAGGAGGGGAATGTCCTCGGGCCGCTCGGACAGGGGCGCCACGCGCAGCGGGACGACGGCCAGTCGGAAATAGAGATCTTCGCGGAACGTCCCCGCACGGATCATCGCGGGCAGGTCCCGATTCGTCGCGGCGACGATGCGCACGTCCGTCGCCAGCGTCCGGGCGCCGCCGACGCGCGTGATACGCCCGTCCTGGATGGCGCGCAGGATCTTGGCCTGCGTGCGCGGCGACATGTCGCCGATCTCGTCGAGGAAGAGGGTGCCCCCGTCGGCCTGCTCCCACTTCCCCTTGCGGTCGTCGATCGCGCCCGTGAACGAGCCCTTCACGTGCCCGAACAGCTCGCTCTCGATGAGCTCTTCCGGAATCGCCGCGCCGTTGACCTCGATGAAGGGGCCCGCCGAGCGCGGCGACGCGCGGTGGAGCGCGCGCGCGACGAGCTCCTTGCCCACGCCGCTCTCACCCATGATGAGGACGCGCGCTTCCGAGGCTCCGGCGCGCCGGATCTCGTCGAGAAGACGCATCATCGCGGGGCTGGTGCCGAGCAGCGTCTCTTTGGCCGCATCGTCCGTGCGGCTCATGAGCTCGCGTCTGAGGTCGTCGCGCTCGCGCGCGAGGTGGTACCGCTCGAGCGCCTTGTCCAGCGTCAGGAGGACGCGCTCGAGCGACAGAGGCTTCTCGAGAAAATCGTCCGCGCCGCGCTTGACGGCCTGCACGGCCGTGTCCACCGTGCCGTGCCCGGAGATCATGACGACGGGCATCGCGAGGCCGGCGGCCCGCAGCCGATCGAGCACGGTGAGGCCGTCGAGATCCGGCAGCCAGACGTCGAGGAAGATTGCCTCGGGGCGCTGACCCTCGTCGCCGAAGGCGCGTGCGAGAGCGTCCTGCCCGAGGCCGACCGCGTCCACGGTGTAACCCTCGTCGTCGAGGATCTGCGAGAGCGTCTTGCGGATACCCGGCTCGTCGTCGCAGACGAGGATGCGCGGACCGTCCGTCATGCGGCTCTCATTCGCATGCGGCGCTCATGCGCATGCGGCGCTCACGCGGCCGGCCATTCGAGGAGGAAGCGGCATCCGTGGGGGACATTCTCCTCCACGCGGACGCGCCCGGCATGCTCGGCGGCGATGCGCGCGACGATCGCGAGGCCGAGGCCCGAGCCCCGCGCCTTCGTCGAGTAGGCCGGGTCGAAGACGCGCTCCCGCTCCGCTTCGGGAATGCCGGCCCCGTCGTCCTCCACGGCGAGCCGCGCGCGTCCGCCCTCCACACCCGCCACGATCCGCACGTGGCCGCCGCCCGGAGTCGCCGCCACGGCGTTGTCCACGAGGTTGATGAGGGCGCGCTTCACCTGCTCGGCGTCCGCGTTGACGAGCGGAAGAGTCTCCGGGATGTCGGCCGACACCGTCACGCCCCGCTTCACGTTCGCGTACAGGTTCGTGACCTGTTGGACGACCGCGCCGAGGTCCGTCGGGGCGAGGTCCGCGGCCGGTAGGCGGGCGAAGCGCCCGAACGTGTCGACGAGCGAGGCGAGCGTCGTAACCTCCTCGATGATGGTGGAGGCGCCCTCGCGCACGACGGAGGCGAGACCCTCGGGATCGGCGTGCTTACCGAGAGCGTGCCTTCGCATGCGTTCGGCCGCGAGGCGGATCGGCGTGAGCGGGTTCTTGATCTCGTGCGCCATGCGGCGCGCGGCTTCCTCCCACGCCGCGGCGCGCTCAGCCGCGACGAGGGCGGTCGTGTCCTCGAGCGTCACGACCCAGGCCCCCGCGTCGGCGGCCCCGGCGGGAATCCGGGTCACGCGAGCTTCGAGCACGCGGGGGCCGATCTTCAGCGTCGCCTCGCGCGGGGCGGCCGCCGTTCGCGCGCGCGCGAGGAACTCGGCCAGCGGCGCGAGGGCCTCGGACGCGAGGAGGTCCTGCGCGCGGGGGAAGCGGGCGTTTTCGTCGCGGCCGAGCAGGCGCCGCGCGGTCTCGTTGAGGAAATACAGTGTGTCGTCGTCGCCGAACGCGACGACGCCGGCGTCGAGCCGCGCGAGGATCGTGCGCACGCGGCGGCGCTCCTCGTCGACGCGCTTGTTCGTCGCGGCGAGCTCCGCGTTCGCGGCGACGAGCTCGGCCCGGCTCTTGCGCAGCTCGGACGTCATCGCGTTGAAGGCGCGCGAAAGCGCGGAGATCTCGTCGCCCCCCTCCACCTCGACGAGCGCGTCGAAATCGCCCGCGCCGACGCGTCGCGCCGAGGCAGCGAGCGCCGCGATCGGGCGCGTCACGCGGCGCGCGAGGAGGAGCCCGACCCACACGGCCGCGAGCAGAACCAGAAACGCGAGGAGGAGGAAGAACAGCACCTGCACGGCCTCGAGCTGGGCGCGCTCGGCCTTCAACATCGCGTAGGCCGAGGTCGCGAGCGAGAGCTGGCGCAGCGGCTCGGCCTCGGCGGGCGGGTCGAACGTGCCGACGACGAGCACCCCGGAGGGCAGAGAGGGCAAAGACACGACCGTGCGTCCGGCCTGCCCGCCGTCACGCGTGGGCTCGAGGCGCCGCGAAAGGCCCCGCGCCTTCGCGTCCGCCAGCCAATCGGCGCCGGGGTCGTTCACGTCGCGCAGCGGCCACCTCGTGGCGCTGACGGCCACCGGCGGGCGGCCGGGGCGTCTCCACTCGATGAGGTCGACGCCCGACTCTTCGCGCGCGAAAGACAGGAGCGCGACGAGGCCGCTGTCGGAGACCATGGCGAGCCGGGGCGCGAGGCGCTCGGCCGTGCGGCGCTCGAGGGCCGCCGCCCGCGCGCGGACGAGGTCGGCGACCTCCCGCCCGGCGCGCACCGTCTCCTCGACCGGCGGCGCGAACCAGCGTTCGACGCTTTTCTGCAGGAGGCCGGTGGTGGGCAGGACGAGAAGCGCGATCGGCAGGAGCGCGAGGCCCACGTACGACGCGACCACGCGCGCGCGGAAACGCGATCCGAAAACGCCGCGGCGGGACTCGACGACGAGCTTCGCCGTACTCCTCACGAGCACGAAGACGAGCGCGAGGATGAGGACGACGACGATGTAGAAGAGGACGAAGAGAAGGACACGGTTCGTCGCGGCGACGGGCGCGAGGTTGCGCGTGCGCAGGACGAGCGCGTAGCCGCCGGCAAGCGCCGCGCCGAGGGCGAGCGCGATCGCGACGAGGATCCGGTTGTCCCGCGCCCAGCGCCTCCCCGGCAAAACCGGCCCAGACGAGTCGTTCAGCGCGCGCCGCTCGTCGTCCACTCGAAGATCCCCGACCGCACCCAGGCGGTCTCGGCGCTCGTGGGCACCACTCCGAGGGCCACGCCGCTCGCGTAGAGGCAGCGCACGCGGACCAGGAGCTTCTTGCCGAGCAGGTGGTCGCCCATCGTGAAGAGCGGCAGCCCCGGCACCTTCGCGAGCGCGGCCGCCGCCTCGTCGCGCGTCGGCACGACCTTCGTGTCGAGCAGGCGCGCGTCGAGGCGGCGCTCGACCGCGTAGTCGGACGTGACGGGCCGGTAGGTGGCCGTCACGGCGTAGCGCCTCTCGTCCTTGAGGCTGTCGAACCAGAGATTGCGGAACGTGAAGAGGCGCAGCTCCCACGTGACGGTCGTGGGAAGCCCCGAGGCGAGGCGTTGCAGGACGTCCTCGGGCAAGGCGGGCGAGAGGCGCGTGTCGACGTGGAGGTCATTTCCCGCGACCCACGTCGAGACGCCGGGGATCACCGGATCGTCGCCTGCGATGATCGCCCGGGCCGGGCTCGCTCCGGCGAGAAGGGCGGCCAGAAGGGCAGTGGCGGTCGTGCGGCGCACCCCCCGACTTTAACGGGTCGGCGGGATTCCGGTCAGATTCGTGCGGTCAGGGCCGCGGTGTGCGCCGATGTCGCCGCTCGAGCCGCGAATGCCGCGCGGCTTTCCTCGCGCAGAAGGCGTGCGAGGGTCGCGTGCATCGCGTGGCCGGCCTTGTGCGCGACCACGTGGCCGAGCACCGGGCGTCCGACGAGCGCGAGGTCTCCGAGGAGGTCGAGGGCCTTGTGGCGCACGAACTCGTCCGCGAAGCGCAGGTCGCCGTTCTCGACGCGGTCGTCGCCGACCACGATGCAGTTGTCCTCTCGGGCTCCTCGGGCGAGTCCGTGCGCTTTGAGCATCTCGTACTCGGCGAGAAACCCGAACGTGCGAGCCGGTGCGATGTGCGCGGCGTACGACTCGGGCGTGAGGACCACGGTGATCGACTGCCGTCCGACGGCCGGGTTCGGGAAGTCGATCGTATACGTCACGCGCAGGTCGCGCGCGGGGCGGATCTCGAGCTTCTTGCCGCTCGACCCGGAGACGGTGAGGACGCGCGACGGGACGAACGGGACGGCGAGCGCGTTCAGCGCAACGAGGCCAGCGGTTTCGAAGGCGTCGAGCCAGGGGAGCGCGCTGCCGTCGAGGATGGGCACTTCGGGGCCGTCGAGCTCCACGAGGAGGTTGTCGAGGCCCGCGCCCACGGCCGCGGAAAGGAGGTGCTCCACCGTGGCCACGTCGCGGCCACGCTCGCCGAGCGACGTCGCGTGGTCGAAGCGCCCCGCCGCCTCGGCGACGGCCGGGATGAAAGCGCCGACGTCGGACCGGTAGAAGACGACCCCGTGGTCCGCGCGGGCCGGATGCAGGACGACCCGGACGTGACGACCCGTGTGCAGACCGATTCCGGACAGCCGGACGCGCCGGACGAGAGTGTTCTGGGGGCGCATTCAGGCCGGGGTTTGCACGGCGGATGCCACGGCGCACGCGCCCTTTTTCGCGGCATTTCGCGGATCGCGGCCTCCTCCGGAGACGTGGTGTGTGGCAGAAACCCCTCACCTGCGGCTTTTCCGTCACACCGCCGGCCCCGGGAGCCGTTCGTGCAAAATGACGGCTGATATCCTCGTCCCGTCCGGAGGTTGCCGTGCTCGCGCCCGCTGAGGAGAAGTACTATCAGGACTTTCTCGCCGTGCTCGAGATTTCCGACCTCCTGCGCCGCTTCGCGCTCGAGCTGCGCCGCATCGCGGACGCGCGCGGCCGAGGCAGCGTGATCTTCTCCGAGCCGGCGGATGGTCGCGGACGCGTCGGACTGACCAGGGACGCCGCGTGAAATCCCGCATCGAGAGGCAGGGCGAGAAGGCCGACGCGCGCCTCGCCCTCAAGAACGCCGGGCACCGCCCGGTCGCGTCGAACCGGCGCGCCTTCCACGAGTACAACATCGAGGAGAAGCTCGAGGCCGGCGTCTCGCTGACGGGCCCCGAGGTGAAGTCCCTGCGCGAGGGCAAGGCCAGCCTCCAGGACGGGTACGTGGCGGTGACGGGCGGCGAGGCCTGGCTGTGGAACGTCCACATTCCGCCATACGGGGCGGCCAGCTACAACAACGTCGACGCCAAACGGAACCGCAAGCTCCTGCTTCACAAACGCGAGATCGTCCGTCTCGCGTCGAAGATCCAGCGGTCGGGGGCGACCTGCGTGCCCCTGAATCTCTATTTCAAGGGCGCGCGGGTCAAAGTCGAGATCGCGCTCGTGACCGGCAAGAAGCTGCGCGACAAGCGCGAGACGATCCGCCGCCGCGAGGCCGACCGCGAAGCGCGCGCGGCGATCAAGTCCGCCGGCCGGCGGTAGACAGGGATACAGCCCCGTCCGATGCCGACACGACTTTCGAATCTCGACCGGGGCGATCTCGGCGCCCTCGCCCTCGCCCTCTTCTACGCGGTTGTTTTCAGCGTCTTGTCGCTGCTCCGTCACGCGGCGTTCGAGACGCACACGTTCGACCTCGGCCTTCAGCATCAGGCAACGTGGAACACCCTTCACGGGCGGTTCTTCCAATACACCCTTCTCTCGACCGAGAGCTACGACCTGCCGATCCTTCTTGGCGACCACGTCAACCTCATCCTCCTTCTCGCGCTCCCGTTCTATCGGCTTTTCGAGGGCGCCGGGACACTGCTCGTCCTCCAGGCCCTCGTCGTGGGTAGCGCGGCGTTCCCCCTTTTCCGGGTTGCCCGCGAGGTGACGGGCGGCACGGTGGCGGCGCTGCTCCTCGTCGTCGTCTATCTTCTCAACCCGGCGCTTCACGCCGCGAACCTCTTCGACTTCCACGCGATCGTCCTTGCAGCGGCGTTCCTCGTCTGGGCCCTCTTCCGGGCGCAGGCAGGTGGCACCTGGAGCCTCGCCCTCGCCGTGGCTCTCGCCCTTTTCTGTCAGGAGAACGTCGCGCTCGCCGTGGTCGGTCTCGGCATCAGCGTCTTCCTCTTGGGGCGGCGTCGTGCGGGCGTCGCCGTGGCCGCGGCCGGAGTCGCGTGGTTTGCCCTCTGCTTCTACGTTCTCCTACCGCACTTCAATCCGGGAGTCGGCTCCAACGCCTTTTCCCGCTATCGCGAGTTCGGCGCCACCCCCGGCGCCGTCGTTCTCGGCCTCCTTCGCGACCCGTCCCGCCTCGTCTCGCGCCTCCTTGAGCCCGGAACGCGCGACTGGCTCCTATCGATCTTCGCGCCGTTCGGCTTCGTCCCGCTTCTGGCGCCGCAGATCCTCCTTGTCGGAGCGAGCGAGCTGTTCCTCAACCTGATCTCGTCCTTCCCGTTCCAGCGGACGATCGACTTCCAGTACACGGCCATTCTCCTGGCCGCGGCGGCGCTGGCGGCGTCGTGGGGAACGAGAGCGATCGCGCGACGCATCGGCTCTCGGCTCCGCCTCGATCCCCGGAGGGCCGCCGCGATCGTCGCCGGGCTCATCCTCGCCTGCACGATCGGGTTTCAAGTCGTCCGCTGGAGCACCCTCCGAATCCTCGCGGATCCCTACCGGGCGTCTTACCGGGTGACGGACCATCATAGGATGGCGCCCCGTTTTCTGGGCGCGGTCCCGCCGGGGGCAACCGTCTCGGCCCAGGATGCCATCGTGCCGCACCTGAACCGTCCCGCGATCTGGTGCTTCCCGCAGGTGCGGAACGCCGACGCCGTGCTTCTCGACCTCTCGGGCGGGATCTTCCCGGTCCACCTTTTCCCGCTTCGCGGACAGTCCCCGGAGGCCAGCTACTACGAGTACGTTCAGCGCCTCCTCGCCCATGGGGCCTATCGGATCGAGGACGCGGCCGACGGGTGGCTTCGCCTCTCCCGCGCGCGCGGGCTCCCTCCGGCCGACGCCCTCCGGCCCGGCGCGAACGGCGGCCCCCCTCCCGTCCTCTTTCGCGCGGAGGTGCAGATCGTCGAGGCCCCGGTTCTCGTGCCGGCCTCCTCGCGCATGCCGCTCGTCGTCGAGGTCGGAAACCTCTCCGAGGCGGTCTTCTTCTCCCGTGCAGAAGCGCCCGCCGCCTACGCCACGGGCGTGGCGGCATACTGGATCGACCCGGCCACCGGCACCGGAGACGACCGGGGAGAACGCCTCTGGCTTCCGGCGCGCGTCGACTCAGGAGCGCGCGCGACGATCCGGGGCAAGGTGACGGTGCCAGCCGAGCCCGGGCTGTGGCTTCTCTATCTCGACGTCGTCACCGACCACGTGGCTCGCTTCAGCGAGAACGGCTCGCCGATGGCCTCGATGTCGGTGACGGTCACACCCGCATCGGCGCGGTGAACTCCCCGATCCGCGCGGCGATCCGCTCCGCCGCCTGACGCCAAGTCCAGCGCGCGGCCATCTCGGCGGCGGCGCGGGCGCCCTTCGCGCGCGCCGTCGCCGTCTCGTCCCACCGCGCCACGACACGGGAGTTCGCCGCCGTCGTGGACGGGCCGCTCCCGGCCGGCTTGGAATCGCTCACGTAGAGCGAGTTTATCCAACGCACGCCCGACGTTCGGACCGGCGGCTTCGACGAGAACTGATGTAGATTGTCCGGGTGCCGGTGCCGAGACAGATGGCGCGCCGCCCGGGGGTGCAAGCGGCCCTCGTCTTCCTCGTGGCGATCGTCGTCTACAACACCAACTTGCGCTACATCGCGAGCTTCGACAGCCTCGCCTCGAGCCTGCTTCCTTTCCGCATCCTCTCAGGCCACGGCCTCACTCTCGAGGAGCTGAAGGGGGTCCCGCCCTCCATCGCGTACTCGATCGAGCGCTCGCGAACGGGGTCGTGGGTTTCTCACTATCCCGTCGTGACCCCGCTCCTCGTCACGCCTCTCTACGTTCCGGCGGCCGTCTGGGTCGCGCGCGGCGGCAACCCCGAAATCGCGCGCGTACTCATGGAGAAGCTCGTCGCCTCCGTCGTGGCCGCGGGCTCGGCGGCCGTGCTCTTCCTCGTGCTCCTGCGTCTGACGCGCCCGCGCTTCGCGCTCCTCCTGACAGCGGCCTACGCGTTCGGAACCTCGACCTTCACGATCTCGAGCCAGGCGCTCTGGCAGCACGGCACGGGAGAGCTTCTCCTCGCGGCGTGTCTTCTCTTCCTCGTGTCGGACGGGGGCTCGCCGGGCGGACTCGCGGGCTTCGGCCTCGTGGCGGGTCTTCTCGCGGCGAACCGTCCGACGGACGTTCTGTTCTTCCTGCCGATCGCGTTCCTCGTCGTCCGGCGCCACGGACGGCGCGCGTGGCCTTTCTTCGCGGTGAGTCTCGCGATCGGCGCGCTCGCCCTCGGCTGGAATCTCCTGCACTTCGGAAACGTGTTCGGCGGCTACGGCACGTATACGGGCCCGGACGGAAGGCTCGTCGGGCGCAACCGAACCGGTCTCGCGGCGCTGCCCGGTCTCGCCGGACTTCTCTTCAGCAACCGGGGACTCTTCTTCTTCTC
>CABEAM010000254.1_pt1 | contig 9828 bp, 11 predicted proteins | sample 3132391 | NCBI WGS metagenome assembly CABEAM01 (sample SAMEA5534343, study PRJEB31848) | metagenome | biome: tundra; feature: field; material: soil | place: USA | collected 2013-05 | depth 0.45 m
AGCGCGTCGCGGAGCACATCCACAGGACGCTCGGGCGCTCACTGCACCTCCGCCACCTCGACGCCGGCTCGTGCAATGCGTGCGACTGGGAGCTCGTGGCCCTGCTCGCTCCCCATTACGACGTCCGCCGCCTTGGCATCGACTTCGTGGCTTCCCCGCGGCATGCCGACGGCGTCATCGTGACCGGCTCCGTCACGCGCAACCTCGAGCCGGCGGTGCGCCGCACCTTCGAGGCGATCCCGGAGCCGCGCGTGGTCATCGCCGTCGGCGCGTGCGGCTGCTCGGGCGGCATCGCCCCGGCCAGCTACGCCAGTGCGGGAGGCGTCGATCAGATCCTGCCGGTGGACGTCTACGTGCCGGGCTGTCCCCCGCGGCCCGAGGCGATCCTGTTTGGGATCCTGCTGGCCGTCGGCCGGATCGAGGCGAAGCGCAGGCCCGCTCCCGCGCACTGACGGCCACGCGTGCTCTCGTAGCCGAGCGTGACCACCAGCGATCCGTCGGGCCGCCGGAACGACCCCTTCACCCTGCTGCCCTTCGCGGCGGGTCGCGCCACCGGTACCGAGGTGACCGAGGTGCTGGAGCGGGTGTAGGGTGGGCCGGAGACGCTGGTGGTGATCAGTACCGACCTCTCGCACTATCTGCCCTACCAGGCGGCCCGTAAGGTCGACGCAGGCACCGCGGCGCTGATCAACGCGCTCGAGCCGGCCTTCGAGGAGACGCGATGAACGCCGGCGAAGGCAACCTGCTGCTCAAGCTGGCGCGCGAGTCGATCGCCGAGTCCTTCGGGGGCCCGAAGGTGGTGAAGCCTCCGAAGAGCGGCTTCCTCGACCAGCCTGGCGCGGTCTTCGTCACCCTGCGCGACCCGCACGGCGAGCTGCGGGGTTGCATCGGCAGCATTCAGGCCCACCGCAGGCTCTTCGATGACCTCACCCACAACGCCAAGGCGGCCGCCTTCGACGACCCGCGGATGCGTCCGGTGACGCCAGAGGAGCTGGGCTCGCTCCACATCGAGGTCTCGGTGCTGTCGGAGCTCGAGCCGCTTGAGGTGAGCGGCGAGGAAGACGCGCTGCGAAAGATGAGGCCGGGGGTCGACGGCATCGAGCTGTCGGCGCTGGGGCGGCGGGCGGTTTTCATCCCCAAGATGTGGGAGCAGCTCCCGGAACCGCGCGAGTTTCTGTATTCTCTCAAGCGGAAGGCCGGGCTGCCCAACCAGTGGGTGCAGGGGACCCGCCTGCGCCGTTTCACCGCCGAATCCTTCGGCGAGCCGGAGAAGTCATGAGCTCTCACCCCGCCCAATGGTGGCACGCCCTGGAGGACGGCCGCATTCAGTGCGACCTTTGCCCGCGCGACTGCAAGCTGCATGACGGCCAGCGCGGATTCTGCTTCGTGCGCGCGCGCGAGGGCGAGCAGCTGGTGCTCACCACCTACGGCCGCTCGTCGGGCTTCTGCGTCGATCCGATCGAGAAGAAGCCGCTCAACCACTTCTACCCGGGCACCAGTGTGCTCTCCTTCGGCACCGCCGGCTGCAACCTGGGCTGCCGCTTCTGCCAGAACTGGGACATCTCCAAGGCGCGCGAGTGGGAGCGGCTCTCCGACGCGGCCTCCCCCGAGCAGCTGGCCCAGGCGGCGGTGCGGCTGAAGGCGAGGAGCGTGGCCTTCACCTACAACGACCCGACCATCTTCGCCGAGTACGCGATGGACGTGGCCGACGCCTGCCGCGAGAAGGGCGTGGCGAGCGTGGCGGTGACGGCTGGCTACATTCACGCGCAGCCGCGGCGCGAGCTGTACGCGAAGATGGACGCTGCCAACATCGACCTCAAGGGCTTCACCGAGGACTTCTACGACAAGCTCTGCTTCGCCCACCTGCAGCCGGTGCTGGAGACGCTCGAGTACGTGGCGATGGAGACCAAGACCTGGCTGGAGGTGACCACCCTGTTGATTCCGGGGAAGAACGACTCCGACCAGGAGCTGGCCCAGCTGTGCGAGTGGTTCGCGGGGCACCTGGGACCGATGGTGCCGCTCCACTTCACCGCCTTCCACCCCGACTACAAGCTGATCGACCTGGAGCGCACTCCGGCCGCCACCCTGCAGCGCGCGCGTAAGCACGCCTTCGCGGCTGGCCTGAAGCACATCTACACCGGCAACGTGCACGACATCGAAGGTGGTACCACCCACTGCGCCGGCTGCCACAGCTCGCTCATCGTCCGCGACGGTTACGACATTCTCGAGTACGGGCTCACCGCCGAGGGCAGCTGCCCCAAGTGCGGTGAGCGGCTGGCGGGGCGCTTCGACCCCAAGCCCGGCCACTTCGGCGCCCAGCGGATTCCGGTTCGGCTGGCGGAGGCGCGCTGATCGCTCCCCACGCGTTCGAAGCGTTGCTCGGCGATCCCGCGTGTGAATTCCGTCAGGCGACGAGCGCCCGCAGGCGGTCCGCCCCGACGGGCGCTTCCGGGCGCCACGGGATCAGGACGACGCGACCCGCGAGCTCCCGTCGCACCCGCCCGATGTGCGCCGCTTCCGCCGCCGCCCGCTGCCGGAGGACGGGATCTTTCGGCCCCGCGGCCGCGAGGCTCCGGTTGAGCACCCACGCGAACGGCTCGATCCTGGCGCGGCGGAGGTCGTTCTGCAGCCGCTCCGCCTCGAGAACGGGCGTCGTCTCGGGCAGCGTCACGATCAGCACCTTCGTGTAGGCCGGATCGCGGAGCCGCATCAGCGGCGTGACGAGCCGTCCGGGACCGCCTCGGGTCGTCCTCATGACGTCGCGGTGATACGACCCTGCGGCGTCGAGGAGCAGAAGCGTGTGGCCCGTCGGGGCCGTGTCGAGGACGACGAATCCGCGCCGTGCCTCGGCGACCGTCCGCGAGAACGCCTGGAAAACCGCGATCTCCTGCGTGCAGGGTGAACGAAGATCTTCCTCGAGAAGCGCCCGCGCGTCCGGATCGAGACCCGCCCCGGACGTCGCGAGGACGTGTTCGACGTACGCCCGGGTCGCCGCCTCCGGGTCGATCCGCCCGACGGTCATGCCGTCGACGTCTTCGCCGACCGTCGCGACGACGTGCGCGGCGGGGTCGGTCGTCGTCAGGTGGACATGGAGGCCACGTCGGGCGAGCGCGACGGCGATCGCGGCCGCAACGGTGGTCTTCCCGACGCCCCCCTTCCCCATGACCATCACGAGCCCGTGGCCCGGCGCCGCGATCTCGTCGACGAGGCGAGAGAGCCCCGCGTCCGGCAGAAGTGGGAGTTCATCGACTGCTGAGGTGTCGTCGAGCCCGGGCGGCGCAGGTCCGCCCGCCAGCGCGCGAAGCGCGGGAACACCGACGAGGTCGTACCCGAAAAGCGGGATTTCCTCGCGCGGCAGAGAGGCCAGAGTCTCGGGGATCGCGTCGAGAATGTCCCGAGATCGCCTTGCGAGGGCCGCCGCAATCGGGTCGTCAGGAACCGAGGGCCGGAAGACTCCGTTGACAACGAGTCGCTGATTCCGGATGCGGAGCGCGCGGAGCTCCGCGCTCGTCCGTTCGGCTTCGAGCATCGCCGTCGTCTCGGGCCGTGTCACGAGGATGATCGTGGTTCTCGAGCCGTCTTCGAGGGCCCGAACGGCTCCGGCGTAGAGCGCCCTTTGGTCGGAGAGTGCCGACAGCGGCCCGATACAGGTCGTTCCCGTGGTGTTGACCCGGAGGAAGCCGTCCCAGGCCGACGGCAGGGTGAGGAGGCGGAGCGTGTGGCCCGTGGGGGCGGTGTCGAAGAGAACGTGCGCATACGGCCCGGCGGCGGGCTCGTCGCCCAGCAGTCGGGCGAACTGTTCGAAGGCGGCGATCTCCACCGTGCAGGCGCCCGAAAGTTGCTCTTCCATCTGGGTCACGGCCGCTTCCGGGAGGACGCCCCGATAGGGACCGACCACCCGGTCGCGGTAGGCGCGGGCCGCGGCCTCCGGGTCGATGTTGAGCGCGTCCAGCCCGGAGACTCCGGGCACAGCCGTCGCTTCGCCCGAGAGCCGGACGCCCAGCACCTCGTCGAGGTTCGACGCCGGATCGGTGCTGACGAGGAGAACGCGGGACCCGCCGTCGGCCAGCGCTACCGCGGCCGCGCAGGCGAGCGACGTTTTTCCGACGCCTCCCTTTCCGGTGAAAAAGAGGAACCGCGTCGGCCTGTCGAGAAAGCGCAGGCCCCACGCCGGAGCCGTAGCAGCGTCAGCCATTGCGGTCCGATCCAGTGCCAGAATCGCCGCTCGAAATTGGGGCCAGCGACGGGAGAAGCGGCCCCTCCGGACGGGAGGCGGGGTCGAGGCTCGCCCACGCGGCAAGCTCCTCACGCGAGGGGTATCGGCCTCGGCAAACCAGAAGCCCGTCGACGAGAATCAGGGGAAGGGCGCCGTCTCCGTCTTTCATCGCCTTCAGCACCACAGGGTTCCCGGCGAACGCCTCAGGCTGTTGCGCCAGGTTGAACCGGGCGACGTCAGCTCCGCAACGCCCGAGCCAGGCCAGGTCCCCGGCGACACGTGGAAGCGCCGGTTCGACCTCGGGTCCGCAGACACCGGTCTGACAGCACATGGGTGGATCGAAGACTTCGACTCGCGTCATGACGGCCTCCTTGCCGACTCGGTTTCCGGGAGAAGCTCGGGGAGACGGCGCCGGATCTCGTCCCGCACCTCACGGAAACGCGCGAGTTTCTCCTCCTCCGTCCCGCCTCCGGCCGTCGGATCCCGCAGCGGCCAATGGATATGGCGCGCGTTCGCGAGAAAGACGGGACAGACCTCCTCGGCGCAGAGCGTGACGACCGTGTCGACAGTCTCGGGATCGATCGTGTCGACGGTCTTCGAGGTCTGGCCCGAGATGTCGATCCCGAGCTCGGCGAGGGCCTTCACGGCGAGCGCGTTCACGCCCGCCGCGCACGAGCCGGCGCTCTGGACGCGCACCGAGTCGCCGAACCGAGCCCGGGCGAGCCCCTCGGCCATCTGGCTCCGGGCCGAGTTGGCGACGCAAAGGAAGAGGAGTCCGGGTGTCTTCATAGGTGCCTCATGCGGCCAACGATGTTCTTGCCGGTGCGCCGAACCAGTGGCGCGTCCGGTTGCAGAACGAGCAAACCGAGAGCATCACGGGAACCTCCACGAGGACGCCGACGACTGTGGCGAGCGCGGCGCCCGAATCTGGGCCGAAGAGGGCAATGGCGGTCGCCACCGCCAGCTCGAAGAAGTTGCTGGCGCCGATGAGCGCGCCCGGCGCCGCCACGTTGTGTGGAACTTTCAGGAGCTTCATGAGCCCGTAGGTGAGCCCGGAGTTGAAGTAGACCTGGATCAGGAGCGGGATGGCGATCAGGACGACGTGGAGCCAGTGAGTCAAGAGGTTGTCGGCCTGGAAAGCGAATATGAGGATGAGCGTCGCGAGGAGCGCGAGGACCGTGATCGGGTGGAAGAACGCGAGGTAGCGCTTCTCGAACCACTCGATTCCCTTCGCCCGGACGAGGAGCGTGCGCGAGACGCTTCCGAGCCCGAGGGGGATGACGATGAAAGTGACGACGCTGTAGACGAGGACCTTGAACGGCACCGTCAGGTTGCTCGCGCCGCTCACCAGGAGGGAGACGACCGGCGCGAAGGCGACGAGCATGATCAGGTCGTTCACGGAGACCTGGACGAGCGTGTAGGCCGGGTCGCCGTCCGTGAGGTACGACCAGACGAAGACCATCGCCGTGCAGGGGGCCGCCGCCAGGATGATGGCACCGGCTATGTACTGGTCGGCCAGGGCCGGCGAGATGAGGCCTGAGAAGACGTGCTTGAAAAACAGCCACGCGAGAAAGGCCATCGAAAATGGCTTAACGAGCCAGTTCACGAAAAGCGTCACGAGGAGGCCCCTTGGCTTCTTCCTCACGCCCAGGATGCTCGTGAAGTCGATCTTGAGCATCATCGGATAGACCATCAGCCAGATCAGGAGGGCGATCGCGACGTTGATCTGGCTTCCCTCGCCGAACTCGAGCTTCCGGATGGCGTCCGTTGCTCCCGGGAGGAGCTTTCCGAGGGAGACCCCGGCAACCATGCAGAGGCCGACCCAAAGCGTCAGGTACCTCTCGAAGAAGTTGAGTCGCTTCGGCGCTCCAGCGTCGCTCATCGTCCCTCAGCCCTTCGTGGGCCTCGTCGCCCGGACGAACGCGCTCATGAATTTCCCGTCCACGAGTGGCGCCATCGCGTCGGCATCGACTCCCGAAGCTGCGAGGAAGTCGCGTGCGTCGTCAACGTCGTAGACGCGCGTCGGGACGATCTCGACGTCCGTGAAGCCCGCCTTCTTCAGCTTCGCCTCGAAGTCCTTCTCCTCGAGAGCGCCCGCGAGGCAACCGATCCAGAGCTCGACGTTCTTCCGGACGTCGGTCGGAACCTCGCCGCGCACGACGACGTCCGACACCGCGAACCGGCCGCCCGGCCTGAGGACGCGGAACGCCTCGGCCAGCGCGCGGTCCTTGTCGGCCGAGAGGTTCACGACGCAGTTCGAGATGATCACGTCGACGCTCCCGTCGGGAAGAGGGATGTTCTCGAGCTCGCCCTTCAGAAACTCCACGTTCGTGACGCCCGCCACGCGTTGGTTCTCCCGCGCGAGCGCGAGCATGTCGTCCGTCATGTCGAGGCCGTAGACCTTCCCGGTGGGGCCAACACGGCGGGCCGAGAGGAGAACGTCGATGCCACCGCCCGAACCGAGGTCGAGGACCGTCTCGCCCTCGTTCAGCTTCGCGAGGGCCGTCGGGTTGCCGCAGCCGAGCGAGGCCGAAACCGCCGCGGCCGGGAGGCCTGCGGTTTCCGAAAGAGAATAGAGATCCGAAGTAATCGGGCCTTTCTCCCCGCCGCAGCATGCCGGGGCGCAGCACGACGCGCCTCCGGTCGCGGCCCGCCGGGCGGCCTCTCCGTATTTCTCCTTGACCACGTCCCTGATGCTCGTTTCCGCCACGGGGCCCTCCAATTAATCAAGAATACTTGATGCTTAGAACAGCGAAATGCCGTAAAGCTGCCCCAGCGACATCTTCTTCTCCTCGCAACACCGCGCGGCGTCGAGCCGGGCGGCATCCTCCTGAACCGTCCCAACGAAGTTCTGGAGCTCGGCGAGAGTTCCGGGGTTCAGCGAATAGTGGATCCATCGGCCAGCGCGGCGGTCGGTCACAAGGCCGGCGTCCTTCAGCGTCTTCATGTGAAAGGACAGGCGAGATTGGCCCGCGTCGAGCGTATCCATCAGATTACAGACACATTGCTCTCCGAGTAGGAGCTTTCCGACGATCTTCAGCCGCGTCTCGTCCGAGAGCGCGTGGAAAAGCCGGGCAAGGCGCGCCAGGTCCACCCTGTCGTGAACTCTCCTCGCCGGAACGGCCGGTCCCGCCATACCCTCAATATATCAACGAAAATTGATTTGTCAAGGCGATCCCACGCGGGGCGGCGTGCCCTCCGACGCACGCGCGTGCTGTTTGAGCGAAGCGAGTTCACGCGCGAAGGAGGAGGGCATACCGCCCCGCTGGCCCGCTATCCCCTCAGCTCCCGGATCTTTCCGAGGTGGCTGTCGTCGTGGCCTGCGAGAACCTCGGCGAGCTGTTCGAGCGTCAGCTCTCCGCGCTTCGGATGGAGCCCCGTGCGCCGCCAGGCCGCGTGAGGCAGCGCGCGCAGGAGCATGAGCGTGTCCTCCCTCATCCGCCGGAACTCCTTCACGACGGCCGCGGGATCGGACTCCGCGTACTTCAGCCGCACCGCGGCCCGGTCGTTATCCAGCATCCAGAACGCCGGCCGGTCAGAGAACGCCATCTTCGAGAAGCGCTCCTGGTAGACGCGCTCGATGTCGCGCACGTGTGCGGCGTTCTCGATCATCGACCACTTTCCGGATGCCGGGCGGCGCCGCAGGGCGTCGTCCGGCACGCCTTTCAGGGCGGCAGCGAGCGCGGCGGGGGCGGCCGAGAGCCGTTCGAGAAGGGCGGCCCGGCGCTTGATCGCGTCGATCTGGGCGAGGTGCGCCGCGTCGTTACCGACCGCGTGCCGGACGACGAGGTCGTCGATCGTGAGCCGGCCCGCGGTTTCGTGGATTCCCGCACGCCGCCATTGCTCGGGCTTCGACTTCTTCAGGAGCCGGAGGCTCTCGCGGCGCAGGCGCGTCCAGTCGCGCAGGACGTCTCCCGCTTTCTGCCCCCGGTAGTCGCGCTCGATCGCGAGTGCGTCGCCGTTCAGGTCGGGTAGGCGCGGCTCGTTCTCGGCGAGGATGCGCGTGTACCTCTCGAGATACGCCTCGCGCTCCATGTCGCGCAGGTGGCACAGGATCTCGAGGATCGACCACTTGCCCGGCGCCGGCGTGAACAGGAGAAGCTTGCGGGGCACGCCGCGGAGCGCGGCCTTGAGAGCGGTGGGCGTGGCCGCGAGCGTTTCGAGGTGGCGGGCGCGTTCGTTTACGCCGAGGGACGTCGTTTCAGGCATTGGGGGCTCCCGTGGTGGTTAGGCGCTCTCCCGGCTCCGGGAAGAGCAGCTCCTGTGGTCTGAGGCGCGGCAAGAGTGCGTCGAGGACGAGTGCTCCCCACTCGCCGCGTCGGGCCGGATCGAGCGGGACGTGTGGAACGCCCCAGACGGCGAGCGTCTGCTCGATCGAGCCGTCGATCTCTCGCTGGAACCTGAGGTCCGTGTCGCGCACGCCGTCGAAGCGCGGATCGCCGACGATCGGGACCTTGAAGAGCGCGTCGTACGTCTTCGTCCAGCTCCGAACGAGCTCCTCGAGGACCGCCTCGGCGGGGGCGCCCGTGAACGCGCGCCGCATGTAGCAGAAGTTGTCGAGAACGGCGCGGTCGCAGAACACGACGTCCGCCTTCGCCTCGGCCTCCAGCTCCCAGGCGATCTGCGTGTGCAGAATCCACGCTTGCGCCTTGAGCGTCGTCTCCCGGTTGATGGGCAGCGGGCACTCGCGCGCCACCTCGCGGACGAGCTCTACGGTCAGATCCCTCTTCTTCAGGGCTGCCGCGAGGTCGTAGCAGAGGGTGGTTTTTCCGACACCGTGCGTGCCGATGAACGCGACCTTCATCCACCCGGAGAATACCAGCGGTGTGCGTTCGCGGGGACGAGCGCGGAGCGCGCCGACATCGGCCGCAATCGTAAGGTTCTCTGACGCTGACCGATTTTCTGACAGACCACGTCCAGCCGCGCCCGCTCCGGAACGTTCGAGACCATCCGGTAACTCATTGATCTGCAAGCCCCCGAGGCTCGGGGAGCGTACCCGGCGCGCCTTACCCCACCTGGCAGGCCGCCTGCAATGCCCCAGCGACAGCTTTCGACTCGCCGGAGGATCCCATGAGCCTTCTCCCTCGCGGTCTCTCACTGGTGGTCTTCACGGTGGGAGCACTCCTCGTTCCCTCGTCCCGTCCGATTCCGGTCTCGACGCCCGTCGAGGGCGGGCCGCCGCTGTCGGGCAACGCAAAGTACACACCCCTGGAAAAGGAGTTCTATCTGGCGGCGGACCAAGTCGGCTACATCCGGCCAGGCGTGAAGATCGGCATCGTGAGCGTCACGAACGTGGCGCCTGGGAAGAAGCCGGTCGCGGAGATCACGATCAGCGACAGCCTGGACCAGCCTGTCGACCGCCTCGGCCAAGTGACGCCCGGGCCCGTCACGCCCGGTTTCGTCCTCGCGAGCTGGGATGCCGACAAGCGGCAGTACTTTGCGTACACCACTCGGATTCGGAGCGGCGTCACGAATCCCGCGACCGACCAGAACGGCACGTGGACGGATCTCGAGCTCGGGCACGCCAAGTACACTTTCGGAACTATTCTGCCGGCCGACTTCGACGTCACGAAGATGCTGACGCTGGGCGTCCAGGCGAGCAGAGTGATGCC
>CABEAM010000259.1_pt1 | contig 9649 bp, 4 predicted proteins | sample 3132391 | NCBI WGS metagenome assembly CABEAM01 (sample SAMEA5534343, study PRJEB31848) | metagenome | biome: tundra; feature: field; material: soil | place: USA | collected 2013-05 | depth 0.45 m
TGCGCCGAGGACAACTTGCGCGTCGCGAACGTCTCGACGCCGGCGCAGTACTACCACCTGCTGCTCAGGCAGATGGCGAGCGAAGAGAAGAAGCCTCTCATCGTCATGACGCCGAAGAGCCTCCTCCGTCACCCGAAGGCCGTGTCGACGCTGGACGACCTGGCGGACGGCGCGTTCCATCCCGTCCTCGACGACCCGGCGTTCCAATCCGGCGACGCGTCTTCCGTGCGACGGGTCGTGATCACGAGCGGTAAGCTCGTGTACGACCTCCTCGCGGCGCGGGAGAAGGCGGGGAAGGGCGACGTCGCGATCGTGCGGCTCGAGGAGCTCTACCCATTCCCGGCCCGCGACCTGGGGCAGGCCCTCTCGCGCTACCCGCAGGACGCGGAGCTGGTGTGGTCGCAGGAAGAGCCCCGCAACATGGGCGGCTGGCGCTTCGTGCGCGAGCAGTTCCTCGACGGCAAGGTCGAGGGCGTCAGCCTCGCGCGCACGCTCCGCTACATCGGCCGCCGCGAGCTCGCCAGCCCTGGCCCCGGCTCCCACCACGTGTTCCAGACCGAGCAGGATGCCCTTGTTTCCGAAGTGCTGAGTGTGGGCGTAAGGAAGACGGCGACGGCGTGAGGAGCCCCGCGAAACGAAGCTGAGAGACCTCAGGGAAGGGACGTCTCGCCGTACATCAGGTAGCGATCCACCCCACGAGCCGCCTTGCGCCCTTCCTCGATCGCCCAGACGACGAGGGACTGGCCGCGCACCATGTCGCCGGCGGCGAAGACGCCCGGGACGTTCGTCATCCTCTCGCCGTCCGTCACGACGTTTCCGCGGTCGTCGAGCTTCAGCCCCAGGTCGCCGAGGAGGCCCGCCTTCTCGGGTCCGACGAACCCGAGAGCCAAAAGGACGAGCTCGGCCGGGATGACGCGCTCGGTCCCGGGGATTTCGACAGCGTGAAAGCGCCCGTCGGGGCTCTTTTTCCAGTCGAGGTCGACCGTGTGAACCTCGCGGACCCGTCCCTCCGCGTCGCCCACGAACCTCTTCGTTTCGACGGACCAGCGCCGCGGGTCGGCGCCCTGCAGCGCGGCGGCTTCCTCCTGCCCGTAGTCCATCTTGTAGACCTTCGGCCACTGCGGCCACGGGTTGTCGGGGGCGCGCCTGTCGGGTGGGCGCGGGAGGATCTCGAGCTGAACGAGGCTCTGCGCCCGGTGGCGCAGGGCGGTTCCGACGCAGTCCGTTCCCGTGTCGCCGCCCCCGATCACGACGACATTCTTCCCACGCGCGGGGATGAACTCGCCGTCGGCATGCCCTGAGTCGAGGAGGCTCTTCGTGTTCGCATGGAGGAACTCCATCGCGAGATGGATGCCGGAAAGGCTCCGCCCCTCCACGGGCAGCTCGCGGGCCTGCGCCGCGCCGCAGCAAAGGACGACGGCATCCCAGTCGGACAGGAGGCTCCCCGACGGGACGTCTCGCCCCACGTCGACGCCCGTCACGAAACGAACGCCGGCGTCCGCCATCAGGCGGACGCGCCGCTCGACGAGACTCTTGTCGAGCTTCATGTTCGGAATGCCGTACATCAGCAGGCCTCCGACGCGGTCGGCGCGCTCGAAAACGGTGGCGGTGTGACCCGCATGGTTGAGCTGCTCGGCGGCGGCGAGACCGGCGGGCCCGGACCCGATGATGGCGACACTCTTGCCCGTGCGGGTGGCGGGAACGTCCGGGCGGACCCACCCCTCGTCGAAGGCGCGATCCGCGATGACGCACTCGATCGTCTTGATCGTGACCGGGTCGTCGTTCAGACCGAGGGTGCAAGACCCCTCGCACGGAGCGGGGCAGACGCGGCCCGTGAACTCGGGGAAGTTGTTCGTCTGGTGGAGGCGAACGGCCGCCTCCTTCCACTGGCCGCGCCAGACGAGGTCGTTCCAGTCCGGAATCAGGTTGTGCACGGGGCAGCCGGAGGCCATTCCCCCGATGAGCTTCCCCGTGTGGCAGAACGGGGTCCCGCAGTCCATGCAGCGCGCGCCCTGCCGGCGGAGCGTCGCCTCGGGAACCGGGGAGTGCCACTCATCCCAGTCCTTGACGCGCTCCTCGGGCCGGCGGGAGGCAGCGGCCTCGCGGCGGAACTCGAGGAATCCGGTCGGCTTGCCCATCGTCAGTTCCCGCTCACACGGACCGGGTTCTGGGCGTTCTCCTCGAACGCGGCCATGACGGCCTCCTCCTCGGAGAGCCCGCGCTCGCGCATCCGGGCCTGCGACTCGAGGACCCGGCGGTAGTCGTGCGGGAGAATCCGGACGAACTTCGGGAGCCACGCGTTCCACTCCTCCAGGATCCTCCGGGCCACCGAGCTCTGCGTATAAGCCGCATGCCGCTTCACGAGCTCCTGCAGGATTCCCGCCTCGGCGACCTCCTCGACCGGGCCGAGGCCCACGAGCTCGGTGTTGCAGCGCGTGGCGAAGTCGCCCTTCTCGTCGAGCACCCATGCGACTCCGCCGGACATGCCGGCCCCGAAATTCCGGCCGGTCGGCCCAAGGACGACGACCCGTCCCCCGGTCATGTACTCGCACCCGTGGTCGCCGATCGCCTCGACGACCGCCTGAACTCCGCTGTTGCGCACGCAGAAGCGCTCCCCAGCCACGCCGCGGATGTAGGCCTCGCCAGACGTCGCCCCGTAGAAGGCCACGTTTCCGATGATGATGTTCTCCTCCGGGACGAAGGTGGAGCCGGCCGGCGGGACGACCACGATCTTGCCGCCCGAAAGGCCCTTGCCAATATAGTCGTTGGCGTCCCCTTCGAGGAGGAGTGAGAGGCCGCGCGGGATGAAGGCTCCGAAGCTCTGCCCCGCGGAGCCCTGGAAGCGGAGACGGATGGTGTCCTCCGGCAGCCCCTCCGCCCCCCACCTCTTCGTGACCTCGCTCCCGAGCATCGTGCCGACGACACGGTTCCCGTTGCGGATCGGGAGCGTCGCCGTGACGGGCGTCCTGTTTTCGAGGGCGGGCCGGCAAAGCGGAATGAGGGTCGTGGCGTCGAGGGCCTCCTCGAGGCCGTGCTCCTGACGGATCCTGGAGGTCCGCTTCACGTCCTTCGGGACGGTCGGCTTGAAGAGGATCCGCGAGAAGTCGAGCTTCCGCGCCTTCCAGTGATCGACCGCGCGGCGCATCTCGAGCCGCTCGCTCCGGCCCACCATCTTGTAAAAGGACCGGTATCCGAGATGCGCCATCAGCTCGCGCACCTCCATGGCGATGAATCGCATGAAGTTGACGACGTGCTCCGGTTCGCCCGTGAACGCCTTCCGGAGCTGGGGGTCCTGCGTCGCCACGCCGACCGGGCACGTGTTCAGGTGGCAGACGCGCATCATGATGCAGCCGAGAGCGATCAGCGGCGCGGTCGAGAAGCCGAACTCCTCGGCGCCGAGGAGGGCCGCAATGACGACGTCGCGCCCCGTCTTGAGCTGGCCGTCCGTCTCGAGGGCGACGCGGCTCCGGAGATTGTTGATGACGAGGACCTGGTGGGCCTCGGCGAGACCCAGCTCCCATGGGATCCCGGCGTGTTGAATGCTCGTCAGGGGTGAGGCCCCCGTTCCTCCATCGTGGCCGCTGATGAGGATGACGTCGGCGTGCGCCTTGGCCACCCCGGCCGCAATCGTCCCGACCCCGGCCTCGGCGACGAGCTTCACGCTGATCCGGGCTTCCGGGTTGGCGTTCTTGAGGTCGTGGATCAGCTGCGCGAGATCCTCGATCGAGTAAATGTCGTGATGTGGGGGAGGGGAGATGAGGCCCACGCCCGGCGTTGCGTACCGCACTTTGGCGATCCACGGATAGACTTTGGGACCCGGGAGCTGGCCTCCCTCGCCCGGCTTGGCCCCCTGGGCGATCTTGATCTGGAGCTCGCGGGCCTTCACGAGGTACTGGCTCGTGACGCCGAACCGCCCGGAGGCGACCTGCTTGATGGCGCTGTTCTTCGAGTTGCCGCCCGGAAGCGGCTCGTATCGGGCGGGATCCTCGCCTCCTTCGCCCGTGTTGCTCTTGGCGCCGATCCGGTTCATGGCGATGGCGAGCGTCTCGTGCGCCTCCTGGCTGATGGAGCCGTACGACATGGCGCCGGTCTTGAACCGGGCGAGGATCGCCTCGATCGGCTCCACCTCCTCGAGCGGGACGGACTTTGCGAGGGGGCGGAAGTCCATCAGGCCCCGGAGCGTCACCGGGTGCTTCCCCTGCCGGTTGACAAGCTCGCTGTACCGCTTGAAGAGCTTGTAGTCGCCCATGCGGCAGGCGGTCTGGAGAGAGTGAATCGCCTCGGGTGTGTTGAGGTGGTCCTCACCATCCCGGCGGTATTGGTAGCGGCCCCCGGTCCCGAGCGTCGTGTGCTCCACGGGGCGTTTCGGGTAGGCCCACTCGTGCCGCAAAAGCACCTCGCGCGCGATCGCGTTGATCCCGATGCCGCTGATCCGCGTGGGCGTTCCGGTGAAGTACTCGTCGATGAAGTCCTGCGAGAGCCCGAGCGCCTCGAAGACCTGCGCGCCGTGGTAGCTCTGCACCGTGGAGATCCCCATCTTGGAGATGACCTTGACGATCCCCTTGTTGACGGCCTTGACGTAGCGCTTCTCGGCGTCGTCGGCGCTGCCGGAGATCATCCCCTGGCGGATCTGGTCGTGAATCGTCTCGAACGCGAGGTAGGGGTTGATGGCGCTTGCGCCGTAGCCGATGAGGAGACAGAAGTGATGGACCTCGCGCGGCTCGCCCGTCTCCAGAACCAGCCCGACGCGCGTCCGCGAGCCCTCCCGGAGGAGGTGGTGCTGCACCGACGAGAGAGCCAGGAGGGCGGGGATCGGCGCGTCCGTGGCGTCGTGGCCCCGGTCCGAAAGGATCAGGACATTGTGCCCTTCGGCGATCGCCTCGCTGCACCGGCGGCGGAGGTCCTCGATCGCCTTCCTCAGGCCCGCTCCGCCGTCGTGCACCGAAAAGAGCATCGGCAGGGTGATCGACCGGAAGCCTTTCGATCCGGGCCTGCCGTCGAGCGCGCGGATCTTCTCCAACTCGACGTTCAGAAGGACCGGCGTCGGCAGGTCGAAGTGAAGCGCGGCCGTGGGGGTCGGCTCGAGGAGGTTCTCCTCCGGCCCGATCGCCGTGTCCACCGCCATGACGATCGTCTCGCGGTCGGCGTCCACCGGCGGGTTCGTGACCTGAGCGAAGAGCTGTTTGAAATAGTCGTAGAGGGGCTGGGGACGCTCGGAGAGGACGGCGAGCGGGATGTCCGTCCCCATCGATCCGATCGGCTCGGTCCCCTGCGCCGCCATCGGGTTCACGAGCATCCTCACGTCCTCGAGCGTGTAGCCGAACGTCTCCTGGCGCCTGAGGACGGTCTCGTGATCGGGCTCGATGACGGCCGGGGGATCGGCCAGGTCGCGGAGCCTCACGAGGTGCTGCTCCAGCCAGAGCGCGTACGGCGCGGCCGAAGAGAGCGTGCCTTTGATCTCGTCGTCGGGGATGATCCGCCCCTCCGCGGTGTCCACGAGGAACATCCTCCCGGGCTGCAGGCGCCCCTTCCGAAGGACGCGCTCGGGAGGGATGTCGAGGACGCCCACCTCCGAGGCCATGACGACGAGGCCGTCCTTCGTCTCGACCCAGCGTGCGGGGCGCAGGCCGTTCCGGTCGAGGACCGCGCCGATCCGGATCCCGTCCGTGAAGGCGATCGAGGCCGGACCGTCCCAGGGCTCCATGAAGCACGAGTGGAACTCGTAGAAGGCCTTCAGCTCCTCTCTCATCGACTCGTGCCGGCTCCAGGGCTCGGGGATCATCATCATGAGCGCATGCGGGAGCGAGCGGCCCGCGAGGAGGAGGAGCTCGAGGACGTTGTCGAACATCGCCGAGTCCGACCCGTCGGTGTCGATGACGGGGAGAACCTTCTTGAGGTCGTCTCCGAACAGCTTCGACGAGAACATCCTCTGCCGGGCCTGCATCCAGTTGACGTTGCCGCGGAGCGTATTGATCTCGCCGTTGTGGGAGATGTACCGGTAGGGGTGGGCGCGTGCCCAGCTCGGGAAGGTGTTGGTGGAGAAGCGCGAGTGGACCATGGCGAGGCACGCGATGAGCCTCTCGTCCCTCAGGTCCGGGTAGAAGGCCGCGAGCTGGTCGGCGTTCAGCATCCCCTTGTAGACCAGCGTCCGCTGGGAGAGGCTGGCCACGTAGAAGTGCCCGCGCCCGGGTATTGCCGAGCGGCTGACGGATTTCTCGACGAGCCGGCGGACGACGTAGAGCTTTCTTTCGAACGCGTCGCCCTCGGGGGTGGCTTCACCCCGCGCGACGAAGACCTGCCGGATGACGGGCTGGCTGGCGCGGGCGGTCGGCCCGAGCGTTGCGTCGTCGGTCGGGACGTCACGCCAGCCGAGGACGGCCTGCCCTTCTTCCCGGACGACCCCTTCGAAGCGCCGCTCGCACGCCTGACGGCTCGCCGCTTCGGGCGGGAGGAAGACCATCCCGACGCCGTAAGCGCCCGGCGCGGGGAGCTCGATTCCGAGGCCGCGACAGCTCGAGGCCAGAAAGCCATGCGGCACCTGGGTCAGGAGGCCGGCGCCGTCGCCCGTGTTTTTCTCGCTGCCGGTTGCGCCCCGGTGCTCGAGATTCGAGAGGACCTGCAGCGCCTTCCGGATGAGATCGTGCGAGGCGCGCGCTTTCAGATCGACGACGAATCCGAATCCGCACGCGTCGTGCTCGAAAACCGGGTCGTAGAGACCCTGTCTGGGGGGGAGGTCGGGGCCAGACATCCTACCCCTTTTGATCGGCCGGAATCTTCCGCAAGATGCGCACCGCCGACACGGCCCCGCAGCGGGCCGCCTCGAGCGGGACGCCTCGGAAGATCGTCCTCATCGAGGAATCCTAGCACCGGTGTCCAGCGCGAGAAATCCCGGCCGCAAGCCCTAGACGAGGCAGCCCGGCCTTCCCGCCCGTAGAATGCGCCATTCCATTCGGAGGTGTCGCTTGGCCGTCGAAGTCTCTCCCTCGAAACGGATCTGCCGCCTGGACACGCTGAACGTGCTTGCGGCGCTGGCCGGCGCGTTTCTCCTCGCCGGGTCCTCCGCCGCGCAGGCCCCCGCGGCTGCGAAAGCCGCTCCGGCGCCGACACCGCCCTCCTCCACGTATCCCGCGCTGCCGAGCGAGATGCCGGCGAACTTCGTCCCGACGAACGACGGCTTCGACCACGTGAGGCGCGAGGTGATGATCCCGATGCGCGACGGCGTGAAGCTGCACACGGTCATCCTCGTGCCGAAGGCGGCCCTGGGCGCGAAGGCGGCGCCGATCCTCCTCACGCGGACGCCCTACGACGCAGACAAGCTCACGACGATCGCCGAAAGCTCTCACCTCGGCCCGACGCTCGACGGCTACGACAACCCCGTCGAGACGATCGTCGAGGGCGGCTACATCCGCGTCGTGCAGGACGTGCGCGGCAAGCACCGCTCCGAGGGAGACTACGTGATGAACCGCCCCGTGCGCGGGCCGCAGAACCCGACGCCGGTGGACCACGCGACGGACACTTACGACACGATCGACTGGCTCGTGAAGAACGTCCCGGAATCGAACGGCAAGGTCGGCATCCTCGGCATCTCGTACGACGGATTCCTGCCGCTGATGGCGCTCGTGAATCCGCACCCGGCGCTCAAGGTGTCCGTGCCGATGAACCCGATGGTCGACGGCTGGATGGGCGACGACTGGTTCCACAACGGCGCCTTCCGCCAGCTCGGGATGTCGTATTTCTACGATCAGGAAGCGACCCGCAAGTCGGAGAAGAAATGGTGGACGAGCCACTTCGACGACTACGACACGTTCATGGAAGCGGGGTCGGCGGGGGAGCTCGGGCGCCTCAGGGGGCTGGAGCAGGTCGGCATGTGGAAAAAGGTCCTCGCGCATCCGAGCTACGACGCCTTCTGGCGCGATCAGGCGGTCGACAAGGTCCTCGCGGCGCTGCCGCTGAAAGTGCCCGTGATGCTGGTTCACAGCCTGTGGGACCAGGAAGACATCTACGGCGCACCCGCGGTGTACAAGGCCATCAAGCCGAAGGACACCGGCAACGACAAGGTGTTCCTCGTGATGGGGCCCTGGCATCACGGCCAGGAGATCAAGGAAGGCAGCGCGCTCGGCGCGATCAAGTTCAACAGCGATACCTCCCTCACGTTCCGGCGTGAGATCCTGCGTCCTTTCCTCGACCAGTACCTCGTGGACGGAGCCCCGAAGGCGGACATCGCGCCCGTCACGGCGTTCGAGACCGGGACGAACACGTGGCGGCGGCTGCCCGCGTGGCCGGCTGGCTGCGCGAACGGATGCACGGTGAAGCCGACGCCGCTCTATCTCGCCTCCGGGTCGAAGCTCAGCTTCGCCGCGCCGAAGCCCGACGCGCCGGAACAAGCGTTCGACGAATACGTTTCCGATCCCGCCAGGCCCGTGCCCTTCCACGCTCGCCCGATCGTTCCGAACAGCTTCGACAAGGGACAGAGCTGGAGGGAGTGGCTCGTGACGGATCAGCGGGAGGCATCCGGGCGCCCGGACGTCGCCGTATTCGTGTCGGACGTCCTTTTTGCGCCGCTCAAGATCAGCGGAGAGCCGATCGCGAACCTGGTCGCCTCGACGAGCGGAACGGACTCCGACTGGGTGGTCAAGCTGATCGACGTCTATCCCGACGAAGTGGCGGGCCAGCCGGCGATGGGCGGGTATCAGCTCGCGGTCTCGATGGACATCTTCCGCGGCCGCTATCGCGAGAGCCTCGAGACGCCGAAAGCCATCGCGGCGGACAAACCGCTGCCATACCGCTTCGCGCTGCCCACGGCGAACCACGTCTTTCTGCCGGGGCACACCGGGTGATGGTGCAGGTCCAGTCGAGCTGGTTCCCTCTCTACGACCGCAATCCCCAGACGTTCGTGCCGAACATTTTCTGGGCGAAGCCGGCGGATTATCGGAAGGCCGTGCAGCGCCTCTACCACGCCCCCGGCCAGGCGAGCTTCATCGAGCTGCCGCTGGTGACGACGCACTGAGGAGCCTCCCAGCGTTGAGAGCCCGGAATGATGAACGGTTGAGAGGTTGAATGATTCCGGCCCTCGCCCGCGGCGCGAATCCTGCTTCGACTGGGGGAGACCGTCCGGAGGTGCCGATCTGTCCTCCCCGGGAATCGCTGCGCTCCTGATCGCCGCGCTGCTCGCTCAGGGATGCTCGAGCGCGCAGAAGACCGAGAAACGCGCATTTCTCGCGGCGGGCCTCGCGCTTCAGCGGGAGGCGCCCGAGCCGTCGTTCGACGAACTGAGAACCGAGCTCGATCTCACCCTGAACGACGAGCTGCAGGACCTGAAAGATCGCGCCAAACTCCAGGAAGACAAGGAGCTGGACCTCTACCGGAAGATCGCTCTGATCGGCTCGGGCGTGACGGTCCTCGCGATCTCGTCGGGCACGCTGAACAACCCGGGGAACCGCGGCCTCCAGTACGGCGTCGGCACCGTGAGCGCGGCCGTCGCGCTCGCCGGTTTCGGGCTCTATCTCGTCCGCACGGGCGAGATGAAGGAGTGCCGCGAGTTCCTGAATCGCGGCGGGCAAGATCTTTCCGCCTGGGGGCGCCTCCACCTCGTGCCCTCGAAGGAAAAAGTGCCTCGCGCGCTCTGGCTCGACTACGTGGACCGCATCGC
>CABEAM010000263.1_pt1 | contig 9520 bp, 6 predicted proteins | sample 3132391 | NCBI WGS metagenome assembly CABEAM01 (sample SAMEA5534343, study PRJEB31848) | metagenome | biome: tundra; feature: field; material: soil | place: USA | collected 2013-05 | depth 0.45 m
GGTTTCGGATACCTGCATCGTGAGCTTCAGGTCCGTCCTCGTCGTGTTGCCGAGGAGAACCGTCGCGCGCGGCACCTCGGACTTTCCCAGCCCCTTCAGCTCCGCCAGGACTTTGTAGTTGCCGGGCGGCAGAAGGCTGAGATCGTACCCGCCATCCTTGTCGGTGAACGCCGTACGAGTCTGGCCGGTGTCGAGATTCGTTGCCGTGACGGTGACGCCGGGAAGGCCGGCGCCGGCGTCGTCATTCACCCTTCCGTGGATCGAGCCGGTCGTGTAGCTGACCGTCTGGCCGAATGCCGACGTTGCGACCCCCAGGACGCAAACGACGGCCAGGGCCGCCAGAGCGATGCGTCTTGTCTTCATGCACTTTCTCCCTGAAAAAGAAAAATCGAAGTGGTTCGGAACGAGGAACGACACCAACGGCGGGCGAGTCTGCATCATAAAACCTCCATACCTGAATTGAAATGGAAGGAAGAAACATAGAAAAAGGACGCGGCGTTCACGGGGCGGGCACCCTCCGCGGCGCCTCGGGGGCCCAGGCAGCGTCCGGCGCGACGACCCAGTTGTGGTCCGACCGCGGGCGGACGTGGCCGAGCTTCCGAAGCCGCTCGATGAGGAGTTCGCGGATCTCGTCGGGAATCTCCTTGACGACCTTGGCGCCCCGGAGCGCCTTGTATCCGCCGGAGCCCTGGGCGCGGTAGGCGTTCACGGCGAGCGTGAACCGGTCCGCCGGCTGCATGGGACGCCCGCGGTACGCGAGGTCCTTCACGCGCGAGCCGACGGGCGCGGTCGGGTCGATGCGGTACGTCGCGCCCTGCACGACGTCGAAGTTGTAGGGAATCATCCCTTCCTTCGGCTTCAGGACAAGCCGCCCGTCCTCCCACGCCGCGCTCCCGTAGAACTCGGCGGCATGCTCGAGGCAGGCCTTCAGGGTCGCCCCGTCGATCTCGATCGCGACGAGGGTGTTCTCGTAGGGGTAGAGCGTGTAGACGTTTCGGACCTTGATGGGGCCCTTGCGGAAGCCCTCGAACCGCCCCGGCAGGAGCGAGGTCATCGAGAGGTCGGCCCCCGTCGCCTCGCGCATTGTGTCGTTCACGAAGTCGAGGAGGGCCGTGTCCTCGAGCCGGGCGCGCGCGCCCGGGAAGTCCTCCTCGGCGACGGCGACCTGCTCGTCCATATAGGCGCGCGCGATGGCGTCGTGGGGCGCCGCGATGGCGGCGATCGCCGGGTCGGTCGCGACGGAGGCGTCCGAAGGAAGGAGCGCGGCCGAGACGTCCGCGACGGTCACCTTCCCGCCGGACGTCTCGAACGTGACGTCCACGCGCGCGAGAACGTCGCCCCAGCGGCCCGGCTGGATCATCGGCACGCCATTGAGCCGCGTGAGCGGGATGCGCCGGTGGGTGTGCCCCGTCAGGAGGAGGTCGACCCCCGGGACCTTCGAGAGCGCCGCGACCCGGTTCTCGTCGTCCGTGCCGTCAGGCTCGCCGGTCTTGAGGTCGATTTCGGGCCCGCTGTGGATGAGCGCGACGACGAAGTCGCATTTCTCCTTACCGCGCAGGACGGGCACGAGGCGCTTCGCCGCGTCCACGGGGTCCTCCCACCGGAGGCCCGGACGGTTGCGCGCCGGCTCCCAGTTCGGGATGTTCGGCGTCGTGAGGCCGAGGATTCCGATCCGGATCCCGGCGACCGTCTTGACGAGGTACTCCGGGAACGCGGCCGAGCCGTCCGAAACGTTCCGCGTGTTCGAGGAGAGCCACGGGAACGAGGACTCCTTCTGGGCCTTGCGGAGGACCGCGAGCCCGAAGTTGAAGTCGTGGTTCCCGACGGACATCGCGTCGTACTTGAGGGCGCTCATCGCCTCGGCCATCGGGTCGGGGCCCTTCGACGAGTCCTTCGCGTGGAGGAACTCGATCGGCGTGCCCTGGATCGTGTCGCCCGCGTCGAGGAGGAGCACGTTCGGCGTCTCCTGGCGGATCGCGGCGACGCGCGAGGCGACGCGCGCGAGGCCTTCGTCGGCGGGCTGGGCGCGCTGGTAGTCCCACGGGAGAAGGTGACCGTGGAGATCCGTCGTTTCGAGGATCGTCACGACGACGCGACCTTCCGCGGCGCGGGCGAACGAGGAAAACGAGAGCGAGGCGCACGCAAGCAGAGCTGCGAGGGCGCGCACGGGTAACCGGCCGGGTTTCACGTGGCGCGAGTCTTAGCACCGTGGTCCGGGCGACGCAAGAGTTCGCATGCTTCACCGGCGGCTCGCCGCGGTTATGCTCCGGCCCTGAAATGGCGGATCGAGACGTGCGGAACGCAGCCCCCGTCGACCTGACGCTGAAGCGGCTCGAGCACCTGTACGGGGACGCCGCGTGCTCGCTCGATTTCCAGAGCCCGCTCGAGCTCCTCGTCGCGACGATTCTCTCGGCGCAGTGCACGGACACGCGCGTGAACATCGTGACGCCCGAGGTCTTCCGGCGCTTCCCTGACGTGGCGGCCCTGGCCGCCTCGCCTCCCGGAGCGCTCGAGAAGATAATCCGCTCCACGGGCTTCTTCAACGCGAAGGCGAAGTCCCTGCGCGGGATGGCGAAGGCGCTCGTCGAGAAGCACGGCGGCGAGGTCCCGCACACGATGGCCGAGCTCCACGCGCTGCCGGGCGTCGGGCGGAAGACGGCGAACGTCGTCCTCGGAAACGTCTGGAACGCGCCCGACGGCGTCGTCGTCGACACCCACGTGGGCCGCCTCGCGCGCCGCCTCGGCTGGACGAAGCAGACGGACCCCGTGAAGGCCGAGCGGGATCTCAACAAGATCATCCCGAAGGACCGCTGGACATGGATCAGCCACGCGCTCATCCAGCACGGCCGGCGCATCTGCACGGCGCGCCGCCCGCAGTGCGAGCGCTGCACCCTCGCGGCCATGTGCCCGAAGGTGGGCGTCGCGAAATGCCCGTCTTTCTCTTCCTCTTCAAGCAGGACCAGAAAATGAACCCACCCGGCACCGGTTCCCTCGAAGTGATCTGCGGCTCGATGTTCTCCGGAAAGTCCGAAGAGCTGATCCGCCGTCTCACGCGCGCGCAGATCGCGCGGCGGCGCGTGCAGGTCTTCAAGCCGAAGATCGACGACCGCTTCTCGGAAGTCGAGGTGGTCTCCCATGGCGGCCTGCGGCTCCTCGCGCTCGCCGTCACGTCCTCGGCCGAAGTGCTCGAACGCACCGACGCGCGCACGGAGGTGGTGGGCCTCGACGAGGTGCAGTTCTTCGACGCCGGCATCGTCGATGTCGCGAGCCGCCTGGCCGACCTCGGCAAACGCGTGATCGCCGCGGGCCTCGACCAGGACTATCTCGGCCGGCCGTTCGAGCCGATGCCCGCGCTCATGGCGGCCGCCGAGGAGATCACGAAAACGCGCGCCATCTGCGTGCGTTGCGGCGCGCCCGCGAGCCGCACGCAGCGCCTCGTCGCGTCACGCGAACGCGTCGTCGTCGGTGCCGCGGGTCTCTACGAGGCGCGCTGCCGCCGCTGCTTCGAGCCGGGCGTCGCGTCGGTCGAGGGCTCGCTCGCCTTCCCGGAAGGCGGCGAAGGGCCGCCTCCAAACCCTTGAAGACGAGGGATTTCGGAAGATCCGCAAGATTCTGTGAATTGTCCTGTGCATTCGCGTGTGCAAAAAACGGAGAGGGCGCGCCAGACGGCCTCTCCGAAAAGTTTGCACATGTTTGGGTGCAGTCGACAAATCGCCCGCTGACAAGCACTTGCGATTTGTATGCCGTGTAAGAACGGCGCGAACCCGCATTCGGAGCGCGTTCCGGCGAATTACACAGGTGCGAGTCGGCATTCCGTGCGGTTCGCAGCGTCTCTCGCCCTCTCAAACCCGCATGGAATGCCGGTTTGACGCACCTGGACGGAGACCTGCGTCACCAGGCCGCGCTCTCGCGGTGATCGCCGAAGACCGACCGCAGTGACTCGATGATCTCGCCGAGCGTGACGAGGTCCGTGACGGCATCCACGAGCGGGGGCAGGACGTTTCGCCCCTCGCGAGCCGCCTCGACGACCGCGGCGCGCCGCCTCTCGGCCGCCGCCGGATCGCGCCGCGCACGTAGCGCCTGAAGGCGCAGGACCTGGTCCGTCTCCACGGCCGGATCGACGACGAGCATCGGAATCGGGCGCTCCTCGCCGCCCACGAACTCGTTCACGCCCACGACGATCTGCTCCTTCAGCTCGATCGCGCGCTGGGCCCGCCAGGCGCTCTCCTGGATCTCGCGCTGGAAAAAACCCGCCTCGATCGCCTTGAGCGCGCCGCCCATCCCGTCGATCTTCCGGATGAGGGCGCCCGCGCTCTCCACGAGAGAGGCCGTCAGCGCCTCGATGGCCCACGAGCCGCCGAGCGGGTCGACGATGCGCGCGACCCCCGTCTCGTGCGCGATGACCTGCTGGGTCCGGAGCGCGAGGAGCGCGGAAGCCTCGGTGGGGAGCGAGAGCGCTTCGTCCTTGCCGTTCGTGTGGAGGGACTGGGTGCCGCCGAGCACCGCGGCCAGCGCCTGGATCGCGACGCGCACGACGTTCACGTCGGGTTGCTGGGCCGTGAGCGTCGATCCCGCCGTCTGGGCGTGAAAGCGCATCGCCGAAGCGCGCGGGTCCGTGATGGAGAAGCGCTCGGCCACGAGCCGCGCCCACAGCGTGCGCGCCGCCCGGAACTTCGCGATCTCCTCGAGAAAATCGTTGTGCACGTTAAAGAAGAACGACAGCCGCGGCGCGATCGCGGACGGGTCGAGGCCCGCCGCCTTCGCGGCCGCGAGATACTCGAGCCCGTCCGCGAGCGTGAAGGCGATCTCCTGCACAGCCGTCGCCCCCGCCTCGCGGATGTGGTAGCCCGAGATCGAGATCGTGTTCCAGCGCGGAACGTTCTCCTGGCAGAACGCGAAGACGTCGGTGACGAGCCGGAGCGAAGGCTTCGGCGGAAACGTGTACGTCCCCCGCGCCGCGTATTCCTTCAGGATGTCGTTCTGGATCGTCCCCGAGAGCTTCTTCCACGACGTGCCGCGGCCCTTCGCGACGGCGAGGAGAAACGCGAGGAGAATCGACGCGGTCGAGTTGATCGTCATGGAGATCGAAACCTTGTCGAGCGGGATTCCGGCGAGCAGCGTCTCCATGTCCTCGAGAGACGCCACCGGGACGCCCACCTTTCCGACCTCGCCGCGCGCGAGCACGTGGTCCGAGTCGTAACCGATCTGGGTCGGAAGGTCGAAAGCCACGGAGAGGCCCGTCTGCCCCTGGTCGAGGAGAAACCGGTACCTTAGGTTCGACTCTTTCGCGCTCGAAAAGCCCGCGTACTGCCGCATCGTCCAGAGCTTCGTGCGGTAGCCCCCGGGAAGAGGGCCGCGCGTGAAGGGCGAGACCCCCGGAAGAGGGGGCGCCCAGCCGGGCGGGACGTCCGCCGGGCCATAGACGGTCCGGAGCGGAAGGCCGGAGGATGTCGTGACAGTGGAATCGCTCATGAGCCCGATGCTAAGCTTGATTGTTTGAGGTTTGAAAGGGCGCCTTCCGCGCGCGCCGGGCGGCTTCGTGTCAGACTCGCGCCAAACGTGGCACGCACGCTCAGCGGAAACCTCGACACCTTTTCGCTCGCCGATCTTCTTCAGTGGCTGGAGATCAACGCCCTCTCCGGCCGCGTGACGGTCTGGCGCGGGGAGGTCCTGCGCACGATCGACCTCAAGGGTGGCGCGATCGTCTTCGTGTCCTCCTCCCTGCCGAACGAGCGTCTCGGCTTCTACCTGACGCGCCGCAAGGTCCTGCCCGAGGCGTCGGTTTACGAGCTTCTCGCCGAGAGCTTCGCGACCGGCAAGAACCTCACGCGACTCATCCTCGAACGCGGCCTGCTCGGCCGCGAAAAGCTCGCAGAGGCCGTCGAGGGCCTCGCGATAAAGATCCTTCTCGACCTCTTCCACTGGGCGGGCGCCTCGTTCGAATTCAACCCGCTCTTCAAGATCGAGGACCTCATCCGGATCCACCTGTCTCTTCGCGGACAGGTTCTCGCGTTCCACGGCGCCAAGTCGGTGGACGATTCGCGCGTGAACCCGGGAGCGGCCGCCAGCGCCGACGAGACCGGCGCCCGTTGGGAAAAGGAGTTCAAGCCCGACGCGCTCGCGGTCCTGTTCTGGACGATTCTCGAGGGCCTGCCCGGCGAAGCGCCCGCGCCCGCGGCCCTGCGCGAGGCGTTCCAGGGCTTCACGTCCTTCGCGGACCGCGTCCACAAACGGCTGCGCGAGCCCGCGCGCCTTTTCCCGATCTACGACGACACCGCGACGATGCTGAAAACGGCCCTCGACGAGAACGGCGAGCCCGAGCGCATCGTGCAGATCGCCGCTCTCGACCCGTTCCTGACGATCGACCTCCTCTACCTCGCGAACTCCCTTCGCACGGACCCGAAGGAGCTCATCGGCACGGCCCGGGAAGCGGTCCGGGTCGTGGGTGCGCCGGCGATCCGGCGATTCACCGGCCTCCTCGCGGACACCGGGTCTCCCAAGGTGCCGTCCGACGAGAAGATGGAGCGCGTGGTGAGGCGCTCGGCGCTGTCCACCGCGGTGGCCAGCTCGCACCTCGCCGAGGACCAAGGCTTCGAACGGGAGGACGCGTACACGCTCGGGCTGCTCGAGCCTCTCGGCAGCTACGAGCTTCTCAAGCTGTTGATCTCCGTGGCTTTTCCTCCCGGTCCGATCCGCGCGGGCGCCCTCTCGCGCTTTCGGGCAGCCGCGGGCCACGTGCTGGCCCGGAAGTTGAATCTCCCGCAGACGGTCGAGGACGTCCTCGGCTCGAGCGGGCGGGTCACCACCAAGAGCCCGGCCGCCGAACGGTTGATCTTTCTCGCCAAGCAGGCCGCTCCCTCCGAGCAGATCGGGCAGGAGTGGACGAGCGACGACTCGCGGCTCACCGAGCAGGTCGTGGCGCTGACGGCGCGCCCCGAGCGGAGCGACGTCATCTCCCGGGATGCGGCCACGCTGCGCGAGATCCTCCAGCTCTGACCACCTTCCACTTTCGGAGGTCAAATCATGCGCGTCGCTTTCCCTCTGCGGCTCTTCTTCGCCCTGCTCTTTCCTCTGCTGGCATCCAAGCCCCGTGCGCGCGCGGACACCCCGCCCCGAGCGCCGGGCCTGCGCGCGGCCGTCGACGTCACCGTGATGGACCTCGACGTGGTCGCGACGGGGAAAGACGGCCGGAACGTGCCGGACCTCACGCGCGCCGAGATTTCCGTGACGGTGGACGGCAAGCCGCTTCCGCTCGACTATTTCGCCCGGGTCGAAGCGGGCCAGCTCCACGGCCCGGATCTCGCGACCGCGTCGCCGGACTTCATCCTCGAGACGGCGGCGGCAGGCGCCGACCGCTACGTGTCGCGCCAGTTCCTCGTGTTCTTCGACGATGAGCACCTCCTGCCGTTCGACCGCAAGCGCGTCCTCGAAGGGCTTCGCGATTTCGTCACCCGGCTCTCCCCGTCGGACAGCATGGCGATCCTGTCGTACAACATCTCGTCGCACGTCATCACGCCGTTCACGAGCTCCAAGGAGACCCTTCTCGACGGCCTCTCGCGCCTCGAGAAGGTCGCCCCACGGGGGCTCTTCTGGGAGTTGCAGTACCGCCAGGACGTGAATCTCGCGCGGCGTTCGCGCGTTTCGTCTCGCGACTCCATCATCCGGAGCTACAGCGACCAGATCAGAAGCCGCGAGAAGGGCACGCTCGACGAGCTCAAGCGCGCGTTCGCGGCCCTCGCGGCGCGCTCCGGCAAGCGCGTGGCGTTCTGGGTCTCGAGCGGGATCGAGCTCCGGCCCGGGCAGACGTTCGCGGGGGCTCTCGCCTCGACGCCGCTGAACCAGTTCGAATACTCGGTCACCGAGGACTTCCGCACCGTCGTCGCCGAGGCGAACCGGTCCGGCATCACCGTACACGTGCTCGACGCGCGCGGCCTCGCGACCGACGTGGACGCCTCGGAGTCCGAAGCCTCGCCCGTGGCCGGCTTTGCGGCCGACGTGAATCGCCGCGAGGCGCTCGCGGGCCTCGCCGAGGAAACGGGCGGAATCCTCGTCCAGAACCGCAACACGTTCGGCGGCGCCCTCGAGCGCATCTATCAGGAGTCGGCGAGCTATTACTCGATCGGGGTCACGCTCACGGCCCTCGACCCGAAGAAGACCGACCACGCCGTGCGGGTCACGTCGACGCGCCCGGGCGTGACGCTTCGCGCGCGCCGTGCTTACGGCGCGAAGACCGCAGACGCGAGCGCCCGCGACCGCATGGAGCTCGCGCTCGTGATGCCGGACGCAAGCGGCGAGTTCCCCGTCGCGCTCGCGATCGGCCCCGCGAAGAAGGGAGGCGGTATCGGGCGCCGCATTGCGCCGTTCAAGGTCTCCGTCCCCCTCTCCGCGTTCACGTTCCTCGAGGAGGGCGGCAGGAAGAAGGCGGTCGTGGACGTCACGCTCGCGGCCGTCGAGGACAGCGGCGCGCGCTCGAACGCGGTCCCGGATCGCAAGACGATCCTCGTGGACGCCGCCACGCTCGCGAAGGCGGCGAACGAACCGTTTGTCTACACGGGCGAGGTCAAGTCCCGCAAGGGCAACCTGCGCTTCGTGGCGACCGTCCGAGACGTCGCCACGAACCGGATCGGCGTCGGCTCGGCGAGCGTGAGGATCGAATGACGATCTCCCGCTGAACGCCGGCTTCGAGCCTCAACCCTTTTTCTTCGGCGCGGCGGCCGGAGGCGGAGCGGCTGGCAGCGTGCCCGTGACCGTGAACGGAGCGGCGAGGTCGAGCTTCTTCTGGGTCGCCGAATCGGTGAGCGTGAGCCGCAGCTCGTAGTCGCCCGGCTTGAAGTACTGCCCGAGGTTCGACTCCACGACGCCGCCGGCGATGTCGAGCACGATCGCGCCGGGCTCCTTCTGCTCGGGCACCTTCGCGGGCTCCTCGGGCGGCGTCGGAACGTCGATCGCGGGCTGCCCCTTGGGCTTGATCTTCAGGGTCCGCTTGAGCGTGATCGTCCGCGTGACCGGGTCGACCGGAGGGTTGTAGAGGCGCACCGCGTATGAGAGGCCGTCCGTCGCGTCGACCCGCCCGTCGCCCTTTACGACGAACCGGCGCGCCGAGAACGTAAACGGCTCGTCGGGTTTCGGCGCGTCCACCGGGAAGTCGTTCACGGAGACGAGAAGCGGCGACGCCGCGAACTCCGTGGGAAGGCCGGGCACCGAGACCGGACGCCTTGCCGAGACGAGCACCTTGCCTGATGCGTCCACGAGGGCGGCGGCCACGTCGTAGTCGCCCGGGACGATCCGGAACGCGCGGTCGGCGAAGAAGTCGGACTTCGTCTTCCGGAGCGCCGCGGCCTCCTCGAGGCGCACGGCGTCCTTGCCGTCCTTGTCGCGCGCGAGGATCAGGAGCTTCGTCCCCTCGCCCGTCCCGGCCGCGGACGCCGGAACGAAGAGCTGGACCATGAGGCGCGTCGCGCCGTCGCGGTAGGAGAGGGGCAGCAGCGCGAGCGGCCCGAACGGCTCTTTCGCGAGGCCT
>CABEAM010000264.1_pt1 | contig 9385 bp, 9 predicted proteins | sample 3132391 | NCBI WGS metagenome assembly CABEAM01 (sample SAMEA5534343, study PRJEB31848) | metagenome | biome: tundra; feature: field; material: soil | place: USA | collected 2013-05 | depth 0.45 m
ATCTCCGACAAAAGCCAGTCGATCTTCTCCTGCTCGGCGCCCGGCCGCTTCGCGGCGGTGAGCGGCAGCGCAACGAGGAGGAGCGCCAGGAGGGGATGGGCTCTTCTCATGGCTCAGTAATATGGCTCCCAGATCCAGAACACCAGCTCGGCGAGGCGCTTCGTGGGCCCGCGGCTTTTCCACGCCCGGCTATGCCCGATGAAGGGAAGGCAGTTGATCCTGTTCAGAAGGCAGCAGCTTACGACGACCCAGCCGCTTCACATGCAAGATGATCGTAGACTTGGGCGAGCGACTCAATGAATTGCGCGGGCGAAAAGTAGGCAGCAAGCCTCAAGGACGCTTGACCGTGGAGCTCTCGGAGCAAAGGGCGTTCCAGAATCTCTCGAAGTAGCCTGGTAAATCCCGCGACGTCAGAAGCGGCGAGGTACGCAGACCTATAAAGTAGCCTGTACTCAGGGAGGTCCCTAAAGATGACTGGAAGGCCACAGCTTGCCGCTTCCATCGGCGCATAGGGACAGTTCTCCTGAAACGACGGGAAGAGCATGCAGTCAGCAGCGTTGTAGATCATCGGCATTTGGGTCAGTTCAAAAGTACCCGCAAATCGAAGGTTCGTGGGACCATGAGCCATGAGCCGCCTGATTTCTGAAATGCCCGCGCTGAAAGCCCCGAACGGCCTTCCGCCGACCCAGATGAACTGTGCCTCCGGTACGCGCCGCGCGACTTCCGCAAAGTCGGCGATTCCCTTCCTCGGTTGCAGCTGGCCGACGCCGAGGACTAACGGCCGGCTATCAGCAACTCCCAAAAGCGCGCGTCCTCTCTCGCCCAGCTCTGCAGATGGGAAGAAGCGGTCGCTTCGTATCGCGTTCGGGATCACTTCAATTCGGGAGCGGACACGAAGCCTTCGCAGGGACTCGGCCGCCGCCGGACCCACGGCGATTACGACATCGGAGAAGTTGTAGATCGCTGTCAAGTAGGCGCGCACTATAGGTCGCGTCGCTGAATTCAGGAACGGTAGCGCCCCTTCCGCCGTCTCAGGAAGTGCATGGGCCGTGAACACGCGCCGTCGTTTGTAAGACGCACCCGTTGCCAAATAGAAAGGTCCCCAACTGTGCGAATGAAGCAGGTCGCAGGTCTCGCGGTCATTGACGTGGATGTCGAGATCTGGATGCGTCGCCATCAGGCCAACGCAATCCAGGAACGCGGTGTGTTCTCCTTGCGCCGTCATCTCAAATCGCGAACTCTCTGACATGACGTTTACTCTTAGCTTTCGGCCAAGCCTTTGAGCTGCCCTGAGCGGAATGAATGCTGACATGGCGTTTAGGCGTCGCGGCCCGGAGGCGGAGGCGTTGTGCTCCGACGAGCGGTGGCACAGATCTCGAGCGTGAGACCGAGGACCAGGAGGCCCTGCTTTTCGTACTTCTGCTCGAGCGCGTCCATCGCCGGGAGGCTCATCCGGCACGGCACACACCAGGGCGCCCTGAAGTCGAGGACCACGGCGCTCCCCTTGAGCGACTCGAGCGAGAACGGAGTCTCGTTCATCAGCCGGAGCTTCACGCCAGGCGCCGGTTCAACGCCCCGGGCCGGAGTGGCGAAGACTGCCGCGGCAAGAACGACGACGGAGAGTCGTTTCAAGGCGACGTCTCCTCTCTGATTCGCGCGTTAATGCAAGAGCAATACCCTAACCGAACGTCTCAGGATTCGGACCGAAGCGACGACGGGCGCCGCGAACGGGCTCGCTGTGCTCATCGGCCCCGACGGCTGGTGTTCAGCGGCGAGCGCAAGCGAGGGATTGGACGTGCACAGCAAGTCGAGCGTTCGCGCTCACGCCGCCGCCCCGGGCGCGCGATAATGAGCTCATGAATCTTCTGAACGCGCGTCTCCATGGCTTTCTCGATCTCGTCACCGTAGCTGTTTTCCTTCTCGCGCCATTTTTCTTCGGGCTCGGTGGCTACGTGGCGGCCGTCGCTTGGGGGCTCGCGGTCGTCCATCTCCTGATGACACTTTTCACGCGCTTTCCGCTTGGCCTCGTTAAGGTGATCCCCTTTCCGATCCATGGGGTGGTCGAACTCGTCGTTGGAGTCGTCCTCGTGCTCGCCATGCCGCGTTTGCTCGGCGCCGGCCTCGGCTCGCCTGCGCGAACGTTCTTCATCGGCGCGGGCGTGGCCATCCTCGTCGTCTGGGTGCTGACGCGCTACCGGGAGTCTCCGCGGCCCTGACGGGCGGGATGCGCCCCATCCCAGCACCGACAAGCCTGTTAACCAGCGGAGGCTCGCCCCGTCAGACCTGTTGAACGAAACCAGCCGCTCTCGACATTTCACACTGTCAGAGAGCGCCGCCACGCCTCTGATTCCACCGACGGCCCGGATCGTCTAGGCTTCTTCCGTGAAGCTCTCGCGGCGCGACACCCTGCGCGTCTTCGGCGCCACGGCGGCGGGCGCCCTGCTCGGCCGCTCCGGGCCCGGGGCTTCGCCCGAGCCCTTGCTCCGCGCGATTCCGTCCTCGGGCGAGCGAATCCCGGTGGTCGGCCTCGGCACCTGGTCCACGTTCGACGTCGGCTCCTCCGCCGCGGAGCGCCAGCCGCTCGAAGAGGTGCTCACGCGGTTCTCCGAGCGCGGAGGCCGCGTCGTGGACTCGTCTCCCATGTACGGCCGGTCGGAGGCTGTCGTGGGCAAGATCGCCGCGAAGCGGGGGATCATGGGGAAGTTCTTCCTCGCGACGAAGGTCTGGACCCGCGGGCGCGCGGCCGGGATCGAGCAGATGGAGACGTCCGAGAGGCTCCTCGGGACGAAACGCCTCGATCTCCTGCAGGTCCACAACCTCCTCGACGTCGACACGCATCTCGCGACGCTGCGCGCCTGGAAGGAAAAGGGCCGCGTCCGCTACATCGGCGTCACGCATTACAACGAGAGCGCCTATCCCGAGGTCGAGCGCGTGCTCCTCCGGGAGAAGCTCGATTTCCTCCAGGTGAACTACTCGCTGGCCGAGCGCGGGGCCGAGAAGAGGATCCTCCCCCTCGCTCGCGACAAGGGCGTCGCGGTCCTCGTGAACCGTCCCTTCGGCGGAGGGGAGGCGCTGAGACGCGTTCTCTCGCGGCCGCTGCCCCCGTGAGCCGCGGAGTTCGACTGCACCTCGTGGGCCCAGTTCTTCCTGAAGTGGATCCTCGCGCATCCCGCCGTCACGTGCGCGATTCCCGCGACGAACAAGCGCGCGCATCTCGACGACGACCTCGACGCCGCTCTCGGACGCCTGCCGGGCGAGGCGCTCAGGCGCCGGATGATCGAGGCGTTTTGACGGGCGTTCCTGTTAACCGCTCTCAGCCGCTCTCGACAAGAACCGCCCTGAGAGAGCGGCTCAAGGACCTGAGGCGGCTTCTCCCACAGCGTCCAGCGTTCTCAGTCCGCCCCCTGTGACGAGCGCTGTCACGGGATCGACGCAGAAATCATTCTGAATGCTGGGGGTTTAGGCGCGAAACCTCGCGAGGTTGTCGCGAGGTTCGGTGTTAACCGGACCGCTACTGAGTTCGCGGGGAAGATGAGTGGCTCCCCGAGTGGATGGCTCAGAGCGCGGTGGTCAGGGACAATCGGGCCCTGGAGACTGGACGGCAACGGGCGAACCGCCTCGTCCTAACTGTCGCCAGATGAGGAGCTTCTAACCGCCTTCATCGGATCGACAAGACGAAGGCCGGCGCGCTCGCGACGACGGAGATTTCGACGTCCTCCGGCAGGAAGGGCTGGGGCGCGGCCGCACCGTCCGACCCGCTGGTATCCGATGCGAGAAACTCCGCGTCACTGCAGAAAACTTCGCGCTCGAGGCCCCAAACTCGTGTTTTCGCTGGAATCTTTCTTCCGGTCCCGACGTTTATTAGGGATGGAGGACCGAAATCTCGTCCGGGGATCTCAAGATGGTCACGAACGCTTCTCCTCGCTTCCTTCGACCCTCTTTGATCGCGACGGCTGTCCTCGCGGCGGCCGTGACACTTGCCCCGCGGGCGGCGGAGGCCCGCGGCAGTTCCGGGCATGGCGGCGGCGGCGGTTGGCGCAGCGGCGGTTCTCACGGCGGCGGCTGGCACGGCGGTGGGTATCGCCGAGTCGGCTCGGGTTACTACCCGTACGGGTGGGGCTGGGAGCCCTACTACTCCTCGTGGTGGGGAGGCCCGAGCGTCTACGTCGTGACCGGCGATGACGCCGAGGGAGATGGAAGCGTGGGCGAGGCGGAGGAAGAGGCCCCGCCGGCACCGCGTGTCGTTCCGCAGCGCGCGCCGCGTGACGACGGATGGAGCGATCGCGAGCAGGTGCCCGAAGAGCGGATGGACGCCAGGGCCGAGCCCCTTCCCCGCCCCGCGAGCAATCGCGTGCGCATGAGGTTCAAGGTCACGCCGGGAGACGCGGCCGTCTACGTCGACGACAAGTACCTCGGCGCGGGCGAGGACCTCGCCGCGAACCCGCGCGGCGTCGTGACAGATCCCGGCACGCACACGATTACCGTCGCGCGCCCCGACTACAAGACGAAGACCGTCGATATCACCGTGCGCATCGGCGCCCCGGTGGACGTCGTCATGGAGCTCAAGAAATAACGCCCGCCGCGGACGCGGCGGAGGAACGAAGGGGCCCGGGAAACCGGGCCCTTTTGTGTCTGTGGACGGCCGCGCCTCCTTCACGAATAATGCGGGCTCAGGATGGGTAATTGATTTGCACCTTCAGGTGCGACCACGTACACTTAACCCAGTACCTTAATAGTGTGTCCCTCTGTTCGTCTGCGGGCTTGCGGAACACGCGTCGTTGTCTGAGGAGGACGGAATGAGAGGATTGACAAGTATCATGGCGCTAACGTTGGCGATGGGCGTCGCTGCTTGTAAGGACGGAAACACTCCACCTCAAAGTGGCAATACCGCACCCGGCGCCGGCAGGACAGCCAAGACCGCTGCCCTCGAATCCGGCGCCAACCTCATGCAGGCGAAGGCGCCCGTCGAAAAGATCGCGCTGTATTTTGACGGTTTCCACGCCGCAAAAGACGACCCGAACATGCAGATGGAAGCCCACCACTACTGCAACCAAGTCAACGAAGACTTCGCTCAATGCGTGTTGTTCGACGGTAATACAGCCGAGGCCAGGATGATGGGGATCGAGTACATCATTTCGGAGAAGCTGTATGGCACCCTTCCCACTGAAGAGAAGGCGTACTGGCATCCCCACAACTTCGAAGTGCTGTCCGGGCAGCTGAGGATGCCTGGCCTGCCCGACGTCGCTGAGAAGGACGCACTCAAGGGCAAGATCAACAGTTATGGCAAGACTTGGCACACATGGATGACAGGGGTGCAAGATCACCAACCTGACCCGCTCCCGCTCGGACCGCCCCGTCTCCAGTGGAGCTTCAATCACGATGGCGAAGACATGCCTGGCATGGTTGAGGATCGCGACAAACGCATGGGCTTGAACACTGCTCAAGCGCGGAAAGATCGCAAGGATCTGGTCGGTATGACCAAGCCGCAGGGCGGTGTCGACGCGATGGCTGGCATGTTTCCGAGCGCCAAGCCAGCAGTCCCGGGCGTTACGGACAATGGCGACCAGGCCACCCACGCCGTCCCGACATTCGCGATGAAGAGCGGACAGTTCAAACCGACTGGGCGCTAACCCGAGCCTGTGGCTGAAACTGCGCGTCACTTAGCGCGCAGCTCAGGCTATGCCGACGTGGTCGAATGTGGAGTTTACGACGACGCGAACAGCGATCTTACTCGGTACGAGGAACTGGCGGACCCCAAGTATACAGACACCGGCGGGATCTTCGACATCATGGCCGTGACGGTGATCGGGACCCATCTGACGGCCGGAGCGTGACACCATGAGCAAGCGCATCAGTGAGGCGCGGCGGATCCCACTCGTTCGGCTTCAGTGGCGGCCGAGGCGGCGCTGGGCAGGCTGATGAGAGAGGATTTCGTCGTCACCTGTCCCTACTGCGGAGAGGGCGTGGACGTGCACCTCGAGCGGGACGTCCAGGGCAGCCTCGTGCAGGACTGCGAGGTGTGCTGCAACCCCTGGCTGCTTCGCGTCGAGGGCGAGGGCGACGAGCGCACCGTAACGGTCACGCGTGCGGACGGCTCGGAATAGCTCCGTTCTCGTTCGAGCGACCCGGCCGGCGCGTGGAGGATTGCCGCTCCCGCCGGGACCGGGTGGGGAGACGCCGCTAACCCTGACACGAGCTATCGTGTAGCGGCTTGAAGCCAGGGACCCGGCTCGGCCCGTACGAGATCCTCTCGCCGCTCGGCGCGGGTGGCATGGGGGAGGTCTACCGCGCCAAGGACACGAAGCTGGGACGCGACGTGGCGATCAAGGCTACATCCGGAATCCGATGGAGTGAACGCATGCCGGTCTCCAGAGATCGGAATCCGTGGAGGTGAAGACTCCATGCATGGGACGGAGGGAGAATGAACGTTCCTGTAGGGGTGCAATGGGAATTGCGGGGCGCTATGGCACGAAGAGACCTCGGTCGGACTCCGACGCATTTCTCAGCGATCCCACCTCCTCGCGGCAGACCGGGCGAAGGCCCCATGTATTCACCGTTTCGCGTCGACTACCTCGACGCGGAGCCGATGCTGCCGGTGCTGGTTCGAAAAGCAGCCTGAAGGGCCGTCACGAAGGCCAGCCAACGGCACTAGGGTGCGCCGACGTGCGCGCGCCGAGAAACAGACCGAGGGCGTGACTCTGGTCTCTACGCGCCATAGCGCCCCGCAATTCCCATTGCACCCTTACAGTAGCGGCTCGGGTGTCGAGGTCGTGGGGACGATTCTCTTCGTGTTCTGGGTGGGTGGGCCCTAAGGCTGGCCCGGAACCTGGGCCAGAGCAGGGCCTGCACGTCTACCCGGGAACGGAATTCGCCGGACCCGTTCGTCGATCGCGAGCTCGCCACCCTCCCGGAGATGGTAGAACCGGTCGACCGGGACGTCGCAGAAGCTCTGCGTCGTCCCCGAAGGCCAGCGGACCTCCAGCGTTTCCACCTTTCGTGCCCGGCCCAGGCCCACCTCGTTCCGGAGCGGCTTGCTGCCGAAGCTCCCGCCGGTCGACGTGGTCGCGTAGACCGTCCGCTTCTTTCCATCCTCCTCGATCGCGAAGGAGAGCCGCGCGCCGATGGCTGACCGGTTGCTCACGGTTCCCTCGAGCCTCACAGTGATCCAGCTATTGTCGTTGCCCGGATTAACGAACAGCGCGGCGGCGGCGCGGTCCGCCTCGTAGAAGCCTCCGAGCCTTATGAATATGTCCTGGTGCCCGTCATTGTCGATGTCGCCGAAAGCGACGCCGTGCCCTTTCCGGATGTGACCGAAGCCCCCCGCCGTCGTCACGTCGAGGAATCTTCGTCCGGCATCGTTCCTCATCATCACGTTCGGCACCAGAGTCCAGAGGTTCGGGTTGCCGGTGCCGACGAAGAAGTCGAGGTAGCCGTCGTTGTCCAGATCGCCGAAGTTCGCGCCCATCGGCGACAGGAACTTCCGGATGCCGGTCTTCTCACTGACGTCCTCGAAGGTGCCGTCTCCCCGGTTGCGGTAGAGCCGCGACTCGGCCTCGGGTGTCCCGTGCGGCTCGCCGGCGTACTGCCTCGCCGTCGCTTCCATGGCGTCCTGCCGCCGCTTACCCGGTCGATCCCACGGCTGGTTGTACATGAATCCGAGCGCCATGATGTCGAGCCAGCCGTCATTGTCGTAGTCGAAGAACCAGGTCGCGAACCCGAGGAACGGCGCCGACACACCGGCCTTCTTCGTCACGTCGACGAACCTCCTCTTGCCGTTCACGAGCCTGTTCTCGTACAGACGGTTGTCGCCGATGAAGAACGATACGTAGAGATCCTGGTACCCGTCGTTGTTGAAGTCGCCCGCCGTCGCGCCCTTGACCCATCCCGAGAAGTCGAGACCGGCTTCCTTGGTGACATCGACGAAGGTGCCGTCGCCCTGGTTCCGGTACAGCTCCACCGGGTTGTACCCGCTGTGTATTCCGAACAGCCACCAGGGGGGCTGCTCGTTACCGAGGAAGAGGTCGAGCAAGCCGTCGTTGTCGTAGTCGAACCAGACGGCGACCTGGCGCGGATGCCGGGACATGAGGCCGGCCGCCGCCGTGACGTCGGTGAAATGCCCGTGGCCATCGTTCCGGAGCAGGGAGACCGGAATCTCGCCGACGTTCCGCCCGGAGAGGGGCGCCCATCCGCCGCGGAGGATCAGGACGTCGACGTTGCCGTCGTTGTCGAAGTCGGCGTGCGTCATGTTGAGCCCGGAGACGATCCCGGACAGGCCCGCGGCCTCGGTCCGATCCTCGAAGGTCCCGTCCCCCTTGTTGATCAGGAGCCTCACGTTGTCGTAGTAGCCGCTGGAGGAAATCATCAGATCGAGGTTGCCGTCGTTGTCAAAATCGTCCATGACGACCCCGCCCGCATGCCCGACGACGGCTACTCCGGCCCTGTCGGCGACGTCCTGGAAGCGGGGAAAAGCGCCGTCGGATGCGAATCTCGACGGCGGGATCCTCCAGCGCTCCGGCACGCCGTCCGGATAGTCGCCAATCATCTGGTGAGCGACGTTGAGAAGGTAGCTAGCGGTCCGGTCGCGCGGGTCGAGGCGGAGCATCTCCTCGTAGACGGCAGCGGCGGCGCGGGCCGGCTCCTTGTCCTGGTGGACTCCTCCTCCCGAGATCGGGAGGATCCCGTCCTCGGGGCTCGGATTCCGCTCCCGGTGCAGCCTCTCACCGAGGAGGAGGTGCGAGATCGCCAGGTAGTCTAAGGTCGCGCCGAGGTACTTCTTCCGGCCCCGGCTCGATTCGGCGCCGAGCTGCGTCTGGATCGCCTGGAGCTCGGGGATCGCCTCCTCGAAATGCCCCGCGTGGGCGAGCTCCACCGCATAGGTCATGTGCGCCCTGAGCTCCTGCGCCGATCCGCGCGGCGCCCGCTGCCAGTCCTCTCGGAGCGGACCGAGCCGGCGCGCGTTCGAGCTGGTGTAGGAGACCTCCCTGACGTCCTCGGAGTCGAAGTGCCGGCGCAACAGCTCTGCCATCGCTCGGTTCGAGTCGCCAGGAACCGCCGCCGTTTCTCGACTCGGTGACCTGCGCGTTGCCACCGGGTGTCCCGCGCAGCCAGTCCCGACGACCAGCGGGAAAACGAGCCACGTTCCGATTCCTGCCCGGGACGCGAACCGGAAATCCCTCTTTCTCGCCGTCCTCACGTCGGTAAGTGTAGGGGTGCAATGGGAATTGCGGGGGGCTGTGGCGCGTAGAGACCAGAGTCACGCCCTCGGTTTCTTTCTCAATCCCGGCCCGAAGACTGGCATTCTGTCCGGACGGGAGCCCTTCATGCGCTCTTTTTGGCGGCCGCGAGGCGGCAGTCCTGGCCATGCCTTGGGCGGCCGCTCGCACGA
>CABEAM010000266.1_pt1 | contig 9273 bp, 8 predicted proteins | sample 3132391 | NCBI WGS metagenome assembly CABEAM01 (sample SAMEA5534343, study PRJEB31848) | metagenome | biome: tundra; feature: field; material: soil | place: USA | collected 2013-05 | depth 0.45 m
TATCTACGACCCGCTCTTCTTCGTGTATCCATGAGAAACGCGATGCGAGAAAGACGTTCGTCGATCCTACGAAAGGGGGACTCTCCCTAATGCGTCGATTCATCGGCACTCGGCCCCGCATCCGCAGAGAGGTCTGGGCCATCCTGATCGTTACCGTATTACTGCCATCTCTGCTGAACGCCCAAGCGCCTACGGTGAGCACGACGCTGGTCCTCACGGCGGGAAGCTGCGTTGAAGACTCGCTGACCATGTGCCTCATTGGTGGCCGGTACAAGGTTACGAGCCACTGGAAAAACCAGTATGCGGGTGGTGCTCCTTCCGACTTGAACAAGACGCGACTAACGGACGCGACCGGCGCTTTTTGGTTGTCTGACAGCAGCAGCTTTGAATACTTGATTCGTATCAATACGGCGACTAATAACGGGCACGCCTGGATCACGATCACGATGTTCACGGACGTCGAGTTTTGGGTGGACGTGACGGACACCGTCAACGGGCAGGTCAAGGAGTATCACAGCCTTCCGGGGAAACAGCTCCTTATCTACGACCCGCTCTTCTTCGTGTATCCATGAGAAACGCGATGCGAGAAAGACGTTCGTCGATCCTACGAAAGGGGGACTCTCGGTCCTCGCGACCTTCGTGAAGGCGCAGCCCGCGCCCTGACCTCCGACAGACCCGGGCCCGCACCCGCGGGCCCGTTCCCGATCCCGGCCCGGATCCCGCGTCCAGGCCGTTTTTTCAGGGCCGCCCGGGCCGCGGGACGGCTAACATCCCCCCGGCCCATGCCCGAGACGCCCACGACCTATTCCTTCACGAACGTCTCGAAGGTCTACCGCCACTACGCCGTGCCGCGCGACCGACTCGTCGAGGCGCTGACCGGCCGGACGCGGCACGCTGAGATCCATGCGCTCCGGGGCGTGTCCGGTTCCATCGAGAAGGGCGCCGTCCTCGGCGTGATCGGCGAGAACGGCTCCGGCAAGAGCACGCTTTTCAAGATCCTCGCGGGGACCACGGCGGCCACGTCGGGCACCGTGAACCTGCCGGGCCGCGTGGCGTCGATCCTCGAGCTCGGGTCGGCCTTCCATCCGGAGGACACGGGCCGGCGCAACGTGATCCTGCAAGCCGCCCTCACGGGGCTCTCGCGCGAGGAAGTGGCAGACGCGCTGCCCGAGATCGAGGCGTTCGCCGAGCTCGGCGACTTCTTCGACCGGCCCGTCAAGACGTACTCGTCGGGCATGCAGATGCGGCTTGCGTTCTCCGTCGCGACGGCCGTCCTGCCCGACGTGATCTTGCTCGACGAGGCGCTCGCCGTGGGCGACGGCCGCTTCCAGAAGAAGTGCGTGGACCGGATCTTCGAGTTGAAGGCCTCGGGCAAGACGATTTTCTTCTGCAGCCACGCGATGTACTACGTGTCCACGCTCTGCGATCGCGCGCTGTGGCTGAACGCGGGGCGCGTGGCGGCCGCGGGCGACTCGCAGAGCGTCGTCCTCGAGTACGAGAAGTTCCTCGCCGCCAAGGAGACCGTCGCCGTGGCGGCGAGCGCGCCGGCCCCGCACGCGATGACGCACGGGCGCTTCCTGGACATCAAGGTCGTGGGCGCGGGGGGCATGCCTCAGACGGAGTTTCGGCCGGGGGAGTGTTGGGGGGTCGAGATGACGTTCGCCGGAGAGACGCCCGCTCTTCCTCTCCAGATTCACGTCGCCGTCTCGACGCGCGATAACGTCGTCTGCTTCTCGGCGGACTCGCGCCTCGACGGCGCGGGACCGTTCGTCGGGCAGAGCCTGTACCGGGTCCGGATCGGAGTCGACGCTCTGCCTCTCGGGAAGGGAGAGTTCGTCGTGTACGCCTACCTCGGGGACGAGCGCGGCCTCGCGCTCTACGACGCGCGGAGCGACCGCATGTTCCGCGTCGAATCCGAGACGTGGCGGAGCGGACTCATGTCGGTTCCGGCGGCGTGGGAGCGCCTGGCGCCGGATTCGAAATGAGGATCGTCTACATCCTCGAGTCGCTCGAAATGTCGGGCGGCGTCAAGGTCATCGTCGAGCACGCGGAGGGGCTGGCCTCCAGGGGGCACGATGTCGCGCTCGTCACGAAGGACGCACGGCACGACTGGATTCCGATCCGCGTTTCCGTGATCGAAGTTCCCTGCTTCAGTGTGGCCACGCTTCCCGAAGCCGACGTCCACGTCGCCACGTGGTTCCCGACGGTCGTCCCCGTCGTCAACGCGCGCCGCGCGGCGCGCGTCTTCCATTTCTGCCAGGGCTACGAGGCGCCCCATCCGCATACCCTTCACCGGCTCGAGGAGATCGAAGAGGCCTATCGGCAGGACGTTCCGAAGCTCCTCGTCTCCGCGCACCTTCTCCCGCTTCTCGAAGGGCGGTATCCGGGGCCATTCCACGTCCTGCCGCAGGCGATTTCCGCGCGGAACTTCGCGCCGCCCGATCCGGAGCGCGCGCGGCCGCGGCGCCCCCCGGTCCTCGGCGTCGTCGGCCCGTTCGAGGCTCCCCTGAAGGGGATCGGCGTGGCCCTCCGCGCCGCCCTCAAGCTTCGGGAAGGAGGCCGCGACATACGCCTGCACCGCGCCAGCGCGCTGCCGCTCACCGAGGCCGAGCGGACACGGTGCGCGCCCGACGCGTATTCCCACGCGCTTCCCGCGGCCGCGATGCCGGCGTGGTACCACGGCCTCGACGTCCTCCTGCACCCGTCGTTCGACGCCGAGGGCTTCCCGCTTCCGCCGCTCGAGGCGCTCGCCGCGGGCGTGCCGGTCGTCCTGACCGACATTCCGTCCTTCGCGGAGCTTCCCGTCGACGCCGTCACGCGGGTGCGTGTGGGAGACGCCTCCGGCATGGCTCGCGAGGCGGCGCGGCTCCTCGACGAGCCGGATCTGTGGGCGACGCGCCGGGCCCGCGGCATGGAGCTCGCGCGGAGCTATTCGCTGGATCGCGTCCTCGACCGGCTCGAGGCGCTCTTCTCTCAGAAGATGTCGTGATCGAGGAACCGGTAGTCGAAGGCGGGCGCGGCGCGCGCGAGGTCGAACGCGGGGTCGAACGGGCGCACGGTGAAATGCGTGTCGGTGTCCGCCGGCGCGAAGCCGAATTCGGCGGCGCGTGCGGCGAGGCCGCTCCCCGATCCCGCCCGCAAGACCAGCGTCCGCGCCTCGGTTCCGGCGAGCGCCTCCGCGATCGCGTCGAGAAGATCCGCCACGGCGCCGCCTCCTTCGTCGGCGGCCTGAAGATCGATGAGGAGGGCGCGACCGGCGACCGTCCGGAGGGCGGCATACGCCGTCGAATGGCCGCGTCCGTCGAGGAGCTCGTGCACGTCGTACGAGACGCCCGGGCGCGCGAAGCGCCAGTCGAGCGTGGAGCGCGAGCGGTCGGTGCGCCAGCCCGCGCGCGCGTGGAGCTCTTCGGCGAGCGCGTCATGGGCCGCCGAGACCGCCGAGCCGCGGCGGTGCCGCAGCCGGCGCCGCCGGAGGCGCGCGAGGAGGCCCGGCCTGCAGATGGAGCGCGTCCATTCCGCGGCGGGCTCGACGGAGACGTAGCCAAGCGTGCGCTCGCCCGCGAGGCGGTGGCGGTCGTTGGGGAAGCCGAGGACGAACGGCGCGCCCGCCGCTCCGTTCCGTTCGAAGAACTCCGAGGCGACGCGCTGAAACAGCGTGCGGCGCCCGAGCGCGCGCGCCGACGGCGCGGTCATGACGTCCACCGCGGAGAGCCCGGGGAGATCGCCATCGCGTCCCCGGTAGCGCGTGCCGAGGCCCCCGAAGAAGCCGAGCGCGATCTCTCCGTCGAATGCGCCGACGGACACGGCGGCATGAGGGCAGCGGTCGTATTTCCAGGCCCAGTCCTCCACCGGCGCCTCGGCCCCGAATGCGGCCCGGAAAAGGGCGAGAAGAGCCGGCCGGTCGGCGGGCGTCGCGGGGCGCACCTCTACAGGCATCGGCCCGAAAATACCTCATGCCTCTGATTTCTGCCGTCTTCGTGAGCTATCGCTCCGCGGGCCTGGCCGCGCGCGCGATCGAGAGCCTGCGCGCTGACGCGGCGAAAGCGAACCTCGCGCTCGAGACGATCGCCGTCGTGAACTCGGGCGATCCGGAGGAAGCGCGCGCCCTCGCATCGGCTGCCGATCGCGTCGTTTACCCCGGCCGCAATCTCGGCTTCGCGGGCGGCCTCAACGCCGGAATTGGAGTCGCGCGCGGGGAGATCCTCGTCCTCGCGAATCCCGACGTCGTCGTCCGCACGGGGGCGCTCGCGGCGCTCACGGCCGAGGCGCGTGGCACCCTCGTCGCGGCGGGTCCGGCCCTCTTCCTCGACGAGGCCGAGACGCTCCATCTGCCACCCGCCGAGGAGCCCCACCCGTTCGATCTCGCGCGCCGCCGGCTCCCGGGGGCGGGCGCTCAAGCGGCCTTCCGGCGGCGGTTCCGGCGCGCGCGGCACGCGGCCGCCGGGATGGAGCGCCAGGAGACCCTTCCTGCGACCGCCCTCTCGGGGGCATTCGTCGTGGTGTCGCGGCGGACGCTCGAGCGCGTCGGACCTTTCGACGAGGGCTACGTCCTCTACTTCGAGGAGAACGACTGGCAGCGGCGCCTGAGGAGGGCCGGGGGCCGGCTGTCACGCGTCGGCGCCGCGCGCGTCGTCCACCGGTACAACCAGAGCGCCCGGCTCGAGCCGCGCGCCGCGGGCTGGTTCGCGGCGTCCGAGCGCCGCTATTTCGAGACGCATTTCGGCGCGCGCGGCTCGCGCGCGCTCGACGCTCTCGCGACGGCTGCGCCGTCGATGGCGGCCGGCGCTCCCGTTCCAGCGCCTCTCGCGAACGGCGTCCTTTTCTTCGACGCGCCGTCCGCCGCCATCGCGCTCTCGCCCGTCTGGGACTTCAGCGCGTTCGCGCTCGATCCGCACGCCTCGGGTGGCTCCTGGCGGCCGCCGGAAGACGTCCGGCGCGGATTCGGCGGCGCGACGTGGTACGCGCGCGCCGTGGACCTCACGACGGGCCGCGTCCTTGCCGAAGGCGCGCTTACCTGACGCCCCGCACGCGATCCCGGAGGCCGCGCCAGCGCTGCGCGGCCTTCCAGACGCGCGAACCGGCGATCGCGTTCAGCGTCTTCCCGAGCTCGTGGCGCTCGGCCGCGAGGCTCGTGCGCGCACGGTGCTCGAAGGCGAGGAGCTCGAGCGCCGCGCGCTCGCCGGGCGGTACTTCCCGCGCGGGGGGGAGCCCGTCCATGAACGCGCGGAAACGCGTCGCCGTGAGCTTCCACGCGAAGCGGCGAGCCGTCTCGACGCCCTTCGCCGCGAGGCGCTCGCGGAGCGCCGGGTCGTCGAGGAGACGCCGGATGCCCGCCGCGAGCGCTCCCGAATCTCGCGGGGGCACGAGGAGCGCGTTGACGTCATGGACGGCGTACTCCGACGCGCCGCCGGAGTCCGTCAGGACGCACGCGGCCCCACTCGCCATGCCCTCGAGCCCGATGAGGCCGAAGCCCTGGAAGAGAGAGGGATCGATCACGACGTGCACCGTCGAGAGGAGCTTCGGCACCGCGTCTCGCTGCAGCGTTCCGAGATGCGCGTGCCGGAAGCGGGGCGCGTCGACCGGCACCTTTGCGTGCCCGAAGAGGACGATCTCGACGTCGGGCCGGTTCGCGACCTCGGCGAGCGCGGGAAGAAGGAACTTCATGCCGCGGCGTTCGTCCTGCCGCAGCATCGCCGTGATGCGGACGGGCGGAGCCGCCGGCCGGTCCCCCCGCGGGTAGTACACGTCGGCATCCGCGCTGATCGGGATGGGGATCGCCACGTGTCCGTGGCGCGTCTCGATCTCGCGCGCGAGCCAGGTCGAGATCGTGACGATGCGGGGAATGAGGTCGTACGTCCGCGCGACGTACTCGGGCGAGTCGAAGCCGAACCAGCCTTCGTAATCCTGGACGAAGTAGGCCGTCTGGATCCCGCGGGACGCCGCGGCCGCCGCCACGTGAACGGCGGTCTGGTATCCGGTGGCGACGAGCAGCTTCGCGGGCGGACAGCGTTCGAGGAATTCGGCCGCCGAGAGGCGCAGGGGCCGGAAGAAGAGCTCCATCTCGATTTCCGGCGGCACGGTTTCGAAGACGACGACGCCGGCATTGACGCCCTGGAGAACGAGCGCGTTCGCGAGCTCGAGGACGTCCGCGACGCCTCCGTAGATCCCGAGGAGCGGCAGGACGAAGAGGACGTCGTAAGGAGCCGCGGGCTCGGGGTCGGGCAACGTCCACTCGAGCGTTGCGGCATCTCGCACGGCGCCGAGGTCGTTCCGGGCGTTGAAACCGGCGAGCTCCTTCTCGTGCCTCTCACGCCAGCGGGACATCAGGATCCTGAGGTTCGCGGCGATGCGCGCGTCGGAGTCCGAAAAGCTCGCGCCCTGGCGGTGGTGGATCCACGTGTCGTCCGCGACGACGCAGCGCCAGCCCGCCGCGCGCGCCCGGTAATGGAGGTCGGTCTCCTCGCAGTAGCCGCGTCCGAAGATCTCGTCGAAGACCCCGAGTGTGCGAATGACCTCGCGCCTCACGAGGAGGCAGAAGCCGACGATCGTCGTCGCGTCGGGGTACCGCGCGGGGCTGGTGCGCGCGACGCGGCGCGCGAAGGAAAAGACGTCGGCGCCGGGAGGAAGCTTCACGGAAAGGTTCACGGCGCCATTCGCGAGCGGGCAGCAGAGGCCGATCGCCGGATCCTTCTCGCAGCCCGCCACCATGCGTTCGAGGGCTCCCTCCGTGAGGAGCGTGTCCGAGTTGAGGAGACAGACCCACGGCGCGTCGGAGAAGAGAAGCCCGCGGTTCGCGGTCTTCACGAAACCGAGATTCACCTCGTTTTCGAGGAGGACGATTCCTTCCTGCGCCCACAGGAACTCCGTCGTCTTGGCGTCGCTCCCGTCGTTGACGACGACGATGCGGGCCCAGGGAGGGGCGAAGCGGCGCACGCTCCCGAGGCAGTCGCGTGTCGAGCGCAGCGCGTTGTGAACCGGGATGACGAGGTCGCAGCGCACGCCGGCGGTCGGAACCGTCATCGCTTCAGGAGCTCCTTGAACTTCCACCACGGCGTGAAGCGGAGCTCGGCCTCGCGGGCGGCGGCCGCGGCGAGGGCCGCCCGGTCCGCCTCGATCCGCGCGCGGGCCTCCGCGAGGCCCTGCCGGAGCGCCTCGGCCTCCGCGCGGGACGCCGCGGCCGCGTCGCGGAGGGCGTACGTGTCGCTCTCGAGGCTGTCGATAAGGGCCATTTCGGTCGAAGCCGACCGGCGAGCCGCGTGTTTCTCGAAGAGGCGGCGGCGGGCCGTCTGCGCGTCTGCAGAGTGCCAGGGCTGGGCGGCGGTGATGTTCGACGCGTCATCGCGCACCCGGTAGACCGCCGTCACGCGGGGAATGTGGTGCAGGCGCGTGAGTGAGGCCAGCCGGATGAGGAAATCCCAGTCCTCGAACTGATCGAAGGTTTCGTCGAAGCCGCCGGACTCTTCGATGAGCGCGCGGCGATGCGCCAGGCCGATGAGGGGAATGTCGTTCTTGTAGAGGAGGCGCGCGGCATCGAACGGCCTGCCGTAGACCGTGATCTCGCGCCCGTCCCGGTAACGCCCGTCGTCGCCGAGCACCTGCTCGATCTGGCGGACGGACGTGTAGGCGGCGCGGTACTCGTCGCTGCCGTCGAGAAAACGCACGAGTGTGTCGAGATGCTCGGGCAGGTAGAGGTCGTCGTCGTCCAGATACGCCACGTACGTGCCGCGGGCGGCCGAGAGGCCCGTGTTCAGGGCGCGCGTTCTTCCGCCGGGCGCCGGCGGGGCGAGCACCCTGATTGCGCGTCCGGGCGCGGGCTCGAGCAGCGCGGCGGGGATCGGGCCGCCATCGTTCACGAGGACCGTCTCGAAGTCGGAGAACGTTTGGCGGCGCAGGCTGTCCAGTGCCTCGGCGAGGAAGCCCGGCCTGTCCTTCGTCCGGAGAAGCACGGAAACGCGCGGGGCGCCTGCCTGATCGATCACGGATCTCATTGTAGGCGGTAAGCTTCCGGGATGCGGTCCTCCGATTTTCCCAACGAGCGCGATCTCATGCCCTACGAGGCTTCGTCGTTCGTCGCGAGCCGTGTCGTCGTGTTCGCGCCGCATCCGGACGACGAAGTCTTCGGTTGCGGAGGCGCCCTCGCGGATCTCCGCGAGCGCGGGGCCCGCGTGGACGTCATCCTCGTGACGGACGGCGCGGCGGGGGCGCGGAACGAGGAAGAGCGCGGGCGGATCGCGTCGGCGCGGAGGGAGGAGTCGCGGTGCGCCCTCGAGGCCCTCGGCGGCGGGACGGTGCATGCGGGTGGCCTTCCCGATCGCGGCCTCGGGGGCCGGCTTCCGGAGATCGAAGCGCTCCTCGCCCGGTGGCTCGTCGAGGCGGCGCCGGACCTCGTTTTCGCTCCCTCGCCGGTCGAGACCCATCCCGACCATCGCGCGGTCGCCATGGCGCTCTTCCGGGTCGCGGCGCGTCCCGTCTCGGACGCGGCCGCGCGGGCGCTGGACGCGGCGACGGTGGCGTTTTTCGAACTTTCCCAGCCTTTCCGCCCGAATTTTCTCGTCGACATCACGCGGAGCCTGGCCCGAAAGGAACGTGCGATGGGCGCGTTCGTATCCCAGGCGGCCGCGCGCGACTACGCGGGGTTCGTGGCGGGTCTCAGCGCGTATCGGAGGATGACGCTTTCGAGGGACGTCCTGGCGGTCGAGGCGTACTCGGTGGTTGGCGGATTCCAGCTCCGGAGCGACCCGGGAGGGGTCGTCCGAGGCCTTCTTCCGCTCGCCCCGGCGGTAACGGGCGGATAATGGTGTCCGGGACAGGGGACGGTCGGGCCGGAGGTTTCGGGCAGGGTCCTTGCAATGCTGTCCATGGGACGGGGACCGAAATCTCGTCCGGGGGTCTCAAGATGGTCACGAACGCGTCTCCTCGCTTCCTTCGTCCCTCTCTGATTGCGGCGGCTGCCCTCGCGGTGGCCGTGGCACTCGCCCCACGGGCCGCGGCGCAGGCCCGCGGCGGCTCCGGGCACGGCAGTTCCGGGCATGGTGGCGGCGGCGGCCATTCCGGCGGGTCGGGCCACGCAGGTGGCGGAAGCCGCTCGGGCGGCGGAGGCCACTCGGGCGGCGTGAGCCACTCGGGCGGCGGGAGCCGGGTGAGTCCGCACGGCGGCGGCTCGCGCGGCGGCGGTTCTCACGGCGGCGGCTGGTACGGCGGTGGGCATCGTCGAGTCGGCTCTGGTTACTACCCGTATGGCTGGGGGTGGGGCTGGGACCCCTTCTACTCCTC
>CABEAM010000272.1_pt1 | contig 9117 bp, 6 predicted proteins | sample 3132391 | NCBI WGS metagenome assembly CABEAM01 (sample SAMEA5534343, study PRJEB31848) | metagenome | biome: tundra; feature: field; material: soil | place: USA | collected 2013-05 | depth 0.45 m
CGCTACCAGGCCTTCTCGTTTCCGACGGTGGTCTTCCTCGACGGCGACGGAAACGAGATCGACCGTCTCGTGGGCGGCTACGGGGCCGTCGATTTTCAGCGCGGCGCCGAAGCCCTTCTCGCCGGACGGACCCAGCTCCTCGTGGCCCTCTCGAGGCTGAAGGCGGCCTGGAATGCGGACGAGGCTCTCCCGGTGGCGAACGCCCTCGCCGTGCGGCGCGACCTCTCGCGGGTGCGCCCGATCGTGCTCCGCATCGTCGGCGAGGAGGGAGATCTCGGCCGGCCCGAAATCTTCCAGCTCTTCTTGCAGCTCGTCGCCATCGAGACGCTCGACAACGACCAATCCGCCGAGACCGGCGATCTCATCGCGACCTTCCTCCCCCGTCTCGGGAACGACCCGCGTCGCGGCTTCTTAGCCGCCGCTTTCGTGACCGGCCTCGGGAAGCGCGGAGACATCGCCACGGCGCGCGCCGTGACGGCGGAGACTCTCGCGGCCGTGGGCGAAGCCTCTCCGTACTCCGCCGACGTCGTCGCGGCTCTCGGCGGCGCCGAGCGCAAGGCCGGCAACGGCCCGGAGGCGCTCGCAGCGTTCCAGCGCGCCGCGGCTCTCGCCGAGAAGAACGGCGCCGCCCCGGGGTCGCGCGTCGAGCGGCAGTTCGACCTCGCCGAGGCGCTCGCCGCGAGCGGAAAGCCCGCCGAGGCGAAGAAGGCTTACGGCGCCGGGACCGCGATCGAGCCGCTCGACACGCAGCTCGCCGCGCGGGCGGCGCGCGTTGCGCTTGCCCTGAAGGAGCCGGCCAAAGCCGTACAGCACGCGCGCCAGGCCGTTGAGTTGTCGAGCGGGGAGGACGCGAGCGCCCAGGGAGCTCTCGCGGCGGCGCTCCGGGCGACGGGCGACCGGGCCGGCGCTTCGGCGGCCCTCAAGAAGGCGGCCGACCTCGACCCCGCCAATCCCGAGTACCGCGTGGCCATTCCCGAGGCGCCGAAGAAGAAAGCCGCCAAGGCCTCCTGAGAAAAGGAGGCGACGTGGCGCGCACGTGGTCGCCCGCGGGCATCCTGCTCTCTCCCGTGGGCCTCGCCCCCGCGACCGCTTCCGTCGAGGCTTTCCGGTCCGCCGCGCGCGAGGCGGCCGGGCCGGCGGGATTCGTGGAGGTCGTCACCCATGACGGGGACCCGCGGGAACCGGCGCGCCTCTCCGCCCTTTTCGCGACACCCGGTCGGCCGGAGACGCGCGGCACGGTCCTTTTCCTGCACGGCAAGGGCGGCTGCGGCGCCGAATGGACTCCCGACACGGTGCGCGCGCTCGACCTCGGCTTCAACGTTCTCGTGCCCGAGCTACGCGGGCATCCGCCCTCAACGGGAGCGCGCATCACGTACGGCATTCTCGAGACCGGCGACCTGCTCCGCCTCCTCGACCTCGCCGAGGCGCGCTTTGGCGTCGCGAGAGCACGCCTCGGGATCGACGGCTGTTCGATGGGCGCCCTTCTCGCGGTCCACCTCGCCGCCGCATCCTCGCCGGCGGCGCTCTGGCTGCAGGCGCCGTTCGGCGACCTGGTCGCGATGGCGGCCCACTACCTGCATTGCGCCACTTCTCTGCCCGCCTTCCTCTTCGCGCTCCCCGTGCGCGTCCTCATGCGGAGGATCGCGCGCACCGAAGGCCTCGACCTCTCGAAGGTGGACCCCGTCCGCGCCGCGCGCCGCGTGACGTGCCCGGCCGTCGTCGTGCACGGCGAGAACGACGGCCTCGTCCCCATCCGCTTTTCGACGGACCTCTACGAGGCGCTCGCGGGCGAGAAGTCGTTCTGGCGCGTGCCGCGCTGCGGCCACTGCCACCACGCGGACGAGCCCCAGGCCGTGGAGCGCGCCGAATACGAGAGGCGCTGGACGGAGTTCTTCCAAGCTTCACTCGGGTGAAGGTCAGGCGTCGCCGCGCGGGAGCTGCGAGAACGCGGCCACGAACGCCCCGATCGCGGCGAGAAGGCGCACGACGAGCGTGAGCGACGAGAGCCCGTGAAGGCGTCCCCATTCCTGCCTCAGGGGATCCGTCTTCGCGACGAGATCGATGGCGCCCATCCGGTCTCTGAGCGCCATCATTTCCGGGGTGATGACGTAGAGCGATGCGATCGCGGCGACCGCCGCGATCGCGAGAAGGCGCAGCCCGAACCCGCGCGCGCGGGGCGACCAAGGCCGCGCGCGATTCCAGACGACGACGCCGACGAGGAGGAGGGCGACGGCGCCGAGCGACACGGCGTCGAGCCCGTCGAGGAGCGCGCGATTCACGGCACCCGCGGCGTGCCGGCTCGGAGCGGTCAAAAGGACGGTGCGCGCCCCGAACGCGCCGAAAAACGCGAGCATCCCGCACCAGAGCGCGGCGACGAAGAGCCACGCCCCCGCGAGCACCATCCGGCCGCGAACCGTCATCGCTGAGCTCCTCTCAGGCTTCTTTCAAACTTTTCTTAGCTCTCTTCCACCCATTCCGGCGTCACGCGCCGCGGAAGCGCTCCCGCCGCGTGGCCGCGCGCGAGAAAAAGGCGCACGGCCTCGCGTCCGCGCTCTCCGTAAGAGCGCGTCCAGTCGTTCACGTACATGGCGACGAAGCGGTCGGCCTTCTCGCGCGGGAGGCCGCGCGCGAAGCGCATCGCGTCCGTGAGGGCGTCTTCGCGATGGTCGAGGGCATAGGCGATGGATCGGCCGAGAGCACGCGACACACGCGCGATGAGCTCCGGCCCGAGATCTTTCCGCACGGCGTTGCCTCCGAGCGGCAGCGGCAGAGAGGTCTCGTCCTTCCACACGACGCCGAGGTCCGCCACGAGATGGAAGCCCTCTTCCTTCCACGTGAGCTGGCCTTCGTGGATGACGACGCCGGCTTCCACGTCTCCGCGCGTCACGGCCTCGCCGACGCGGTCGAACGGCGTGACCACGGGGATCGAGAAAGGAGCGTAAATCGTGAGCGCAAGAGCCGCCGACGTGAGCGTGCCGGGGATCGCGACGCGCCGCCCCGCGAGGTCCGCGAGCGTCCGCGGAGCGCCGGCGGCCTCACGCGCGACCACGCACGGCCCATATCCGTCCCCGAACGAGGCGCCGTGCGGCAGGAGCAGGTAGCGATCCGCGAGATACGCGTACGCGTGAAAGGACACGGCCGTGATCGCGAGCTCGCCCGAGAGCGCGCGCTCGTTCAGCGTCTCGATGTCGGCGAGCTCGTGGCAATACGAGACGCCTTCGGTGTCCACCGCGTTCTCGCGAAGCCCGTAGAACATGAACGCGTCGTCGGAGTCGGGCGAGTGGGCGAGGACGAGTGTCTCGTTCATGCGATGTCTCCGAGGGTGAAAAAACTTCGCGCGTCAAGAAAAAAATTCTTGATTCGTGCTCGAAACTCTCTACAATTCATTCAAGAAGAAAAAAGGACGGCAAGGCGATCACGAGTCGCTTCACCGTCCTTACGGAAACCCCGAGCTCTTTTGAAATCGATCGGCGACGAAAAGGTTCTGGTTTTTTCGGCAGTCGACAGATCCGGAAAACGCGAGGTCCCCGTCCTTCGAGGGGCGGCCAACCTAGCACGCGGCTTTCGGGACTGTCAATCAAATCTGCCAAGAGGAGGTGACAGACCACATGCCGGCTAAGAAGAAGGCTGCCAAGAAGAGCACCAAGAAGGGGAAAAAGGGTAAGAAGTAAGTACCCTCTTTCAAAGTGTTCCATCTAAGGTATTTCCGGGATTCGGGGGCTGAACCAGCCCCCTTATTTTTTGCTCGCGCGCGCCTCGATCCACTGCTGCGGGACACGATTTCCACAGGCGATTACCTCCCTTATCCACCTCTGTATATAAATTTTTATATACTCCGCTCATGTCCCTTCCGCATGTCCTTCTCGGGCTCCTCGGGCGCGGTCCGGCGAGCGGATGGGACCTCGGGACGCGGCTTGCCGGGGATCGAGCTCTCGGCTGGAACGCGGACCTCGCGCAGGTTTACCCCGCGCTCCGCCGCCTCCTGCGTGGCGGCTTCGTGGCGCTGAGGAGGCGGCGCTCCTCGAAAGGCCCGCCGCGGCGTGAGTACCGGCTCACCGCCGCCGGCCGGCGCGAGTTCCGTGAGTGGCTCGTCGAGCCGCTCGCCCTTCCGAAGCCTCACGCCGCGCCGCTCGTGAGGCTCGCGTTCCTCGAGAAGCGCCCGCCCGAGGCGCGGCTCGCCTCGCTGCATCTCTATCGCGGTCTCCTCGCCGACGAGCTCGAGCGCGCGGCGTCCGGTACGACCGCCGCGCGCCGGAGAAGGCTGCTGCTGCTGGAGACGGAGCTGGCCTGGGCGGATGCCGAGGCCGCCGCGATCCTCGCCGGGCGTACGCTCTCGGTGGAGGCCCAATGACCGCACGCGAGGCCCTTCTCACACTCGAGCGCCTGCGGACCGCCGCCGGGGGCGGCGCCACTGCCCAGAAGAGGGCGTGCCTCGCGGTCCTCGCGCGGCGTCCCCTGCGCGGCGCGCGCGCGGTGGAGCGTCTCCACGAGGCGCTCTGCTTCCTGCGCGCCTATCCCGATGACGCCGGGGTTCTCGCGGACGTCACCGCGATGCTCGCGCGCTTCGAGCGGCGCTCCGATCTTCGCCGCCATCGCCGCGCCCTCGAAAGCACCGGGATCGCGGGCACGGCCATCCGCTTTCCCTTCTTCGCCGGCACCGCGCGCTGGCTCGCCGCGCGGTGGGGGAACCGCCTCACGGTCGACTGGAAGGCCTTCGCGAACCGCGAAGCGCTCGAGCGCGTGTTTCCGCTCATCTCGCTTTTCTCCGAGACGCCGGGGCTCGACGAGCTTGACCTCGGGGTGCGCGGCTGGGTGAAGCGCCTGAAGGGCCCTCACGAGACGGACGCGGCCTTCCTCGTCCGCCGGCTCGCGGCGCTCGGACGCGACGCCTTCGAGAACGAGTGGGCCTACGAGGGGCTCGAGCTGCCGCTCGTCCTCGCGCCGGGCCCGGGCGGGCCTTCGCGCACGCACGCCGCGGCCGAGGTCCCGGCCGTGAGCTTCCAGACCGCGCCGCTCGACGGCGGGCGGCCGGACGTCCGGCGTGAAATCGCGCGCCCTCCCAAGAGCGTCGTCGTGGTCTCTCCCGCGAAAGGCCGCCGCCTCCTCGACCTCGCACGCGAATCGATGGTCACCCGCCAGCGCGATCTCGACGTCTTCCAATGGGGCGACCCGGCCGGCGTCCGCCTCGTGCACTTCGAAGATGGCCTCTCGTTCGTCGTGATCGGCGCGGTGCCCGAGCGGCGCCTCCTCCTGGAGTCCATCTATGGCTTTCTGACGCTGAAGAACGGCGTGCCGGTCGGCTACGTCCTCGTGAGCGTGCTCTTCGGATCTTCGGAGATCGCCTACAACGCCTTCGAGACGTTCCGCGGCGGCGAGTCGGGCCGCATCTACGGAAAGGTTCTGGCCACGACCCGGCATCTCTTCGGCCCGGACGTGTTCACGATTTTCCCATACCAGCTCGGCGGCTACGGCAACCCTGAGGCGCTCGCCTCCGGCGCGTGGTGGTTCTACCAGAAGCTCGGCTTTCGGCCGCGCGCGCCGCGCGTCGTGGCGCTCATGAACGGGGAGCTCGCACGAATGAAAGCGGATCCGGCGCACCGGTCCTCCATCGCCACGCTGAAGGTCCTCGCGTCCGAGAACCTCTACTTCCATTTCGGGAAAGAGCGCGATGACGCGATCGGAGTCCTCGAGCTGCCGAACGTCGGCCTCGCGGTGACCGACATGCTCGCCCGACGCTTCGGCTCGGACCGCGAGAAGGGCGAGGCCACGCTGACCCTCGAGGCGCGGGACCTCCTCGGCCTCCGCACGCTCTCCGACTGGAGCGCGGGAGGGCGTCTCGCGTTCCGCCGCTGGGCGCCTCTCGTGACGATCCTGCCCGACGTCGCGCGCTGGACGCCTGCCGAGAAGCGCGGCCTCGCCGCGGTCATCCGGGCGAAGGGCGGCCGCCACGAATCGGACTTCGTCCGCCTCTTCGACGCACACCGGAAGCTCCGGCGGTCGATCGCGACGCTCGCGGCGCCGGACCTCAGCCCGGGCTGAGGTTCGCGAAGCGGGCGACGAACTTCTTGCGGCCTGCATGATCGAAGTAGACGACCAGCTTTTCCGCATCGCCCGAGCCCTCGATCGTGAGGACGACGCCGGTCCCATACTCCGGATGGCGCACCTTCGAGCCGCGCCGGAACCCGGACGCCGTGGGCGGCGGCGGCGTGCGCTTCATGACGGGCCTCACGGGAGAGATGCGGCGGGCGGGGAACGCGCCACGCGCCTCTCGCGCGGGTGACGCCGGCGTCTCCTGCGATTCGTTCTCGTAGTCCGGAAACAGCGCGGCGGAGCGTGCAAAGCCGCCGCCCAAAGGTCCGCGGAAACCCTCTTCCCTTTCAGAGAATCTCCCGGATCCCATCCCGCTCTGAAAGCCCGTCGTCAGGTCTTCGCGCTCGAGCACTTCCTCCGGGATCGCCGAAAGGAACGGCGACGGCTCGCGGCTCATCCACTCGCCCCGCACCATCCGCCTGAGGACATAAGAAAGCGTGAGCCGGTCCTTCGCGCGCGTCATGCCGACGTACGCGAGGCGGCGCTCTTCCTCGAACTGCTCGTCGTCGCCCTTCGAGGAGGCGTGCGGAAGCGAGCCGTCCTCGAATCCCGCGAGAAACACCTCGTCGAACTCAAGGCCCTTCGCCGCGTGGAGCGTGATGAGGAGAATCCCCTTCTTCTCGTCCGCCTCGTCGGCGTCGGCGCGCAGCGTCACGGCGTCGAGGAAACCCGCGACGGAGGGATCGTCGCCTTCCCCGCCGAACGAAGTCGCGCGCTCGTGCTCGCGGGCCGCGGCGAGCAACTCGTCCAGGTTTTCGCGGCGCGCCTCGTCCTGCGGATCGAGGGAGCTCTCGTAGAGCTTCAGGAGGCCCGTCTCCTCGAGCGTGAACGCCACCGCGGCGCCCGCGCTGCCCCCCTCGGCCGCCCCGAAATCGCGCAGCTTCGCGACGAGGTCCCGGAACTCGGCGAGCGCCTTTTTCGCGCGCTGGGTGAGACCTTCGGGCAACGCGTCGAGGACCGCCAGAAGCGAGACGCCACGTTCGGAAGCCGCGGCCTCGACGACCTCCAGCGTGGCCGCGCCCACGCCGCGCGCCGGCACGTTCACGACCCTCCGGAAAGACACGTCGTCGGACGGGTTGTTAGCGAGGCGCAGGTACGCGAGCGCGTCCTTGATCTCGGCGCGCTCGTAGAACTTCGTCCCGCCGACGAGGATGTAGGGCATGTTCGAGCGCAGGAGCTCGTCCTCGAACGGCCGGGATTGCGCGTTCGTGCGGAAAAGGACCGCGACCTCGGCCTCGGGCCGTGCGCGGCGCGCGGCCGCGATCCGCGAGACGACCTCGCGTGCCTCGTCGCGCTCCTCGTCGAAGACGGCGAGGCGCACGCTCTCGCCGCCCGTCTTCGTCGCCCTGAGCGTCTTGCCGAGTCGGCGGCGGTTCTCCGCGACGACGGCTGCCGCGGCCTTCAGGATCGGCGCCGTCGAACGATAGTTGCGCTCGAGGCGGACCGTCTTCGCCGTGGGGAACTCGCGCGCGAACTCCAGGATGTTCGACACGTCGGCGCCGCGCCAGCGGTAGATCGACTGGTCCTCGTCGCCCACGACGAAGAGGTTCCCGGCCTCGCCCGCGATGAGGCGCACGAGCTTCGCCTGGACGCGGTTCGTGTCCTGGTACTCGTCCACGAGGAGATGCCGGATGCTCCGCCTGAGAAGGTCGCGCACGTCGTCGCGCGTCGCGACGAGGCGCGTCGAGAGGACGAGGAGGTCGTCGAAGTCGAGCGCCTTCGCCGCGCGCAGCGACTTTTCGTACGCGCGCGCGATGTCCGCGAGGCGGGAGCCCAGAAAGTCGCCGAAGCGGCGCGGGAAGTCGTCCGGCTGGATGCCCTCGTTTTTGGCCTGCGAGATGCGCGACTGGATCTGCCGCGGCGTGGCCGACTTCTCGGGCAGGGCGACTTCCTTCATCGCACGCTTCACGACGGCGAGCTGGTCGTCCGAGTCGAAGACGACGAAGCCCTTCGGCACGCCCGCCTCGTCCGGAAAGCGCCGGAGAAGGCGCACGCCCCACGCGTGAAACGTCCCGACGTAAGAGCGCGGCCGCTCGGTGCCGAGGAGCGCGCCGACGCGGTCTTTCATCTCGCCCGCGGCCTTGTTCGTGAACGTGACGGCGACGACGGCTTCCTGCGGCACGCCGTGCGCCACGACCCAGGCGAGCCGGCGGGTGAGGACGCGCGTCTTCCCCGACCCCGCGCCCGCGAGGACGAGGAGCGGCCCCTCGCCGTGCGACACGGCGGCGGCCTGTTCGGGATTGAGGCCTTCGAGGAGATCTTCCGGGCGGGCGACCAAGGGGCGCGATGGTAGCGCACGCGTGGAGGGCCCGGGCTGGCGGCCCGTGCAGGCTGCTCATGGCGCGAAGGCGGTTTGGGGAAGAGATTCTTCGAAAGGTGGCCTTGATGGCCGACACTTCCAAAGGATCGAGAATCTTCATGCGTTTCCGCCGCCCCTCTCTTCGCAGGTTCTTTCTTCTCCTTCTCGCCCTCGCCACCGCTCCAGCTCTCGCCCAGAACCTCCTCGTGAATCCCGGGTTCGACCGGGACCTCGGGGGATGGACTCCGCGAACTGACGTCGGATCCGACGTAATCGGCGGGGAGGCGTCCGTCGTTTGGGATGCCCAAGACGCGGCCGGCAATGCGGCCTCGGGGAGCGTAGCCCTCCGCGCGAAGCCCGATTCAAGGTCGACCACTGCGGCCGCGGGCCAGTGTGTGGCAATCCCCAGCCACCAGGTGCTCGTCACCTTCGGCGCACGATTCCTCACCCGGAGCGAGCGCCTGAGCGTCGTGACCACCACCCTGCGGTTCTTCGCAGCTCCCGGTTGCTCCGGTGCGGCGCTTTCCGACGTACGCGCGCCGTCACTTCCTTCGAGCATCACGACGGGATCGAACTCCGGCGGTGCGTGGGTATCCGCCGCGTCGGAAGCTCTCTCGCCGCCAGGCTCGGCTTCGGTGCTCCTCGAGCTGAGCGCGGAGGGTCTCTGGACGTTGTCCTACGGGATCGGCTGGGCCGACGTCGTCGCCGACGACGCGTTCCTCACGCTG
>CABEAM010000020.1_pt1 | contig 8288 bp, 5 predicted proteins | sample 3132391 | NCBI WGS metagenome assembly CABEAM01 (sample SAMEA5534343, study PRJEB31848) | metagenome | biome: tundra; feature: field; material: soil | place: USA | collected 2013-05 | depth 0.45 m
GACGGGGAACTCCGTCAGCCTTCGCCTTGGGGGGCGGCGCCGCCCCCCAAGCCTTTCGCACCCCATTAGTCCCCCGGCAAATTCATCGCTGGCGACTTCTCACCATCCACGGTCCCGTTCTCCGGGAGCCGGTCAAGCGACTGCGCCGCAGACGGTGACAAGCCCGGCGACCCCTACGGATACACGAAGAAGAACGGGTCGTAAATGAGGGTCCTGTTGCCTGCTGGGCTGTGGTACGTCTGCGATTGCCCGCTGACAGTATCTTGAACCATGATCCAGAACTCGACGTCCGTGAAAGCCGGGATTGCGATCCAGGCCCGCCCGTTATCAGTCGCCGTGTTGATACGAATGAAGTATTCAAAACTGCTGCTGTCAGACAACCAGAAAGCGCCGGTCGCGTTCGTTAGTCGCGTCTTGTTCAAGTTCGAAAGAGCACCACCCGCATACTGGTTTCTCCAGTAGCTCGTAACCCTGTACCGGCCACCAATGAGACACATCGTCAAGGCGTCTTCGGTGCAGGTCGCCGATGACGGCGACTCGGCTTCGACCCTCAGCTCTTCTCCCCGAAAGCCGTCGGAAGGCGACAGGAGGACGTCGGAGCCGATCCGGCTGTAGGACACTCCTTCGCTCAACAGGATCCCGTCGCGCAGGACGCGGAGCCGGGCCGGAAACGCTCCCGAAAGACGCAAGAGCGCGAGCCCGCCGGCAACGTGCAGCGTCAACGGCTGCGAGGGATCGAGTCCGGCGTCCCCCACCCGGACATCGACGCTCGGACTTCCGAAGATCCTCATCGAAAGCGCATTCCCGGCGGGATCGGCGGTGGCGTCGAGTCCCGCAGGCGCTCCGTCCGGCGGGCCGATCCTTCCGAGCCGAGCCCAGTAATAGCCCCGCTCCGTCGCGTCGTAGGTCGTCGCCACGACGCGGTCCGGATGGTGCGTCCGGCTCTTGCCGAGCAAGAAATCGAAAAGCGACTTCGGCGCGAGCACGATCTCTTCCATGTGATCGACGCCCGCCGGATAGAACGTCTGAAAATCGTAGCCTGAGGGATCCTGGAGGCGAAGCTCGGAAAGGGTGGGCACGGAGCCACGGGCGTCTTTGAATCCCGGCGTGTCGGCGATGTGGTGCGTGTTGCGATAGGGGAAGAGGGCGGTGGAATCGGGGACGACCGTATCGGCCGTGCCGTGCGCCAGATAGAGAGGAACGTTTCGGGCGTTGCCGAGATAAAAACGGGCGGACTGCGCGAACCAAAGAGCCAGCACCGAACCGGTCGCGCCGACGAAGTTACCCCCCGCCGCGGCGCGAAAATCGGGAAACCCCGGGGACCAGCTCTGCCCTTCGAAGGCATCCGACGGACCCGCGCCGTCGCTGATGGACGCGAAGCGGTCCGGGTTCTTCAGTCCGACGAGGAGCGCGCCCTTCCCTCCTTGCGAGAAGCCGACCAGGTGGACGCGGTCCGGATCAATCCGGAAGGACGCGAGCGTGTCGGCCAGGCAGGCGAGGACATCGGTCTCGTCGGGGATGCCGTTGACGCCGTCGACGTACTGCGTGGAATACGCGCCGATCGAAGGATCGTAGCGCCCCTGCCAGAAGACCAGAACGACACCGCGCGCTTCCGCCTCGGCCATGTACCCGTCCGTCCGAAATGAGGCCATCGATCCCCCGCGTCCATGCAGGAAAAGGACGGCTGGTAGTTGGGAAATGCCGTCGTACCCGGAAGGCGTCAGAACCTGGTAGACGCGACGGGCACCGTCCGCCGGCGAGACGTACGCGCGGTCGTAGAGCTGCCCTCCCAGAAGCGGGCTCGCACCAAGGAAAGCGAAGAGAAGCGACAGAGCGACGGGAAGGAACAGGTTTCGGATGCGTCGGGGCCGTGCGCGCTCTCGCGACGCGCTCAGTTCGTCGTGCCCGATCAAATGCGGTCCGTCCGTGAGCAGGACTGTCTCTCCGATGCGAATCATCTTTGCGTTCGGCCAGGGTCATCCGGTTGCGACGAGAATCAGGACGGCGAGAGCTGCCGAGTAATGAGGTGTCTGCATTCGGAGGTCCCTCCAGGGCCTGACACCCCACCAAGCAGGATCCGTACCGCGGGCGCCTCTCAGGGCCCGATAACCCCGGACGACCGTGCTTTGAGTCTTACCCGACCAGCCGGGCGGCACGAACATGTGACGGCCCGGCGAGCGAACGCCCCTCCGAAAGCAGGAGCCGGTGCTCCCGTTTTGCAGCCCGCTGAAACCCTTACTGCACCGAGGATACCAGACGAGTCCGAAGCACGAGGGATACGTGGCCTGCAAGGTTGAGCCACATCTGGAGCTCGACAGGGTGCTCGCGCGCGTCTGCACGGCTCTCCGCAATCTTCCCTAAGGCGGCTGTTCTGATCCCGCGCGGAATCGTTGGCAGCTCGAAGCGGGTCGCTCTCGCTCGCTGTTTCGCGTCACCCGATTTTCTGGCTGGGCTGTTAAACAGCAAGGCCTCGCCCCGTCCGACCTGTTAACCGCTCTCAGCCGCTCTCGACATTTCGGGCTGACAGAGAGCGGGCCCCGGGCCGACTTCAGCCCTTGGAGCGCGTCCTGCCGTTCTCTGTTTTCGCGGCAGAGAACCGGATCTTTCGGGCCAACCGTCGCAAACCCTTCTGACTACACGCCTATTAGACGCGAAACCCCGCGATGGATCTCGCGGGGTAACTGTTAACCGCGGACCCTTCTGGAGTTCGCGGGGAAGAAGAGTGGCTCCCCGGGCTGATGTCTCAGAGCGCGGTGGTCCGGGACTACCGGGCCCTGGAGGTCGGACGGCGCCGGGCGAACCGTCTCGTACTAACGGTCGCCAGTTGAGCAGCTTCCGGCGTCTCGTGCGTCCGGACTGGGCTCTCCTGCCCGACGGGTGGTGGTGAAACTCTGTGAGGTGCCCATCAGACAGCCTCTCAGTCGACGAGCCGCCGCCGCCGTTCCCCGCTCTGGCCGCCCTGCGTCCTCACTGGGCTCAGCTCATTCGAAGGGTGTACGAGATCGATCCCATCGTCTGTCCCCACTGCCAGGGCGGTCGAGCAGGCGGCGGATGATGCGGCCCTCGGTACTGAAAGAGACCACCCGCATCACAGTCTCGTCGAAGATCAGCGGGAACCGGTCTCCGCATCGCGGGCGGCGCGCCGGGTCTCGAAGTATCCTGGCAGGTCACCAAACTCCGGCACGACGCGTTCGCCAACGCTCATCGGATTCCCGTAGAATGAGGACAAATCCGCAGGAGAGCGGGAACCTATCTTCTCTTCTTCGCCCTGAGTTCTTTACGGACGCCACGAAGGAGGACCTGCGATGAAACCCTTGGCAGCGGGATTGATCTTTGTGATGGCCGCGGTGGCCGGCGGGACCGGCCACGCAGGCGAGGAGGGCAAAGCAGACGGTCATATGAGTGTCAACGGCAAGGTGGTCAAGCTCAGCCACGCTTACGCGCGAGCCGATCCGGGGTCCCTCCATGTCATCTTGACCGACGCGCCGCTCAGCGATCTGGATTTGGCGGGCTTTCCTGACTCAGTGATCAAGACCGTAAATTCCGGCAAACTAAACGCTTTGAGCCTCACGATCGGAGCCGACGGGAAGGGCGCTGTGGAGTTTGGCGATACCGATATCTACGACTCCGCCTTCAAGTACGCCTGGTCGCCCTCCATTAAGGGAAAGGACAAGGTCGAGCTGAAGACGCTCGATGAGAAACATGTCGCGGGGCGTGGGCGCACGGAGAAACCGCTCAAGTTCGGCGAGACCGGCGACGTGTTCGACTACAACGTCAGCTTCAGCGCACCGATCCGAACCTGGGAGGAGATGCAAGTCGTTAGGGGCTTCCGCTAACTCTCGGCCTCGTTCTCCTGGTGTCTCAGTCCTTTCCCGCCGCCGGCCTCGACTGCGCCGCATCCAAGACCGCCGCCTCAGGTACCTGTTAACCAGCACGCCTTCAGCCCACGGTTCCCGTTAACTGTAGGGGTGCAATGGGAATTGCCGGGGCACTATGGTTCCTAGAGACGAGAGTCACCGCCCTCGGTTCCTCTCTCGGTCCCCCGTAGACCGGCATTCTCTCCGGACGGCGGCCTAGGTTCGCGAAATTGACCTTTTCCCTGAAGGATCCCCGGGTGGATGGCTCAGAGCGCGGTGGTCCGGGACTACCGGTCGCTGGAGACTGGACGGCGGCGGGCGAATCGGCTCGTGTTAACCGTAGCGGGATGACTCGCGCGAAGCTTCGCGGCGCTTGAACCTGCCGCCGTCTCGCTGTCGGCCCTTTCCCGCGGATAAGATCCCGTCCGCTTCATGACCATCAGCGTCGGCACTCGTCTCGGCCCCTACGAGGTCCTCGCGCCCCTTGGTGCCGGTGGAATGGGAGAGGTGTACCGGGCGAAGGACCCTCGCATCGACAGGACGGTCGCACTGAAGGCGCTACCGGAAGAGTTCTTCGAGGACGGAGAAAAGCGCGCCCGCTTCGAGCGCGAAGCGCCGACGCTCGCGAGCCTGAATCATCCGGGAATCGCACATCTCTACTCATTCGCGGAAATCCCCGGTTCTTCTCCATCGACGACACGCCATCTCCTCATCATGGAGCTCGTTGAGGCGACGGCCTCGACGCCCGTGGCCCTATGGATTCGCTGGCGGAAGACCTGAAAGGCACCACCGTGAGGGCGAATTCGATTCTCTCGAGGATCATCCACACGGAAGCCAACCGGAAGGCCAAGCCCAAAGCGGACTTTTCGACGTGGCGGAAGCCCGAGGAGATCGCGCGCATCATCCTATTTCTCGTCAGCGACGACTCGACGCTCATTCGCGGCGCTGCGATCCGCGTGTAAGGCGGCAGCATGCGAGACCACGACGCCATTACGCGCCCACGCCTGCCTCCCGGACAGGGCTCACTCAAAAGTGGCCTGTTCTCACCTACGGAAAGACCCCGTGCGCCGACCTGCACAAATGGACGTCTCGTCACCGCTGCCTCGATTCGAGCTCGTTCAACTTTCCTGGGCAAGGAGCCCGCCGAGATCATGTTGTTCGACCTAGCGTGAAGGAGCCCTGAAACCATGTCAATAACACCTTCTGGTTCCTCCAGGTTACGGCGTTACGGCCGACTCATCGCTGGTAACGTTCTCATCCTGGCGGTGCTGCTCGTTCTCGTCGAAGGTCTTGCAAGCTATCTTCTCCTTGTTCATGACCTGACCGCGATCTACGTCCCTCCCTATCGGCGGCACACGAAATACGATCCAGAGCTCGGCTGGGTAGATAAGCCTAATGTCCACATCCCCGACCTCTATGGACGCGGCATCTACCTCACCACGAACAGCGCAGGCTTCCGAAACAACAGCGAGTTCGCCGCTCGTGTGCCGAAAGACAAATATCGCGTTATCTGCACGGGCGATTCGTTTACACTGGGTGTTGGCGTCGATAATGACCACACGTGGTGCCATCTCCTGACGGTCCTCGATCCGCAGATTGAGGCTGTCAACATGGGGCAGCCTGGCTATGGCGCCGATCAAGCATATCTTTTGTACAAGCGTGCAGGTTCACAAATCAACCATAACGCCCACCTGTTTGCCCTGATCGGCCCGGACATTGACAGAATGCAGTCGGCGCAATTCCAAGGCTATGATAAGCCTCTAATCGACCTTGAAAACGGGGCGCTCGTGGTGAGGAACGTGCCGGTGCCGAGGCGTTCATACATCCTGCCATAGCTCACAGACCGAAAGGCGATTTTCAATACCCTCCGCTCGGCTGAACTCGCAAGGCTGTTTCGGCACGCGGCCCGTGCGCAGCCGCCCATGTCAAGCGAGCTCGCCAAGAACGAGGATGGAGGAAGGAAGACCCATGACATCCTGCGCTTGCTCCTTCTGGATTTGAAGCGTTTGAACAAGGAGCGTGGGAGCGAGCTGATTATTGTGTATCTTCCGGCGCTGTCGGACTTTCAGTCCGCTGGTCCCGGGGCCTGGTCGGAGTTGATACGAGAAGAGACACGGGCGCTAGAGGTGCCGTTGATCGATGTCTTGGGACGATTTCAGGCGTTGGCTCATGAGAACGCCCTGAATATGTTTATTCTTCCGGGCCAAGGGACGTACCCGGGCGTTAACCATCTGAACGAGCGGGGAAACGCTTTTGTCGCGAAGGTAATCTACGAAGAGCTGAACGGTCATGCCGCGATTCCCCGCATTCAGAAATAGTGGAGTGGGCTCTCGCCGCTCTCTACAGCAAGCGCCGCCAACGGCCGTAACAGGCGTAGGCCGAGCGCCACAGGCCAGCTCTTTCGTCGGAAGGACGGCCGTGGCACTTCGTCTCGGATCAGGCACGCTACTTCGGAAGCCGTCGCATCTCTCGGCGATCCCGCCTCCCCGCGACAGGCCGGGCGAAGGTCCGTCGGATCTCCCGTTTCGTGTCGCGTATCTCGACGCGGAGCGGCTGCTGCCCGTGCTCGTTCGAAAAGCTGCCTAAAAGGGCGGACACCCGGGGGAAACGTCGATCGACGTGTGCGCGCACGGAGGCATCGTAGTGACCGAGGCTCTGGTCTGCGCGCGCCAACGCCCGCCGCAATTCCCATTGCGGCCCTCCAGCTTCCAGGGCGAATAACCTGTCGAGCGCTTACAGCTAGACGACGGGCAGCTCCCGGCGGGCCTTCTCGAAGATCTTGTCGAACCAGGCCGCGAAGCGGACCTCCAACGTGTCGAGCCCGAGGGTGGGCACGGGGGCAAGCGGCCCCCCCAGCCCGGTGAACGGGACCCTGGGCAGCTTGAGGCCGTCCGCGTCCCAGACTGCACCCGCGGAGCCAAGGTCGAGCCCCGCCCAAATCGGCACCACCCGTCGGATTTCCGCGGTCACGTCCTGGGCGGACCCGTACTTCATCTTGAACCGGTAGCCGAGCAGGCTGGCGAGCTGGCTGAGGATCTCCCACGTCTCCATCCCGCCCGCGGGGGGCACCGCGCGCTCCAGTCGCTGCACGCGGCGCTCGGCGTTGGTCATGGTGCCGCTCGTCTCCGCCGTGCTCGACAGCGGCAAGGCCACGGTGGCGAAGGCGGCGGTGGAGGTGAGGAACAGATCGCCCACGAGCAGGAAGTCGGCGGCCAGCAGGCCGTCGCACAGGTCCTGCGGGAACCCGGGGGCGCCCACCGGGTCCTCGCCGAGCACGACGGCGACCTTGATCTTCTTGTCGCGCAGGAGCTGGGCCATGTCCAGGCTGGGCGGGGAAAGGTCGCGCAGGACCGCCCCCAGCTCCTTCTCCATCTGCTCCAGGGCCTCGCCGCCTTCGGGGTCGACGTAGCCGGGCAGCCAGCGCGGGTCGGCGCCCATGTCGAGCAGCCCCTGGGTGTTCGCCTTCTCGCGTAGGGCGAGCAGCGAGCAGCCCAAGGCCGCAGCCGCCTGGGCGAAGAGCCGCTCGTCGCGGGCCAGCCGCGAGCCACGGTAGTCCTTGTTGAACAGCATCACCTTGAGGATGGTCTTGGCCAGGATGGCGGCCGCCTCGCGCGAGGCGGCGCGCGCCACCCCAGAGAGCTTCTCCAGGCGTTCATCGGAGAGATCGGCCACCGCCTGGACCAGTTCCGGACGGTCGTCGAGGGCGCTCGGCCGCAGGGCGACGTAATCCTTCAACAAGCCGAGGACGGCAAAGGCCTGCCCGCCGGGCAGGCAACGCAAGTGCAGCTCGGCAAAGCGCGAGGTGAGGTTGTCCTCGGGGCCGACGTAGACGAGGCGGGCGCCTTTGCGGATGGCCTGCTTGCAGGCGATGTCCACCGCGAAGCTCTCCTCGTCGAGGGCCGCGTTGACGACCAGCAGGGCCTGGGCGTCGATGATGTCCGCGTAGGAGGCCGTGGACACGACTTCCGGGGCCTGCAGCTCGCGGTTGACGAGGTGGGCCAGCGAGGTCACGTTATGCGTGCGCAAGGCCAGCCGGGCCAGCTTCTGGGCGAGGTAGATCTCTTCGTTGGTCAGGCGGGGGGAGACGAACACCGCGACCTGGTCGCCGCTGTAGCGGCGGGTAAGCTCCTTGAGCCGCATGGCGGAGTAGCGCAGGGCCTCGTCGAGGCTCGTCTCCTGCAGCTCGCGCCCGACGCGCAGCAGGGGCCAGCGCAGGCGCTCGGCCGACTGCACGTGGCCGTAGCCGAAGCGGCCCTTGCGGCAGTGGTTACCGCCGGTGCCCGCGTCGTCAGCCACACGCGAGACTTGTACCAGGGTGGTGCCGGAGACCTCGTAGCCCAGCCGGCACCCCGCGCTGCAGTAGTGGCACACCGACTCCACCCGGGTGGTCTTCCAGGGGCCGGGCTTGGTCAGGGGCAGCTTCTCGGCGAT